>ENA-OQDE01000576-OQDE01000576.1-human-gut-metagenome-genome-assembly--contig:-NODE-576-length-20464-cov-3.085017_pt1 | contig 20464 bp, 17 predicted proteins | sample MGYA00242768_ERZ504595 | MGnify/ENA primary metagenome ERZ504595 (study PRJEB26092, sample SAMD00036307) | human gut metagenome | host: Homo sapiens | study: EMG produced TPA metagenomics assembly of... | reverse complement strand
TCCAAGCGATACAGCTCTATTAAAGGCACTGTATCTTGCCACATTTGAAGCTACGAAGAAATGGACCAGTACGATCCGCAACTGGGCACAGGTGTATGGTGAACTGAGTATTATGTACGAAGGACGCTCCCAGAGTAACGAATAAACAGGCGAATAAGACGGGCGGAAAACCGCCTGCTCTTGACATGCCATTCAACAACTGTTATATATAAAACAAGGGTGAGAAGCCTGATTTTCGGCTTGCCACCCTTGCATATCATAGAAGAATCTTATTTACAGACTTTTTCTCACAGTCTCGTTAATGACATTGCTAAAAATAAGCATTTTAGAAAACGAGAGTTAAAATATCAGGAAGTTCACACTCTTTCTTCCACTCATAGCAAATCCAGGATGGTTCCTTTACATTCCACGATGTTTCTATTAATACTAAAACAAAACGTTTCATACTGATACAAATTCAAACTTTACATTCCACGATGTTTCTATTAATACTCTACTAGCGAAATAGATTATCCAAGGGCTAATAATCTTTACATTCCACGATGTTTCTATTAATACAAGGAACATATCCGGAAAGTCCGAACCATGGAAATTACTTTACATTCCACGATGTTTCTATTAATACGGATCTGTGTAACATGTTCTTCGGTTTGGTTCAGTCTTTACATTCCACGATGTTTCTATTAATACGCCTTTCTGAAAGAAGCTATGAAGATTCAATGCGCTTTACATTCCACGATGTTTCTATTAATACTTACTTTCATTCCAGTTCTCTTGTTTTTTGTGTATTCTTTACATTCCACGATGTTTCTATTAATACCGGTAAGATTCTCCCGTATGTACCACCTAAAGAGCTTTACATTCCACGATGTTTCTATTAATACCACACGGCTATTCATGAAGGGGGTGTGGTATATACTTTACATTCCACGATGTTTCTATTAATACCTTCGTACTCTCCGAATATGTGATCCCCGGATGTTCCTTTACATTCCACGATGTTTCTATTAATACGGCAGAAACAAAGACTGTGTTAAGCGTCACAGATCGGACTTTACATTCCACGATGTTTCTATTAATACGAGTTCATGTATATCATTGGCAGTTGCCAAGAGTCTTTACATTCCACGATGTTTCTATTAATACAGAGATGTGCAGAAAGTAATTGACGCAATGATTGACTTTACATTCCACGATGTTTCTATTAATACTTCCACTTATCAATCTTCTGTTTCTCAATAAGTTCCTTTACATTCCACGATGTTTCTATTAATACGGTGATTTATGTGCAGAATAACGGACAGGTAGCATTCTTTACATTCCACGATGTTTCTATTAATACACAGGAAATTAGAGGACGGCTTATCAAAGAATCACCTTTACATTCCACGATGTTTCTATTAATACCAAGTACCAGGGAGTCTTTTCCCGCACTCCATGCATCTTTACATTCCACGATGTTTCTATTAATACCAAGTACCTGGTCTTTTCCGTCTATGTTCTCTATCCTTTACATTCCACGATGTTTCTATTAATACTAATTGATGACTGCCCGTTAAAGCGTCAGAGTCTCACTTTACATTCCACGATGTTTCTATTAATACCGGCAGCAGTTACAGAAGGAACTGCAGTATACGGAACTTTACATTCCACGATGTTTCTATTAATACGCAGAAGAAGCAGCTAGAGAAGAAGAGGAAAAACCTTTACATTCCACGATGTTTCTATTAATACGAAAGTTTGGCGGCAAACGAGTAGAATTAGAACTACTTTACATTCCACGATGTTTCTATTAATACGAAGATGGCAGCATGAAATCTCTCAAAGAAACCACTTTACATTCCACGATGTTTCTATTAATACGACGCAGCGGTAGCAAAGGCACGTTTAAGACTGATCTTTACATTCCACGATGTTTCTATTAATACGGAGATTATACAAAACCAAAAATATGAGAGAGTCTTTACATTCCACGATGTTTCTATTAATACTCCGGCATGACGGGCAAAACGCCCGTTTCGGCTTTCTTTACATTCCACGATGTTTCTATTAATACATCTTTTGAACCCTTATTCTCTTTAATCATATAAAACTTTACATTCCACGATGTTTCTATTAATACAATGACAAAAGATCACATTGTCCCACGTTCAAAAGGCTTTACATTCCACGATGTTTCTATTAATACCCGTCGTCTATTCATCCTTACAATACAGATATAATCTTACCACTTTCTGTCAATCTTGTCACTTCATTATTTTATACTTATTTTTATCTTTCTGGACAGCTCTCATTTTTGAAATTTTCCTGATATCTCAAGCATTGTCGACCTCCTGAAGTTTTTACTCTATCTGACGTCGACAGTCATAATATGAACTCGTTAAATCATCCTTCCTACCCCAAAATTCTTTATCCAACCATTTTTCCTGCCGAGATTTAAAAATAATTACAGAATCTAATTCTTTATCAATATACTCTTTTAATTCTTTTTGCAGCTGTGCCAGCTGTCCTTTTGACACTTCACCTTCAAATACAGAATTTTGGATGTGCGTCAGATATTTTTTACATATTTTAAAAATTCTTGACCAGCGTCTTGCACCGTTTTCTGCCTGACTTACATCATAAACTAATACTATATACATAACTCACCACCATATTCTGAATCCCTCATATTCTTTTTCGCCAATCAGATGTTTTATCAGTTTATATGATTCCAATCTTAATAAATACTGATAAGATACCTGTCTGCCTAAGTCTTTATGCATCACTGATTGTTTCAACCTTTTTTCGAGTTCTGAGACAATCAGTTTAGACGCATCTTTTTTCAAATGTAAAAAATTTAATTCCTTCGTAAAGCTATCTTCCGTAATCTGCTTTCGGTTTAGCAGTGAAAAAATCAATCTGTCTCCGATCAGTGGTTTAAACACTTCTGCAATGTCCAAGCTCAAAGAAAATCGTCTTACCCCAGGCTCATGTAAATAACTGATTGTCGGATTTAACTGCGTATGATAGATTTCGCTAAGCACTTTTGTATAAATCAATGTATTCACAAATGAAATCAACGAATTAATCATATTATCTGGTGGATGCATAACTCTTTTTTCAAATTTTATTTCCTGATTTACGATTACATTCCACGCTGCATAATACCTTCTTCGGATATTTCCTTCAACCCCCATTAATTCTTCTATTGTTTTTGTTTTTCCAATCTGCTTCCGCAATGAATCCACATCTCTAAGATATTCTGCTACATCCTTTCCTCTTCCATTATAATATCTCAAATTCCTGTAAATATTATCTGCCGCAGCTTCTATAAATTTTTTTGCAAGTATCATTCTTTTCTCATAGTCCGTATAGTTTTCCACCTGTTTTACCAATAGCTGTCCTGCCAACAGGCTTTCTCTCGGATAATAACTTCCAGTATAAAAATTATAGTAATTAAAGAAATGAACTGGTATCCCATACTGAGAAATGTAATTGATAAATGCTGTATTAAAAGACATTTCTGACATCACATAAATATCTGATATTCGCTCTATTGGAATATCTCGCTTTTCACCTTCATAGGTTGTAAATTGCAATGTATTATCTTTACGTTTCAAATCCCCATTATTATAAACATAAAAGCTTTGCTTCATAACCTTCTCCTAATTATAAATTGAATGTTTATATAAAACACAAATCATAATAAGCACATTTTTTTGCATAATTTAGAGTTTACAATCATCGGTGGCGTATCCATGCACTCTATCTCTGTAATTTCACCAATAATCTTCTCCAGCGTTTTTATATCATTTTCTGATAGCTCAACTATCACCGACTTTTTTAACAGCGGATAGTCAACCTTTCCTTTAATCCCTTTGACTCCACGTTTCCATAAATAATATAGATAGTACTTAACCTGCCATATTCCAGCGTCCTCTACTGCTTTGCTTTTCTTCACTTCATGCAATTCTTTATGTTCACTCATAAAATCAATGTTAATAATGTTATCAATATTTATATGCTTCTCATTTTTACTGTAACTGCTTTCATCAAGTATTTTTCCTAATATGACATCCTCATTTTCTGCTTCCATTCGGATTTCATGACAAAAATACCAGAGTTTTCGTTTGCATACAAAATAATAATAAATCATCACTCCTGTTATCCGATTTTCCATATCCACGCTCCATATTTACACAAATATTCCATCCAATTCTAATTGTTCATCAAACAATATTCCACGTCCTTTCCCGCTTTCAATGTCAAATTCATAATTATACTGTGCTCTGTGAATATCTGTAATTTTTCTGCTTTCGCTTAACCCAATTGTAGTTCTGTCCACTTCTGCCGGAAATTTTTGATAAAGATTTAAACTTAATGTAAGATTTTCCAATTTTGATTTTATCAGACTTCTGGCTTCCCTGCTCATATTAGGTTTCTTCAAAAACTCTACTCCGTATTCGAATAAATTTTGGTTTTCAACATAAACATTTTCCGGAACAATAGTTATACTTCTGATATCCCGAACTTTAGCTTCAGCAGCAGAATACTCCGTTGGATGAATTTCAGAGAACAATTTTAAATCTTTTTGAATTTCTTCGAAGTATATTGTTTCTTTCACACCATCTACACTATAAACATCATTCATGTATACAGTTTTTTATCTTCAGAAAATAATATGTGTTCGTATTTGCTCAGTAATTCCAAAGATCTGTCATATAATTTGTCTTCATAAACACTCCGTCTTTTTCCTTCACTGACTCCATTTCTATTATCAAATACAACAATGTTCGCCTCATTCGGACAATAACGACCTTTACGATTACATCTTCCCATTCTCTGTAAAAGACTATCTGCCGTACACATTTCTGTATACAAAATATCAAAATCTATATCTAAACTAGCCTCAACTATTTGAGTTGTAATCCATATTCCAGATTCACCTGACTCAGAAAATTCCATAATTTTCCTTTCTAGAAATGCTCTGTCTCTTCTAATATATTTTGAATGTAAAAGCCATACATTTTCTCCCTCTAATTTCTTATAAAGCTTCTGAGCTTTAGAAACAGTATTACAGATAACTAACACTTTTCTATTTTTCCCTCGCAGCCTGATTTCATCTAAATTCATTTCCGAATGTCTGATTTCAACTTTATGTCTTGGATATTTCTCCACTTGATATTCTTTTCCGGTGAAATCTTTAAATATGTATTGTTTTCCCTCAAACAAACCATATTGTTCCATAAAATATTTAAGTACAGGTGGAAAAGTTGCTGTAATAATTGCAAATTTGCCACCCATTTCCTGTATCATTTTTAATCCATAAATAATGGTTGCAATTACACGTGGTTCATATGCCTGAATCTCATCCAGAACCAACTTTGAATATTTCAATGTAGCCGCAAATATCTCTGTTCCTAATGCTCTGTATACAAATCTGAACAGTTGGTCAACTGTACAAACGGTCAATGGTTGTGACAACATTTTTGACCTCTCATATTTCTCTCCAATATCATCTTCATTGCCATTATATTCTCTTAAATATACCGCCATAGCATCAGAATGTAACAATGCAACATCTTTATATTCATAATTTTCCTTTATACGTAGATATATAGCATTAGAAGATACCTTCAACGGTAATGTATAAAAACTTTTTTCACCATTCATCCATAATAGTGATGCTTCTGTTTTTCCAGATCCTGTAGGTGCTATAACAATCAGGTTTTTGTCTCTATTCATCCTCATAAATTTTTGCGCCGGCCTTAATTCTTTTCCGTTTAGAAATTTTTCTATATTCTTTACCAATTTTTTCTCATGAAGATCAATGGCGCTTTCTGCATTTTCATATCCTGCACTGACTGCATAATCAAATTTATTAAGCAAGCCTTTTATCAATAAATATTCTTTCCAATCATTTGAATCTGGTATATATTTTCCAGTATATACATTATTACGAAACAGTAAATCATCTAAATTACTGCAATTCAATTTTTTGATTTTTCTATTCAGATATTCTTCAATCTGTTTCATATAATACTTTTCAGCATATTTTCTAATTGCTGGACTGTTGTAATGATCTACCCTGTCATGATGATAATAAACCGCTGTAATAAATGGTCCAAAATCTTTATCCGAAAACAATTCTGATAAATCATCAAATTCATCTAAAGAAATAGTAACAGCACTTAAAAAACCATGTGGAATTTGCGGAGTTTTTCTTACATCTATATGAAATTTTTCAGCTAATTTCGGACATATCATTGCCTGAAAAGCAAGATTAACCTTTCCCAGATCATGAATCCTGCATGCCTCAACCACCAGTTTTTTCTCTTTTTCAGTAAAATATTGCCCATATTCTAAAAAAACATCTCAGCACACGTTACTATGTCCTCATGATGTTCTTTCAATGTTTTCTGCTTTTCTTCAGTTTTTTCGGCTATATTGGTAATACTACTATTCAATATCTCAACATCTGTTTCGGTAAGATTCTCTTTCAAACATTCCTCAATATTCCTCAGATTTTTCTTTATTTCATTGATCCGCTCCGAAGTGAATTGCACTTTTTTTGACTTTGCATAGTACTCCATACATGTGGTCCTTTCTGAAGCAAGACAGCCTCCATAAGCTGCCTTGCTCTATATATTTATACAACAGGTTATTAACAGAAAACTATAGCAGCATCCTCTTCAATATTATCTACATACGCACCTTTTCTTAACGTCATTCCCTGCGGACAATAATATGCTTTGATTCTTCCATTTTTCTTTTTCCATCGCCGTAATCCCTGCTTTGTAATTTCATATTCTTTTGTAAGATTATAAATAGTCATTCTTGGATTTTTGATTTTTATCTTTTCTTCATCCTTTTCCCATTCATTTTCTACCGGAATATACATATCTCTTTTCAAATCCACTTCATTTTCCGGATGAATTCTTACAATATCAATCGTTCTATGTCCAGTAGATCTTCATATCGTCCCAGTGACAAATATTGAGGAGGATTTTTAATGATTGATATACCGTATCAAAGTCTTTTCATCTGGGACAATATGAATAACCATACGGTTTTCGCATATAAGTTCTACATTTGCAATTCCACGAAAAATACCATATTTTCATCATCTTCAATGCAAATCTGATGCCTTCCTTCCTCAAATTTAGCTCCTGATGAAAAAGAATATCGTGTATACAATTCTGACACTGTACCACAATTTGTTCCTTGAATGCAAAGCTTCATTGGATGAAATTCCGTATAACCACATGCAGCATGAATCATTCCCAGTACAGTGGAATAAGGAGGTAATGGAAATGTTTCTTTAATAATAAAACTGCTGGGTTTTCTATAATTGACCAGATTTTGAAAACATTGTAATCTAATTGCTTTCTCCATAATACAGATTCACTTCCTCTTTCAAATGCTTAAATACTGTTCCAACAGATTCTGCTTTTAACTCTCCTCTGACAATCTTTTCGTTATCAAAAATACCTGACGTAATTCCGGTAAAAGTATATCCGGCAAGTTCATTATCTTTAATCAATTCCCGTAACGTTTCTACATTTATTTTATTATCATCAACCTTTACCCTGTTTTCAAAAAACGGATTTTTTCTGCTATATCTTCCTCCAATAACAAATAACGGACTCAAGTTTTCACGTCTTCCTTTGATATCTCTATATAGATATTGTATAGTATCCAACAGAATCTTCACACGTTCTGCCTTTTCTTCTTTATCAATATCAATCTCTCCATCTATACCTACTCTGTCCAAATCAATTGACATAGTATATGCGTAATAAGAACGATGAACCTCACTTTGCGCGATTCCATTTTCCAGATTTCCTCTTACAGCCAGTCCCATATTAGTAAGAAATTCCAGATTTCCCTGAAATGGTTCCAAAGCAATAGCATTGCTAAGTCTGGCAACTGCCGATCTCGTAGCAGCACCTCCCTTTTGCTCATCACCTTTCGCTGTTGTTTTCATGTATCCAAACAAATCAATTTCGGGATAATCTTTAATAGTTGCAGATGGTGCAAACTGAACAACTCCGCTTTTTCCATCCACCGGAGTTGTATCCCAATTAGACTGCTGTACAATATTATATCTCATAGCCTGTCTGGAAATATAAGAGTACTGCTCATGATTTCCCCTCGTCATTTTTTTGAGAGAAGAAATGTTTCCAATCCCTTCCCCATAATTTGCACTTTCTGCCAGAAAAATCATCGTAATAGTTAAGCCTTCTCTTTTCATAATCATTTTTCCTCCTTTTTCTCATAGCATCCTTCCAAGCCCATTACAAATGCATATCCATATCTCGTAAATTTTTCCGAATTTTCCAGCATTTGTACAAGACCTGTTGGAATTAACAGCTCCTGACCATTTTCGTTTTTGCGTGATCCGTACGCACTATACAGTCGCAATACAATATCCATAAATTTCTCTACATTTCTTACAGACAGAGCATTCAACAACTGATATTCCGTTCCTCGCAGGCATTCACCGGAAGACTCACCCTTAGCAGACATGATTGCTCTTCTTAAATCTGCTCCACTTTTTTCATACTTGTGTACATAGCAATCTCCTTTCTCTTCTCTTCTTCTGTATAATATACAATTTCTGACCGCAGCTGAATTTCATATATACAGTTAGCATAAAAATTTGATGAGCCTGTTTCAACAGCCGTTTTCAATACCTTATCCAACAATTGATATTGATTACGATATTTCAACAGATTAATAACCACTATTTCATGTATATTGACAAATTCATTCTTAATTTTTATATAAGGATATTTTCCCAACAATTGCAATACATTTGAAGTACCAGACATACTTATAATGTCCAGCATACTTTTATGAACAATACCAAGCAGATACCTGTCTTCTGCCCTTATTCCACGCAAAATCACCTGAATATTGGAAATCTCTTTCGTTTTTTCTTTCAGCAATATATTAATTGTTCTGGCAAACCACTGTGAATATTTTTCATCCTCCTTTTTTTCTCCCTCTATACTGTCAGTTCCGTTTTTCGAATTAGCATCCAATAATGCATGAATATCATTATTAATATTCATAAAAACAAATTTATTTACAAACAGCCGAAATCCCAATGGACTCAGAGCATAAACAAACGTACATCCCGGACAAAGAAATGCATCTACTTTGCAATCCCAGAAAGCAGAACGTTTTCTTGTAAAATCATCCCCCACTTCATTCATAAATGCAATTGAATTCTTCTCTTTAGGTCCTATTGGTGCTCCACAGTCAATGCATAAATCTTTTGCTTTTACATGATCTGTCTTCAGATATTTCCTAAACGGCTCGGAAAAATCTTTTTCAAATAATTCTCGCATATCTTTTTTTGCATTTGCCCGCAGTAAAAAACACTTTCCACTCCAAAAACGATTAATATATGTATATATCACACTTTTCATAATAAATGTTTCCCTGCACTTTGGTTGCTGAAGAAATTTTTCCAAATCAATTAATCGTTTTTCCAAATCTGTCACGTCTAACTTGTCATTGAGTTTATTCTTTTTTAAAATTTGGTATACTTCCTGCATTTCAATATCATGTTTTATATTTTCAAATCCAGCCTGATAACTGTTAGAAAGCAGTTTGTCATTAATAAATTTCAGATCTTCCTTTTCTTCTTTTCCTGGATTCCATTTTCCAATCTGAATTTTATCTATACACTTACCAATTCTGTCAAGGACTCCCTGATAAACTGTAAATGGTCCAAAATACTGTACACAGGCTTTAAAGTACATGTCTGTCCAGTCAGCATTCAATGCGAAATCCATATCAATCCATAATCCTTGTCCGTCTTGCGTAATGCCAAAGTCTGAATCTTCTTTTGCTTCTGCTACTTCTAACATATATCTGAAACCTACGATTCCTGCATTCTTCAGGAAATCCCCAATGTAATTACATATTTATCCAAGAAATCACCGCCTCCTACTAAAATATGATTTCAAATTTCCCATGTCCCGCAGAACGTCTAGTTCCAATTCCAGCTGCATACAGTATTTCCAATAGTCTGAGATTTCCTGTTATTTTATAGATACCAATATTTCCATCTACAAATTGTCCCATAGTTCTTGTAACTACCTTTTTTCCTTTTAAAGGTACAATCGAAAAATCACTTGTATCGCACTCTATGTTTATCCTTTGTAAAAAGATTTTCAGATTCTCCTTTACAATATCCGAAAATTCCGGCTCATCACAAGTATAATAAACATCTGTATTATCATCACTATTATGTTTTCTCGCTATTAATGAACTCTGCATTTTTACAATCAATTCCGTTTCTTTAATTGTCTGAAGTTTCCTTGTTTTCACTGACAGCAGTTTCATGCAATTTCTGTTCATATGGAATATTTTATGCTTCATAAGACTAAATGCATTAAAAAATATCAGTAATTCTCCCATATCAATATCAGAAAAAGTTAGCATAAATTTATTTGCTCCAAGTTTAATTGTATCTGAAGTAAATTGGGCATGAGGCAAATAGCATGCCCAGCAATAAGTCTTCATCACAGACTCCCGCTTGTTGTATAACCTGTCAAATAAATCCGGCGAAAAATTTTCAATTGCTGCTTTCATAAAGCTTAATATTACTTTATCATAATCTATTGGCAATTCCGCATTTTCCAATTCAAATTCCAGTTTAAGTTCTGTCATCTCAGTTCCTCCTCTCTTCATCCTTTCTTTTTTTATTGTATCACTATACTTTTGCATTTTCAATACTAATTCAATGGATTTATTTTTTATATTTTGACTTTATCAAAATTTTACATTATAATATCAATACACCATTTTGGAATGTAAATTTGAAATAGTACTGAAACAGTATTTAATAATAGTACCATATTGGAGCAAAAATAGAGATTGCCAGCTATTTAACCACTGACAATCTCTATTTTTTATCAATCAGATCACTCTGAAATCTCGACAACTATTCATATGACAGAATGTCACTATTTAGCAGTTCAACAAGAGAAATCTTTCATCCAATCGGCTCGAAGTCTACAGCTCCATGTTTACACAATGGGCAGATATAATCTTCCGGAAGTTCGTCGCTTCGTAGATATATCCGCAGACTTTACATACAAATCCTTTCTTACCTTCTGTTTCCGGTTTTGGTTTTACATTTTTCTGATAGTAGGTGTAGCTCATTGTCTCCTGATCACTTACCACGCGGGCTTCTGTCACACTGCAGATGAACATTCCGTGGGTTCCCAGATCTACATACTGCTCTACTTTCAAGGACATAAATGCGTTGATATATTTATCCAGGAATATCAGTCCATTATCAGAACGATTTACTTTCTGTCCCGCAAATTTATCCACGCTTCTTCCACTCTGGAAGCCAAACTGTTCAAATACAGAGAACGGAGCTTCTACAGAGAGACAGTTTACATTCATCACACCTGTCTGTTTGATAACATGGTGAGAATAATTTGTCTTATTGATATTAACTGCAACGCGGAACGGAGAGTCTGTCAGCTGTGTAACTGTATTAACGATCAGTCCGTTATCCTTTTTACCGTCATTTGATGTCACTACATAGAGACCATAACCAATGCGGAATAATGCTGTCATGTCATTTTTATTTGCCAGTTCATCATTCTTTGCAATATATTCCTTACAAAGCTCGGAAGCCATTGCTTCCATCTGATCTCTGTTTTCCTGATTTACTGCGGACATGATCTTCACTGTAGTATCCAGCCAGTTGATCTTCTTACATTCGGAAAGCATATTTTTCATTACTTTTGCTGCCAGAGGTGCCCAGGAACCATTTTCAATAAGACCTACCGTACGGTTCTGGAAATTATGCTCCACCAGACGGGTAATAAAGTCATTCATAAACGGATAGATTCCCGCATTATAAGTAGTAGTTGCCAGTACCAGCTTACTGTAACGGAATGCATCACTGAGTGCCTGAGACATATCGTCTCTTGCCAGATCATAAACAACTACCTTCGGACATCCCTTGCTCTTTAATTTCTCAACAAACTGATTAACTGCTTCTTTGGTATGTCCGTATACAGAAGTATATGCAACTACGATTCCTTCTTCTTCTGGTGTGTAAGAGGACCAGGTATCATAAAGACTGATATAATGTCCCAGATTTTCAGTAAGTACCGGACCATGTAACGGACAGATGATCTGGATATCCAGCGTAGCTGCTACTTTCAGAAGTCTCTGTACCTGTGCACCATATTTACCAACAATACCGATAAAGTATCTTCTTGCTTCATCATCCCAGTCTTCTTCCACATCCAGAGCGCCGAACTTACCAAATCCATCTGCTGAAAAAAGAACTTTATCTGTGCTGTCATAAGTCACCATAACCTCTGGCCAGTGTACCATTGGCGCAAATACAAAAGTAAGATTGTGATTTCCCAGACTCAGTGTAGAACCATTCTCTACTTCCAGTTTCTGCCCTTCCAGATCCAGTCCGAAGAAATTTTTGATCATTACAAATGTCTTCGCATTGGCTACTACTGTAGTGCCGGGATATACTTCCAGAAAGTTCGCTACATTTGCTGCATGGTCAGGCTCCATATGCTGAACGATCAGATAGTCCGGCTTACGTCCGCCCAGTGCCTGTTCAAGATTATCCAGCCATTCATGTTTGAAATTGGCATCTACAGTATCCATAACTGCAACCTTGTCATCCAGAATCACATAGGAATTATATGCCATTCCGTTTGGCACTGCATACTGTCCCTCAAACAAATCTACCTGATGGTCATTAACTCCGACATATTTAATGGTATCTGTAATCTTCATATTTCTGCCCTCAATTCTTTCTTTATAGTATATCGTCTGTCCGTTACTATTCAGCAATCTGCTGTCACTCAACGTTAATAAGTTATAGTTGCTATGCATCCTTAATTTGTTTATGTTTTTATATTATACTATTTTAATCTAATTTTCAAGTCCTTTTGGTAATTTTTTTCATAATGTAGTTATAATCTTATACAATGTCTCCACGCTGTACGGCAGTATCCTCTCATCTAATTGAAATTTCGGATGATGCAGAGGATGATTTCTCCTGGTATTCCCGCAAGAAATACTGTGAAAAGTCCTCTGGTTTCTCTAAAATATCTGTATGCGTTGTCACCGGAAAGAAACAACTCATCTTCTCCTTCCAGAACAAATTTATCTCCGAATACTTCTGCACCCACTACCTTTGCTGTCTCTGTAAGTTCCTCATCATTGGCAAACGCATATACCGGATCTTTTGGAAATTCCATACGGATCTGCGTGCCAGTCTGCTTTTCAATTTCCTGCAGATTTCTCTCCAGCTCGTGCTCAAGTGCCATGTAAGTTTCTTCATGAACTGCGCGTATATTTCCGTTTAATACCACATGGTCTGCAATAATATTCGTATATTCACCGCCATGGATCGTACCCGTACCCACAATATATTTTCCTGCATCCGGATGCTGTTTTCCAAAACTTTCATTCAAATCATGAATGGCACTTATCACTTGAGCAGCTGCATAAATTGCATCAATCCCCTTATCCGCTTCACACCAGTGACTGGATTTTCCATGAACATGAATCTGCATACTGTTGATCATGGAAGATGCCTGTCCCTGATGCACTGCCATTCCAAATGTCATGTCCGCTGCGTAATGAAACATCAGAAATGCATCTGCTTTCGGATTCTCTAATGCTCCGGCCTGAAGCATTCTTTTTGCACCTTCACCAATCTCCTCTGCAGGTTCAAAAAGGAACCGGAGCCTGACCGGAAAATTTTCTGCATTCTTTGCTCTTCTGCCACAATTTTTGCAAGGATCAGTGCTGCTGCCAGGATCATATCGTGACCGCAGGCATGCATACATCCCTGATTTACTGATGCATATGGTAGATTTGTCTGCTCCTGTATGGGCAATGCATCCATCTCCGCCCTGAGTACAACCAGTTTCTCCCTGTTTCTCAGAGATGAAAGTTCCGCGATCAATCCTGTAGGTTCTATCGGCACAATCTCATATCCCAGTTTCTCCAGATATTTCCGGATATATGCAGACGTCTCCACTTCCTGAAGTGCCAGCTCCGGATGTTGATGAAAGTAATGTCTCAATGTGATTAATTCTTCCGTATATTTTTCTATATTCATCTGTTTTCCAACCTTTGTTCTCAGGGATTACCATTTTCATCTTCCGACATACTCAAAACCGCATTCGGACGTTCCAGGCAGAACTTCTGTATCTCTTCCAGAAATCTCTGACCGTATTTCTTTAACTTATTCTCGCCCACACCGGAAACCTCCAGAATTTCTTCTTCATTTGATGGACATTTGATGCACATATCTATCAGCGTCTTATCACTGAACACGATATATGGAGCATGGCTTCCTCTTTTGCAATTTCCAGACGAAGTTTCCGCAGGGCTTCAAATAAATCGTAACCTGCTGCCGTAAGCGCATCTGTACTGCGTTTTCTGACAGATTTCTGGGGCTTTTTCTTTTTATCCGGTTCTTTTTCCTCGTAAGTACGCATGATCACGTGAGTATTTTCATCTCTTAGCGGAGAAATATCGCCCAGTTTCAGCACACTGTAACGTTCCTGTGTCTGATAGAGATATCCCATCTCAGTCATCTGGCTGATCAGTGCCCTGAGTTCTGCCTCACTGTGATCATTCAATGCTCCATAAGATTTATACTTATCTGCTCCAAGCTCCCTCAACCGGGCTCTCTTAGCCCCCAGCAGAGTACCAAGCACAATTGTCAGTCCATACCTTCCTCTCGTCTCAGCCACACAGTTCACTACCCACTTCGCCTCTCTGGTCATATCTGTCTCATGGTATTCTCTGTGACAATTTCCACAATTATCACAGGGACCGAAGGTCTTTTCACCGAAATACTCCAGAATATAATTTCGCAGACATCCTGTTGTTTTACAATATCCTTCCATGATCTGAAGCCTTCGTATATCCCTCTGACGAATGAGAAATTCATCCTCTTCATCCACATCGGAAAAATCTTTGTTATCCAGAAGCATTCTGTCGATCATAACATCCTGTGCAGAAAACAATAGAACGCACCGAGAATTCTCTCCGTCACGCCCTGCACGTCCTGCCTCCTGATAATAATTCTCCATACTCTGCGGCATATTGTAATGGATCACATACCTCACATTAGATTTATCAATCCCCATTCCAAATGCATTCGTTGCAATAATAACGGGGGTTCTGTCATAAATGAAATCCTCCTGATTCTTTTTTCTGGTTTCATTATTCAGTCCTGCATGATATCTGGTAACAGCAACTCCTTTTTGGAAAAGCAGTTCGAAAAGATTGTCCACATTTTTTCTTGTAGAGCAGTAAATAATCCCGCTCTCTGTTGGATGTCTGTCTATGTAATCCATCACAAAATCGTCTTTTCGCCGGATATTTTCCACGCTGTAATATAAATTCTTTCTGTCAAACCCGGTGATCACTACTTTCGGATCTTCCAGATTTAGAGTGCAGAGAATGTCGTTCTTTACTTCCTCTGTTGCAGTTGCGGTAAAAGCACTGACGATCGGACGACCGGGAAGATTTTTTACAAAGTCTACGATTTTGACATAGCTTGGTCTGAAATCCTGGCCCCACTGGGAAATGCAATGTGCCTCATCCACTGTCACCATGGAAATCTCCACCTGTCTGGCAAATTCCAGAAACTCATAATTTTCCAGACGCTCCGGTGCAACATAGATAATCTTATATCGTCCCCCTGCTGCCAGATACAACGCCTTGCTGATCTGATTTTCTGTCAGTGAAGAGTTAATAAAAGCAGCATGGATCCCCGCTTCATTCAATGCCTTTACCTGATCCTGCATCAATGATATCAATGGAGAAATCACAATTGTGATCCCAGGCATCATCAACGCCGGTACCTGATAACAGATGGATTTTCCAGCTCCTGTCGGCATGATTGCAAGCACATCCCGGTGTTCCAGAATGGACTCCACAACACTCTCCTGCCCTTCTCTGAATGTATCATATCCAAAATAAGTCTTTAAGGTTTGTACTGCCTGTCTGTTCACCTGAAGCCTCCCTCTGCATTTTAATCTATTTTAATCTCTTTTTCAGCTCCTGAATCAGTTCGGAATAGTCTCTGTGCTGCATCTTCGGAAATGCCTTGATGATACGCCCCTGACCGACAACGGTATGATTGGTAATAGAACTGGACAGTTCCTCAAACTGAGCCTGAAGCTCCGCTCTTTTTATACGAAGCATTTCGATAGATTTTTCTCGCTGTGCGGCAGTTGCATCACGCAGTTCTGCTGCTGCAAGAGTTGCCTGAACCTTTCCTTCTCCCACTTTCTGTGCTGTGCCAATCGTAGTCGTAGCCAGTGTATCACTCAGTTTATCACTTACAATTCTCAGATCTGAGCGAACCTTATCCAGTCTGGTAAGCTTTTTATTCAGTCCCTGGATCACTGCTACCGTCACAATAAAATCTGTCAGATACACAGCATACAAAACTGCTATCACAATCCATTCCCAAGTTGCAGGTGTATGTAACGCATGTGCCTCTACATACTTCTGGAAAACTTTTACTACCATAACGATAGCCAGTCCCCAGATCAGAGAAAACTCCAGCAAATGTAGCCATGAAAATTGAAGGGTTTATCTGAATAATCCCACCATCTTGCGTGGAAACACACATCCAGCAGCCAGCCTGCAACCAGCTCCACCGCAGTTGCCAGAACAATTCCAAACACAAAAATCATTCCATCACTCATCTGACGCCCGCTGCCCTGAATTGTATTGAGTAAAGCAAAAACAGAAAGCACCCCAAATCCATATACCGGGCAGACCGGTCCATTCAGGAAACCTCTGTTTATAACTTTTCCCAACGCTACTGCATGAAAAATAACTTCAACAACCCAGCCGCCAAAAGAATAAATAAGAAAATACAGACATATCTGAAAATACGTCATTCCACAAATCATTCGTTGCTCCTCCTTGCTTTCATCAAACCACTTTTCATATCCCATTATCACAGTTCAAACAGAAAACTTACCTGATTCAGTTAAACTTACCCTAGAGTGTGTCTGAAAAATCATTCCCGCAATCTGCACGCCCCACTTTGCGGGATATTTCACCCGAATTCAGTTGCCGTAGCCCGCTACGCGCCCTCATCCGGGCAAAATATCCCACAAATTGTGACGCACATCTTGCAGAAAGCCTTTTTCAGACACGCTCTAGACTGTTTTGTAATGTACTGATCAGTTCCTCTATAACAATTGGCTTGGATAAAAATCCATTCATACCACATGACAGTGCTTTCTTTCTGTCTTCGTCAAAAGCATTGGCAGTCATGGCAAGGATTGTAATTCCCGCCAGTGAAGGATCATCCAGTGAACGGATCCGCTCAGTAGCCTCATATCCATTCATTACAGGCATCTGCACATCCATAAGCACCAGATCATAATCCCCGGGCCTTGAATTCCTGACTCTCTCCACAGCCTCTGCTCCATCTTCCGCTGTATCAACCTGAAAACCATATTCACTAAGAAGCGCTACTGCAATTTCACGGTTCAGTTCATTATCTTCCACAAGCAGTATGCGCCTGTCTCTGAAATCTGAATCTGCTACCGGAAGGATATTATCCTCTGCCTCAGCCTGCTTCTGGCCGATTGCAGCCATCAGAGTCTCTCTGATATCTGACATAAACATAGGTTTTGCACAGAATGCAGTCACCCCGGCTGCCCTGGCTTCCACTTCAATATCTGACCAGTCATAAGCAGTCAGGATAATGATCGGCGTATCGTCACCAAGACTACGGATCTGACGGGTAACTTCAATGCCATTCATATCAGGCAGACGCCAGTCAATGATATAAGCGTGGAATGCATCCCCCATTTCCATAGACTGTCGTGCACGGAGAACAGCCTCCTTACCGGAAAGTGTCCATTCCGAACGCATTCCAACCTTCACAAGCATCTTAGTCACACTGTCACAGGTATTGAAATCATCGTCTACTACCAATGCTTTCAGACCTTCCAGCTCTGCGATTTTCTCTATACGGTGGTTCTCAGGCTGGATCCGCAATGGCAGACGGATAATAAATTCAGTACCTTTGCCCTGTTCTGTCTGAACCTCAATGGTTCCGCCCATCATATCCACGATGTTCTTGGTGATAGCCATGCCCAGTCCTGTACCCTGAGTCCTGCTTACAGTGGAAGTCCGCTCTCTCTCAAAAGGAGAAAAGATCTTCTGTACAAATTTCTGACTCATGCCGATTCCGTTATCCTTTACCCGGATTTCGTACAGTTCACAGCCTCTCTGTGTACCCGGATACTCTCTCAGCCGGACAGAAACGGTTCCGCCTGCAGGAGTAAACTTGATCGCATTGGACAAAAGATTCAGCAGCACCTGATTCAGCCTCGTCTTGTCACAATAAACATCCTCATTGGTAACATCCATGACATCCATGTAAAGCTCCAGCTGTTTCGCATGGATCTGTCCGCTGATAATGGTTTTCAGATCATGAAGAACCTCTGACAGACTGACTTCCGTTTCTTCCAGATGAATCTTTCCGCTCTCAATACGGCTCATATCCAGGATATCATTGATCAGTGAGAGCAAATGATTACTGGAGGAAAGAATCTTACCCAGATAATCCCGTACCCTTTCTTTATCATCAATGTTGCTTACAGCCAATGTGGTAAAACCAATGATTGCATTCATTGGTGTCCGGATATCATGAGACATATTGGAAAGGAAGGTGCTCTTTGCCTTGTTTGCAGTCTCCGCAGAGCGGACCGCCTCAGAAAGCGCCTGATTCATTTTTCTGTCAGAGGTACGATCTGACAGAACCAGGATATATTTCTTTTTTCCGTTTACCTCGCTGCCCATTGCAACATTATGAAACCAGCGGTGTTCTCCTGTTTTCTGATGAACATATTCAAAATCCCATTCCTGCTGCTCATGAACCTGGATTTCTTCCAGATAATTCTTCTCCGGATCTTCAACATCCTTAGGATACAGTTTTCCCAGAACACAAATATCTTTACGGATCTGTTCTACTTTAATTCCCAGCAGTTTTTCCACATTGGGACTGACGTAATCTGCTTTATATGTTTTGGCATCCAGCATCAGGAAAACGTCATCCACACTCATTGACAGCTTTTGAAACAGCTCGTCCCTGTAAAGAATCTCCGTATCCTTTCTCTTCAGGTTTACCTTGTTTTCCAGAGAATAATTCCAATAAAAAGACCGGCAACACACACCGCTATTGCACTTACAAGCAGCATAGTGCTACGCTGCAGAACATTCATACTGGCATTAACGATGTCAGCCTGGACAAGTCCCAGAAAGATCCAGTCCTGAGGTTTGGATTTCTCATAGACCAGATAGTAATCCTTTCCATCCAGATTTATCAGCATTGCATCTGTATGTCCTTCCTTAAACTCTTCTGAAAGTTTAAGGATCTCTTTTCAGACATATTGGAATGCTCTCTCAGAATCCCAAAGAAATTATACACCTCTCCCCATGACTCAGAGGAATGATCCACAACAACACGACCATCCGGATGAACCACATAACTCTGGGCATTTCCATTAAAAGCAGAAATATTCAGCACATTTACGATATCAGAGTTTTCATAGGCAATGGCAATTGCATCATATTCAAAGCCCTGATAACTTCCATGAGGCTTGGGAGTGGCAAAAACAAGGAGCTGGGATTTTCCGGGAACTGTTGCATTGGTTATCACATCATTCCCTGCCGGATCTCATCTTCAATATTTCCTGTAATCCAGATAGCCGGTTTCACCTGTTACCATCTTATAGTTCCCGTCCGCTGACAGGAAATAAAAATCTAAAAAGCCTGCATCTTCCTGTGCTTTCTCTATATACTCACGAATTTCACTTTCATCGGAAGTATTCTGCAGATATTCCCCCCATATATGGAGATAAGTCAGATTCTTATTTGTCAGCTCACTTAGCATATTATCAGACTGATGAAAAATTTCTGTCAGGTGAGAAACACTTTCCTCATAAACAGTCTTCGATACAAACTCCAAATATCGGAAAACAGTCAAAAGGATTCCAATGAATAGAACAATAAGAACTGCTGTATTCCATCGTTTTCTCACAACCCGTTTCTTTCTGTTTGTATTATGATTCTTAACATCCATTCTTCTCACCTCAGAGTAATATAGTCTTCAGGCTCTGCAAGAATGGCATTACCATCTGAAACATATGTTGTCCAGGTATCTTCCACAGAGGTATCCCCTCCATCAAATGCAATATTTTCCTCTGCCGGATAAGCTTCCATATATTGTGGTGCTGCAAGGCAGGTCACAGTAAAAGTATCCTTGTCCTGAATCTGTTTTCCATTCTTTGTAACTTTACTCAATGTATAACCATTATCCGTTTCCTTGATTTCTACAGAAATACCGCTGAACACAGGCAGAGAGCCGCGGTTAAAGGGGATAAAGCCTCCCTGGTAGCCTTCTACGAAGTTTCTG
>ENA-OQDE01000575-OQDE01000575.1-human-gut-metagenome-genome-assembly--contig:-NODE-575-length-20515-cov-1.783991_pt1 | contig 20515 bp, 25 predicted proteins | sample MGYA00242768_ERZ504595 | MGnify/ENA primary metagenome ERZ504595 (study PRJEB26092, sample SAMD00036307) | human gut metagenome | host: Homo sapiens | study: EMG produced TPA metagenomics assembly of... | reverse complement strand
TATAGTTTCAAATATGTATTCTTATCTGCAATTCTTGTTGAGGGTATAAGACTCCATAATTGATTTAATTCTAGCATACAGACTATTGTATGTCAAAGTAAATGATTGGAAGGAGAAAAAAACTTCGAAGAATTCAGTTTTTCTGAACTCCCCGAAGTTTTTCATCTTACGCTCTTTGTGACACGAAAATTTTTCCGCTATATTTTTTCAAAACTGCCGCCAAAACATTTCCCAATATTCCGCAGGAAATAATTTCCCCAATTCCTACTGTCAATGCCAAAAATGGGATTGGAAGCACAACGCCATAAGCATAGCGAAGTACCAGAGGTACAATCAAAGTATTTGCCAAAATAGGTGGCAAAATTGCGATTGCTCTATGCTGCTTTCTCAATACATACGTTCCTACTGCCCCTATAAGTGTTGCGATACTGCCACAAATAATATCAGGCAAAATCGCTCCACCTGTAATATTTCCAATCAGACATCCTATAAACAATCCCGGAATTGCTGCCGGTGTGAAAATAGGTAAAATCGTCAGCATCTCGGCAATACGAACCTGTATTTCTCCAAAGCTGATTGGTGCAAAGACAATAGTAAGCACCACATAGATTGCCGCAATCATTGCAGCCTGTGTTAAGTACGACACATTTTTGTTTTTCATATTCTGTTTTCTCCTTTAGTTTTGTTTTACGAGTGGAAGGTCACGAACACTCGATTCATTTCCGCGAAACAATGAGCCATGTGGAGGTGCTTGCACGTCCATTTGGCGAATGTCGCGAGAGTCAAATACCATAGGTATTTGGCTTACGCCGGAAATCGGCGAAGCCCTTAAGACCTTGTTTTTATGGGCTTTACAACGATTGGTAGTATAGCACAAAAACACCTTATCTGGCAATCACTTTTTGTTTCTCAATTTTCTTAAACAGCTTCGCCAGCACAATAACCGCCGCTGCTGCCAATACTATTTCTGCCACAAATTGTGCATAAGCCAAACCATACAAAGGAAATAGATAATTTAAAATATACAGCGCCGGTATTTCCAGAATAATCTTTCTCATAATAGCAAAAATAAGAGCTTCTTTTCCCATTCCCACAGATTGGAACACACCTACTGCAAGGAAATCCATACATAAAAACGGCAATCCCAGGCAAAAGCCTCTTAAAAATTTTGTTCCATAAGAAATAATTGCTTCATTAGACATAAACATTTCTGTCAACTGATCAGAACTTAAATAATAAAAAGCTGCTACAACGGTAATAAATCCCAGACTTGCTCTTGCTGCAAATACCAGCGTACCTTTCATTCTCTTATGATTACCGCTGGAGTAAGTATAACTGATTAAAGGCATAATTCCCTGAGAAATTCCCATTGCAATATTCATAGGAACCATGTTAATTTTCTGCGTAATTCCCATTGCCGCAACTGCATCTGCGCCAAAAGAAGATGTAAAATTATTTAAAATTGTCATTCCTGTAACATTTAAAAGATTTTGAATGGACGCCGGAATTCCCACCGCACAAATCCCATAGATAATCTTTCCATCCATAGAAAGACGCTTTGGATTTACGCACACAAAGGTACTTTTTTCTTTTTATAAAGCAAAACAAAGAAATAAAGACACGCAACGCAATTAGATAAAAATGTAGCAAGTCCTGCACCTTCCGCTCCCATATTCAGTCCCCATGGAAGTATAAAAATAGGTCCAGAATAATATTCAAAAAACAGCCGCTCATTGTGCCCATACTGGCATGCAAGGCTGCACCTTCTGCTCTTACCATATATGCCATAACAACATTTAAAATAGCCGGTACTGCGCCATAAATAGCAGTCCATTTTAAATATTCTCCTGTGGCTGCCATAGTATCTGCATTTGCTCCCAGCATACGAAGCAGAGGTATATTAAAGACAAGACATGCCAATGCAAACAACACCCCCGATACTGTTGCGCAATAAAATCCTAATGCAGAGCTTTTATACACCGTATCATAATCTTTTCTTCCCAGGGCCCGGCTCATCATACTGGAACTGCCTATTCCAAAAAGATTTGTCACTGCATTAAACGCCAAAAGCACCGGAGCTGCCAAAGTAACTGCCGCATTCTGAATTGGGTCATTACACATCCCTACAAAATAGGTATCAGCCAAATTATAAAGTACCATAACAAGAGAACTTAAAATTGTAGGTACTGCCAGCTTTACAACTGCTTTTGGAATTGGTGTCTGTTCAAATAAAATGATTTTATCTGTATTTTCTGACAACGGATTTCTCCCCCATTCCTATCAATCATTTATATAAGGGTTATCGCATGAAGCGACAACCCCTATAACTGTTCTGTCTAAAATTCATTTTTTAACAATACTGGCGCACAATCTCCTGCATCTTTTCAAACTGTTGTTCCATTTCATCCACCAAACGGAACTGTGTACGGGCACGTACCAGATTATGCTCCGGATAAGCTGTTTTAAAGTAAGTATCTCCTTCCAGATAATCTGTCAGGAAACGCATACCACATTCCAAAGTCATCAGACGTGCTCCCCAGGGAAGACTTTCAATTTCCTCAGGTGTAAGCACACCATCTGTACCTTCTAAATATCCCTTCACATACATTTCGTATAATGAAATATCAAAATGCATCAAATCCAGATTTCTTTCATCTTCCTCTGCTGTAGCTGCGCCAAAACGGATAGAGTCTCCAAAATCATTTGCTGCCAATCCCGGCATAATGGTATCTAAATCAATAATACAAAGCCCTTTTCCTGTATCTGCATCAAATAAAATATTGTTTAATTTTGTATCGTTATGTGTTACTCGTAACGGAAGCTTTCCTTCTTCCTGCTGTTTTACCAGAACACCACAGTCTGCTTCCCTTTCTAATGCAAATTTAATTTCAGGACGGCAAGTAATGGCTCTGGCTTTAATATCACGTTTTACCGCACGCTGGAAATTTGCAAAACGTTTCACTGTATTATGAAAATCAGGAATTGTCTCCTTCAAGCTGGATGCCGGATAATTACCAAGCTGCTTTAAGAAATGTCCGAAACTGTTTCCTGACTGATAGAACTGCTCCGGTTCTTCTACTACTGATAGCATACAGAATTTGGAATGTAATGATAGCATCTCCAAGGCTGTCCTTCATCATCCTCAAAATAAGTATCTCCCTCCTTCGTCTTAATGCAAGACAAAGTTTCTCTGTCCGGATTTCCACCTTCTTCTCGAATAACATTACGAAGATACTCTGTTACACCGAAGATATTTTCCATAACTCCTGCCGGATCTTTAAACACGTTATTATTTACTCGCTGAAGAATGTATGCGAACTCATCTCCTGCTTCTGTAGGCATATAAACAGCATAAGTTTCATTAATATGACCTTGTCCGAAAGGCTTCACATAACTGCACTGATTGCCAAATCCAAAAGCATATAAAGCATCTTCTAAGTTTCTGTTTGTAACGCCGTCAATTTTCCTTCTGGTAGAAAATACTATCTCTCCTGCCTCTACTTTCCGTTTCTCTTCAATATTACAGTTGGCCTTCACAACACTTCCCAATCCAATGTGAGCTCCCTTTGCGACATGAGAGTCATGATCTATAACTGCACCACTGTTTACAAGAACGCCATGCTCAATGACTGTATGGGTATTGATGACTGCGCGCTGCATAATAAAACTTCCATTGCCAATCTGTGCACTTGGACTTACCACTGCTGACGGATGAATGATTGCCGGTACTTTATATCCGGCTTCCATAAGCTTTTCTGTCCAATAAAGACGCATACCATTATTCCCAAGAGCTGCTACCGCTGTATCATATTCACCTAAAAAAGCCTGATAATCACAGCATTTTCCGACTACATCTTCACTTTTTGCTGCATCATCCAAAAATACTACTTTTGCATATCCAATCAGTCTGGCTGTTTCCTGAATCATCTGGCCAAAGCGCCTGCACCTAAAATCAATAAACTTTTCATTTGTTTTCTTATGAAGCTTACACGCTTCTACTTCTCCTTTCCCAAATATCTTTTTCATTGCTTTCTATTTTAACATACATAATAAAAAAAGAACACCTTTTTGAACTTTTCTGGCAAAAAAGTGTTCTTTTCTCTTTCCGTATAAAATTTATCATGTATAATCACATACTATTTTATTCATTTCTTTCATAATCTCTCCATTAAAAAGCATAAACAGTAAACGTGCCTTTTTCACACATTTCGCAATTTGTTTCTGCTTTTCTTCCTGTAAAAGATTCTTTGGAAGTCCCAAATTTAAAATTTCCATGTAGGCACTTAAAAAATCACTCCACTGGGTTCTTCTCACATCTAAAACACCTCTAATTCCTACTGCTGCTGAAAGATAATGATTTCCACACTTTCGGGCCCATATTCGATAATCTATGCGTACTAAAGTAAAAGAATCCACGGCTATAACATATCCTTCCAAAACCTTCTCCTGGCCCTCTTTTAAATCGCCAAATTCTTTTATATGATTTTCCACAAATGCAGATGTACCTGCAATACTTTCTCCACTTACTGAAGAGCAAAAAAGCTCCTGAATAAATTTTCTTATGCTTTCCGGATTACATTGCAAAATAATCTCAGAACCATAAATAATCGGAAACTTCGAGTTTCTCATAAATTCCTGTTCTAATATCTGATCTCTTAACTCTTTGCTTAATAACTCTCCTTTCCTCACAAAGCTTAGAAAAGTTGTTCTTGTTTATTTCTGGCATTCCTATCCTCCACTGGCTAAATCTGCATTTCCTCTTCGAAATCCCCTCTCATCTCACTAAATTCCTCTGTATCGAAAAAATCCTTTAATGAAATATCAAACCCCTCGCAAATTTTGTGAATAGTAAATATTCCCGGATTTTTGGTTGAACCGTTTACAATGTGCAGCAATGTAGTCAGGGGAACTGCCGATTTATAGGATAGTGCATAATAAGTTATTCCTTGTTCCTTACACAGATTGTTAATACGATCTGCTAATATCTTTCGTGAACGAATCATAAATAGTACCTCCATTTTGGTACTATCAGTGTACTACTTATTATTTTCCAATTACTACCATATATAACACTAGTGCCTTATTTGATAGTATGCGCCTAATCTATTCTACTGTAACGCTCTTTGCAAGGTTTCTCGGTTTATCAACATCCAAACCCTTAGCAACAGAAATATAATATGCCAGCAGCTGCAGTGGAACAACAGCCAGACTGGTAGTAAAAGCATCCTGTGTCTTAGGCACATACACAGTAAAATCTGCAATATCTTCCATAGAATAATTTCCATAAGAAGTCAACCCCAGTACACACGCCCCACGCTTCGCACTTCTACTAAATTGCTGACTTCTTTCTCAAATAAATCTGGTTGTGTTGCTAACCCAACTACCAGAACTCCTTTTTCAATAAGAGAAATTGTTCCATGTTTTTAATTCCCCCGCCGCATAAGCTTCTGAGTGAATATAAGATATTTCTTTTAGCTTCAAAGAACCTTCTAAAGAAATGGCATAGTCCAGACCTCTACCAATAAAGAACACATCCTTTGTATGTGAATACTTATTGGCAAGCCATTGTATTCTTTCTTTTTCATCTAAAATCTTTTGAATTTTCTCAGGAAGTCTTCCCAATTCATGAATATATTCTCTATACTCTTTATCCTTAATTGTCCCCCTTACTTTCCAAAAAGTAATCCAATGAGATACACGGCTGCCAACTGCGTACTGTACGCTTTTGTAGTAGCTACGGAAATTTCCGGTCCTGCCCATGTATAAAAAACACTATCTGCTTCTCGTGCAATAGAACTTCCTACTACATTTACAATTCCCAGCACTTTATAACCTCTTTTCTTAGACTCTCTTAAAGCTGCCAGCGAATCTGCCGTTTCACCTGACTGACTCACCACAATTACCAATGTATCCTCGGTCATAAGAGGGTTCCTATATCGAAACTCCGATGCCAAGTCCACGTCTACCGGTATTTTTGCCAGCTTTTCCAATACATATTTTGCACATACGCACACATGATATGCAGAACCACAAGCTACCATCTGAATACGACTGACCTTCTTAATATCTTCGTCTGTCATTTCCAATTCGTCAATCACAATTTTTCCATTCTTAATTCTGGGACTGATAGTATCTGCTACTGCTTTCGGCTGCTCATAGATTTCCTTCAGCATAAAATGCTCAAAGCCCTCTTTTTCCGCTGCTTTTGCATCCCACTCCACGGTTTTGAACTCTTTTTGCAATTCTTCCTGATCAATATCATAAAAACGTATACCATCTGCCTTAATTTCGGCAATTTCTCTGTCATCAATGTAGCATACGGTCTTTGTATACTTCAAAATCGCAGGGACATCAGATGCAATGAGATTTCCCTGAGGAGATTTCCCAACGATTAAAGGACTATCCTTCTCACAGCATACATAACTCCCGGATTTTCCTGAAAAAGAATTCCCAACGCATAGGAACCTCTCACTCTTCCTAATACCTTTGTAATCGCTTCCAAACAGTTCCCTTTGTAATAATAGTCCAAAAGATGGGCGATTACTTCTGTGTCTGTTTGTGACACAAATTCATAACCTTTTTTCTGTAAATATTCCTTTATTTCCTTATAATTTTCAATAATCCCATTATGTACCACCGCGATTTTTTTATCCTTTGATACATGGGGGTGCGCATTAATCACTGATGGTTCACCATGCGTAGCCCAGCGGGTATGACCAATTCCACAATACCCTTTTACCGCTTTTCCATTATCTGTCATCTCACGAAGCGCCTGTAAACGACCTTTCGCCTTGATGATTTCAATTTCTTTTTTGTCGCGGCTATTATCCAGCACTGCAATACCCGCAGAATCATATCCTCTATACTCCAGCTTGGAAAGCCCCTCTATCAAAATAGATGCCGCATTTTCTTTTCCCACATATCCCACAATTCCACACATATTTTATACCTCCTGTTTTGCACAATCGTTTTCTTTTTTTGCATTTTCGTCTAATTATAACAGATTTCTTTCCATTTTTAATATTTTCTTGCGTATTTTCTCATTTTTTCCATACCTTACAAAAAAACTTTCTTTTTTATCCGTTTTTTCTTATAATATTTACGATAAATAACTTATTCATAGAAAAAGACGAAAGCATCCATCACTTTCGTCTTCTTACTCTTCTTATTATTTTTTCTTTATAACCTTGCATGTTCTTTAATAATATTCAAAGACCAATAAAGATGCTCTTTCAAATGCTCCTTAAACACCTCTACATTTCGTTCCTCCATGTACTTCAATAATTTCAAATGCTGCTTTGTACTCTCTTCTAAATCCAACGAAACCTTATAAGACATGGCTCTATATCTTCCTACATTGAAATCAATTCTTTCCATAAGCATCTTAACATATTCATTGTCAGATTTCTTTACAATCAAATCATGAATTTGCCCATCAATAGCTGTAAATTCTTCTTTTTCTATTATCTCACCTCTATGATGTCGCTCCAATAAATTTAAAAAATTATCTTTAACTTCCTGTATCTCCTGATCTGAAATATTATAAATTGCTGTTTCAGATGCAATTAATTCCATTGCTTCTCTTACTTCAAAACATCTTCGATATCCTTCAAAGTAAGCATCTTAACAATTGTCCATATCCCTGCCTTGATATCAAAATTCCATCTGCTTCTAACCGACGAATTGCCTCTCTTATAGGAGTACGACTCATATTCAGATATTCAGCCAACTGATTTTCACTGACGATTTCCCCTGGTTCAATTTCTTCATTTAAAATCAATTCTTTAATTTCTTCAAATGCCACATCCGTGAGGCTTTTTTTCTTAGTTTTTAATTTCAAATTTTTAAATTCCTTCACTTCAATTACCTCAATTAATATAATACTTTAAGTATAATACAAACCATCCTACAGTGACAACTAAAGAAATGAATTTAAACAAACATATATTAAGAAAAAAGGGCTGTCGCATTAAGTGCATAACATTTCCTGAATATTTAAAGCGGCAGCTCCTTTTCTCAGTGAATAATTTATTCACTTCTATAAATATTAAATAAAGAGGGTCGTAAAATATGGTATGTAAGTAATTAACAATAAAACAATCAAAAGTCCAATTAAAGGTTTTATTATATTTTTTGTCAAATCCTCTATAGAAACTTTCGATATGGAACTGGCCACAAATAAGTTAATGCCATATGGCGGTGAACAGAAACCTATCGCTAAATTCATTGTTAACATAATACCAAAGGTTACCGGACTCATACCAAATGAGGTACATATCGGTAATAAAATCGGAGTTAAAATAATAGTAGCCGGAATATTATCCACAAACATTCCAATAACTAACAATAACAAATTAATTATCAGCAAAATCAAGAATTTATTACTGGTTAATCCTGTAATTCCTTCTGCAATCATATTAGGAATTTGTGCAATGGTAAGGAATGCCGCAAACACTGTTGAAAATCCTACCATAAACGTCGTAGAACCATTTACCACAACAGCATCTTTAAAGGCTTTATATGCTCCTTTAAAATTCAGTTCTTTATAAACAAATGTTCCTATTATAAAAGAATATACTACAGAAACCACCGCCGCTTCAGTAGGAGTAAAAAAGCCTGAATAAATCCCACCTAAATAATCACCGGGGATAAAATAGCCCATATAGCATCCTTAAAAGCTTTTCCAATTTCCTTCCAAGAAGAACGACTTCCTTTTCCTCTATAACCATTTTTCTTAGAAACCAAATAACACACTACAATTAATGCCAAGCCCATCATAATACCAGGAAGAAATCCTGCTGTAAATAAATCTGTAATTGATGTGCCGGAAACAACGCCATAAATAACAAACGGAATACTCGGCGGTATTACCACCCCAATTGTTCCCGCTGCTGCAGTTAATGCAGCGCTAAACTTCTTATCATATCCGTGTTCCACCATTTCAGGGATCATAAATGCACCGACAGCGGATACTGTTGCTACTGCTGAACCCGAAATAGCAGCAAAAAACATACATACACAACTGTTACAATGCCCAGTCCTCCCGTCACATGTCCAATCAGCGAATCGAAAAAGTTTACAAGTCGTTTTGCAATTCCTCCACCACTCATTAAATTTCCTGCCAGCATAAAGAAAGGAATTGCCAGAAGCGGAAAAGAGTCTATACCAGTAATGACTTTTTGTGCAATAATTTCCAACGGAATATCTGAAAAGAAATAAATACCTGCCAGACTGGATATTCCTATAGCATAGCCAATAGGTACACTTAACAATAATAATATAAGAAAAGTTCCAAATAATACTACGGCACTCATAAATCATCACCTCCAGCCTCTTTATTCATAATTAAATTCATTTTTCCTTCAGTTTAGGAATTAGTCGGATTACAAACCAAGCTGATGATATAGGAAAGACCACATATACAAATGCCATAGGAAGTCCAAGTCCTGAAGAAGTCACATTTCTAGATACAATAGAAGAAACTAATTTTGCACCATTAAAAATTAAAAAGAATGAAAACAAAAACCATATACTATCTGCTAAAAATCAATGATTGCCTGACCCCTTTTGTTTTTAATAATGCTGTAAATTAAAGTAACTTTAATATGTTCATCCTCTTTAAAAGCAATACTTATTCCCAGCCAGGTCTGCCAAATAAAGAGATATCTGGCTAATTCTTCCGACCAGGAAAGCGAATTTTTAAAAACAGTACGCATTACTAACTTGCAAAATACCAGAAGGACACTGAAACCAAGCTTCCAATGAGCAGATATTCTTCTAAATGATTATATCCATACACTATTTTCCCAAGAAATCCTTTCTCTTTCAATTTACTCCCTCCCATCACTGATATTTTTCCAAAGTTTCAAAAATTTCTTCTCCAAACTTTTCCCTGTACTTTTCATACATAGGTTCCAGTTCCTGTCTAAACTTGTTTTTTGCTCATCTGTCAAGCTATTAACCTGCATTCCTTCTGCTTCTAATTTCTTGACATATTCCTCTGTATCCTCCAGTTCCATTTTTCTTTGATAATCCACAAATTCCTGTGCCGCATCTTGAACAATTTTCTGCTGCTCTTTTGTAAGGCTATCATAAAAATCCTTATTCATAATAAATCCCAGAAAGTTATTTACATGTTCTGTAAGGCTAAGATATTTCTGTACCTCCTGAAATTTACTTGCATAAATCAAAGACGGCGGATTTTCCTGACCATCCACGGTATGCTGCTGCAATCCGGTAAAAAGTTCATTAAAGCTCATAGGTGTTGCACTTGCGCCTAAGGTTTCAAAGAAGTCTATAAATACCTCATTTTCCATAACTCTCATTTTAAGACCCTTTAAATCTTCTGGAGCTTCAATAGGCTTTGAACTGTTTGTCATACTTCTAAGTCCGTTATAAGAATATCCCAAGCCGTGAATTCCTACCTTTTCTAATTTTTCGTTAAAGTAGTCGCCTAAGTCTCCATCCATAGCTTCAAAAGCTTTTTCCGGACTATTAAACAAATACGGCATATCCATAATTCCAAAGTCATCTGAATAGCTGACTAACACAGAAGTAGACGGAAGCGCTGCCTCTAAGGTTCCCATTGCAACAGACTCCGTCAATTCAGAGTCTCCTCCTAAAACACTGTTGGCATATATTTGTACTGAAATAGAACCCTTTGACTTTTCTTCAACCGGCTTTTTAAAATGTTCTACCAGAGCCCGATGTGTAGACCTGTCTTCTGCCTCTACATGTCCGATATTAATAGTAGTAACATCTTCTCCGTCACTTCCTTGATTACCTAAATTTCTTCCGCATCCCACAGACGTCAGCATTATAATTGCTGTAAATCCTGCAACCCCAATTTTTTTCAGACCCATCTACATTCCTCCTCCCACAGATTTTTAAACAGAATTATAATATTTCAATTATCTGATTATCTGCATCAATGCGTATCCTGTCTCCGTTCTTCACTTCTTCATAAAATTCAGGCTCTACTTTATCCACCATAGGCACTTCCATAATAATGGCGCTGGAAACCAAAACAGTTTCCGGATATTGTATCACCATTGCCGCCGGCATATTCTGTCGCATTTTCAGTTGATACAAGCCATCTGCCTGCACCACAGAGCTTCCTTTTCCTCCCGGGAAAATCAAGACCTTATTTGCTATACTTTCTCCCTCTAAATCGTGCGCTTTCTCTATAATTACTCCTGTTTCAGGATTTACTAAATAAAACATAATATTATCTTTTGATACGATTGCCTGCGCCTCCACACAGCCTTCTGATATTTTATGGCATTTGAATTTTTTTCCCATTTATTTTACCTCCCTGTTAATGCAGCCTCTATACAAGTATCCAAGTCCCTGATAACAAAATGAATTCCTCTTCTTTGAGGGTAATAAGCACATTTTGGAGACTCTGTAATTCCGATTTTACCCTCTAAATGTCTCCAGCACGGCTGGTCCGGACATGTATCCGGGACAATAAATCCTCCTGCATTACTGATAATTTCATCTAATCCCATGCGAACAGCCATTTCTTTTACATGACTGGAAACCAAAATCCACATCTCTTTTTTCAGTGTTTTTCCTTCTACTTTTGAGGCAATATATTTTACCTCTTCTAATGTAAAGTGAGGACATCCAAACATTGCAAAATCAATTTTTCTGTTTCCCTCTTCTGAAATCTCTTTCAAAATAGCCTCTTTATCTTCATTTGTAAGAACTACTTTTCTCTTTGGCTCTTTTCCGCCAAAAGCAGTCTCCAAATCAGGTGCTTCCGGAGTAACTCCTAAAATATGATACATACCGTATGCGCCGGATGTATTTAACTGTGCCCCTAAATTTCTTAAAGCTTCTTTCGTAATCGTTTCTTTAGGAAAACCTGTGAATACCGGAATTCCTTCCCCTATTTTCTTTCCAAGCATTCCGATAATATGATAATCATACGCTGTCTTTACATCTGCCTGAACTTCTACTAAAATATCGCCTTTCCTGTTTTCATCTAACAATAGTCCATATTCCGGCACATATCCTGTAATTGCCGCACAAAGAGCGCTGTTTGCCCCTTCACGATTTGTTCTTGCTCCCCAGACAGCATTTGCGTAAGGAGTCGCACTGGACTCGGAAAAAGCAATCACTTCTTTAAAATTCGGGACATTGGTATCTATGTACGGTGTACAGTTATAAGTCAACTGAGCTCCTATTGCTTTATATGCGTTATGCGTTCTCTGCATCAAATCTGCATATTCCGGAGCTACCATATCTCTTTTTTAAAAAGTCCAAACAAATCCCGGATTTACTGTTGGCGTTACTCTGCATTTTGCTCCCTCGCTCAATAATTTTTCACAAAACCATAAATCTGCTTCCTGGTTAGAAAGTGCTACATGTGCCCGAGTAATTGGAACCATTCTTTCTGCGTCAAAAGATTCTCCAATCGCCACTTGAATTTTCATGGCATATGCTGTTCCTTTTCCATATTTTCCATCCAACATATCTTTCTGTTCCTGTGTCAATTTCATAATTTTATTTCCTCCTCTTCAATTTCTATTTTGGGGTTATTCCGAATATCTTCCAGTACTCTTTTTGAAACCCATATTTTATCCAGCGAAAGCGTGTTTTTAATTTCTACGATTTTTAAGTTTTCTTTGTCTGCACCTCTTATACATCTTATGGCAGCTCTGACGGCCTCCTCTTTGTCAACTGCAATCATAGGAATTTTCGCATCTTCTATACACTTACAGGCAAGTGCGTTTGCGTACATTGCCTCATAATCCAATTGTTTAAACACTTCTTTTGTAATCACATCAAATAACCCCATACCTATACCATTTCCATGAGATTCGTGGGTAAGGTTTAGCAAGACCATTTTCTTAATATTAGGTATAGGTAAAGAATATTCTTTTAAAACAGAACTGCGTCCTAGTATATTAGGATCATATCCAGCTCCGGAAATATTCTTTCCTATTTCGTCTACAATCAGAACATCAATATCCGGCACCATAAGTCTTGGCATTTTACCTTTTGCAACCTTCACCAGCTCTTTCTCACGCTCAATAAGATTTTCAGAAGGAACCGCTTCCACATGAAAAGTTCTGTCATATGCATTTTCTATAATACCCAAGCCAAAAATTACCGGATATTTATCCAAAATCAGTTTAGCTGCTCCCTCTATAATTTCTGCAAAATTTTCCGGATCTTCCTCATGTATAGAAGAACAACCTTTTTGATTTCCCAATCCAATTACCAACATCTTGCAGAGCCCGCTCTGAAGTTCTCCTGTAAAATCCGTATGTAATTTAATCCGATTTACCACAATAATTGCATCCGCTTTTGCAGCAGCACGATCAAAATATACCTTCTGTCCACCTGGTAATTCGCCTGCCTCTTCTACATCCGTAGTCGTGATTACCGGAACTCCCATGCTTTCTTGTGTAATACCATATCCCGCAAGCACTGCTCTTTGTCCATCTTCTTTTCCACCACCATGACTTCCCATTGCAGACACAATATAAGGACTCGCCCCACGGCTTTTCACCATTTGTATCAAAATCCCAACGATCTCTTTTAAGTTCTGAATTCCTCTGCTTCCAACAGCAATAGCAACCGCATCCCCCGGATGTATCTTTTGAACAATTTCTTCTTTTCTCAACTCAGCTTTTGTACTGTTTTCTACATCTTTTATTTCCAGATCGTCAAAAATTTGCTTAACCGCAATTAAATTCGGAAGCGGATATTCATAATCTTCCTCCAGCAAAATAGCCATCATTTATTCCCCCTTTTCTTTATTGCTTCCGTTTGTATATTTATATTATACAACTTGTATACATATAGTCAATACATTTTTTATTTTTTCAACACAAAATTTCATATAAGCGAAAAAATCCCCTCACTTTTTCACAAAGTGAAGGGATTATCTCCTTATATACTTTCTATTTCTTTCTCTTATTCTCTCTCAAATATTTCCCCGCATCTTTTATAAAACTGACTGCAATCATCACAATGACAATCGCTATAGGAAACGCTGCTACAATACTGACAGACTGAAGATTACTCATAGAACTTCCGAAAATACCAACCAATAGGAAGTACAATCAACAAGATACACCACATTAACTGTATCAGCTTATTTGGACTCTCATTTTCTCCCAGTTTTCTATAACTATAGCAAGAAGCTGTCAGTGCAATAGAGTCAAAAGAAGTTGCATAAAATGCAATCATCGTAATCAATAATAACACTAAAATCAGCGGTGCACATGGCAGTGTCTTAATTACAGAAATAATCATTCCATATACATCTCCGTCAGCCTGATACTGTGCAATAAAATCTGCTGCACCGGATGTCTGCAGTCCCATAGAATAATTTCCTAAAACCACAAAACTTACCAGTGTAGAACCCACTCCAAATCCATATCCGCCTAAAATTGTCTGGCGAATAGTTCTTCCCTTGGAAATACTTCCGATAAAGAATGGAGCTGCAACACACCAAACCATCCAATAAGCCCAGTAATAAATCGTCCAATTCTGAGGGAAAGAAGATGTTCTCAGAGGATCTGTAAAGGTAGAAAGCTCCACAAATTCTCCGATCATCTTTCCAAAAGAAGCAAATCCTGATTCAATAATGTATTTTGTCTCTCCTCCGAATAAAAGAACAAACACCAATAACCCAAAGAACAGATAAATACACGCTTTTGCCAGAAAACTAATCCCCTTAAATCCGTGTAAAAGAGAATAGGTGTAAACAAGGCAAGTTAAAAGCAGAATAATAATCGTAATTACTGTACGACTGATTTCAACGTGGAACAGCTCGCTTACCACTTCTGCCATCAAAGGAGTTGCAACGCTAAAGGTTGTTGCTGTTCCTGCCAGCAGAGCAAACACTGCTAATAAGTCAATTATTTTTCCTGCTAATCCGTCTGTATGTTTACCCAATAAAGGACGGCATGCTTCGGAATATTTCTGACGTTCTCTTTTTCTTACGTGGAGCATAAACCCAAATGCAGCTGCCAAAACAAGGTAAAATCCCCATGGAATAAAGCTCCAGTGGAACATAGGGAACACTCCTGCCCATTCCTGTATACTTCCTAGCTCTGCAATGTGGGGATCTGATGCATACATAACCCATTCTGAGAAAGAATAAAACAAAATATCTGCTGCAAGTCCACAGGTAAACATCATACTGCCCCATGCAAAAAAGGAATACTTTGGTTTCTCATCTTTGCCACCTAACACAATATCTCCATACTTTGACATTGCTATATAAATGGAAAGTAAAAATACACCAAGTCCGATTACCAGATAATAAGTTCCAAATGTATCACCAAAGAAAAAACGAATTTGGCTCAATATTGCATTAGACTGCTCCGGCATAAAGAAAAATAACACACTAAGGGCAACTACAATTCCAAGAGGAACCAGAGTAATTGTCCAATCAATCTGTTTTTTACTGTCTTTCTGCATCTGAATTTCCTCCTAAATATTTCTCGTAACTGCTATCTAACTGGGCAAGTCTGATAAATTATCCACTTCAATAATATCTCCAGCTTCCATCTTGCGAATACCCAGTCGATATTCCTGTGGATGACAGAACATTGCCACATCATCCCAGTAAATCTGGCGGTTTTCTTTTTCCTCAAATTCTTCCTCCAGATGCTTCTTCAGTTTCTTTCCATCCTCTGCATTCCAACGAGAAATACTAAATAACTGCCATCCGCATTTGCCTCCGGTTCTGCTGCAGGATTTACAATTCCATCTTCACTGTCATCAGCCATTCGTCTGTCTCTTCGTCTGTCCAGACTGCATTGTAACCGGAACGTTCAAACTCCGGTGCCAGAATAGACGGATTATAAATCATCTGGTCTCCATCCAGAATAATCACATCTTCCAGATGCTCTCTTGCCACATACAGAGAAGAAATGTTGTTATAAACAGAATAATATGGGTTTTCAATTAATTTCACCTGAGGATAATCTTTCTCCAAAACTGCAAACTTCTCTTTTAAATATCCTACTACTACATAAATCTCAGATATTCCATTTTCTAAAAGTCCCTGTATAACGGTATCAATCATTCGTACTCCGTTTACCTTTACAAGAGGTTTTGGTGTTTCCAATGTCACCGGCTGCATTCTCTTTCCAATCCCTGCCGCCATAATAATTGCACGCTTTACTTTATACATTTTCTTCTTTTCCTTCCCTGCTAAGCTCTTCCTTCACAATCTTATAGTAATCCTTTGCATATCGGTATTGTCTCAGAGAATATTCTCCAAATTCCACACCACAGATACTCTTATATTCACACCAGTTGCTCCATAAAATCCACATACTGCAATGTAAGCATAAATTTTTATACGAATTTCTCTGTCACACCCATGTTCAAAATAAGCATCAATTAATTTCTCTACATGCTCTCTGTCATACATGGCATAAATGGCAAACATTGCAATATCCACGTGTACATCCTGCATTCCTGCATATTCCCAGTCAATCAAACGAATTTCATCCCCCTGTAAAAAGGAAATTATCCGGAACTGCATCAATATGAGTAAGTGCTATATTCTTAGGAGCTTTATCAATATAAGCTTTCAGCTCATAGACCTTTCTTTTTGTTTCCTCATAGTCACGATACATAGACTTTGCTCCGTTTCGCAACGATTCATAATATTCTATCTGACCAAACAAATCAAATTCATGGTTTACCTGCAGCTTACATTCATGAAATCCACGAAGCTTTTTCATACATTTCTGCACATCTTCTTCTACATAAGGATCACATACCCTGGCATTATCTAAAAATTTAGTAATTTTATATCCTGTCTCAGGAGACATATAACAAACCGGATCACAGATATTCTGACCTTCCAATGCCTGATAGACATTATATTCATTTTTACGGTTAATCATCTTATCTGTTCCCTCTCCCGGAACACGCATAATATAACGCTCTCCTCGGCAACTAAATTCAAAAGAACGATTTGTCATTCCTTTTTTCAAAGCTTTTATCTCTACAATTTCCTTTGTATCACAGGAAAGCACTTTCGAAATCAAAGAAATAATATCTGAATTTAGCTGATTAGAATCTTCATCTAGTTCCCTTAATTCCTCTAACGTATTAATTTCATACACCAGATTTTGAGAAACTTCACGAGGCTTTAAAATCATCTTGCCATTCTTCATTGCAGCTTCTTCCCAGAATGCATAAGAATATTCCCTTTCTTTTGAAAGACGTAAAATATTCTCTTTTAAAACCTCTGCCTCTTCCTTCAAAATATAAGAAATGCCAAACATCTGATTTCCCAGTTCGTTTTTCTTAGTCTCCACAATCTCTTTCTTGCGGTTAATCCTTACATTGCTCTCCTCAACCTCTCTGTTGCTGAGCATATACCAGGAATACCATTCCTTATCTGAAAAGGATTTCAAAGCACCATAAATCACAAGGCAAAATATAAGTATTTCCGATTTTATCCATAACGCATTTTAAGGAATAGAGATTATTCTTTGTCATATAATCCTTGTTATATATCAGATTTACATGATATTTATCAATTAAATACTCATACTGTTCCTTCATAAATCCCACAACAATATCAATTTTAAAAATTCCTGCTTCCTGTAATTGTTTAATCAATCTTTCAATCAATGGCTCGCCCTTAATCTCCAAAATCCCTTTTGGAACTTCTACATTAATGGGAACCATTCTCATTCCAAACCCTGCCGCAAGGATGATTGCATTTTCCGGCTTCTTATCTTCTAATTCTTCATATACCTTTTGGGTACACTGCATTTTCTCATCTAAATATCCTAATTCTGTCAGTTTCTTCAAAGAACTGTTTACCTTCCCCAAAGAATATCCTGTTATCTCTGATAAAATTCTCTGGTTCACATATTCCTGCTCCATTATGCAGTTCATCAAATCATATTCTTGAATGTTCATGTTCTTTCTCCTTTTACTTTTTATGAACATAACGGTATCATAGCACTTTTTAAAGAAAGACGCAAGAAATATTTTTATGATTAATAAAATAGGAAAGGCCGTTGCAAAACGCAACAGCCCATATCACAACATAACATTTCTAAATTCTTCTGTATCAAAGAAATATCTTAATGAAACATCCAGTCCTTTGCAAATTTTAGCAATAACCGATACACTAAGATTTCGTACTGAACCATCTACCATCTGTAATAGAATATCAAAAGGTATCTCCGATTTATACGACAACTCCTCATATGTAAGATCTTTTTCCCTACACAATTCGTCTACACGCCTTACTAATGTTCTGTTCATATTCGAGAAACTTCCAACAACTTGCTTATTAATTTGAAACAGGCACATAAATACCACCCCTAAACAAGACCCTACTAAAAATGTAATAATATACGAAATCATCCTCTTTTTATACCTCCGTTACTTTATTTTTTAAAGTATCTCCGGAAACTACTAATCTTATTCAGATTTACCTTGAAATTTTCCTGTATCTCTTATTCATTTTATTCAGGTTTCTGCGAAATATGACTACATTGAACAAATTCTAGGAAACATTCATTATTTCCTATCGAAGTAACTTTAATTCTTTTAAAAGATCATATTCTCCCCTTACTTCTTCATCTACTGACATTAACAGCTTTATTCTCTTTATACTTTAAACCCTTTTTTTAATATCACCTGATACCAGCGAATTACCCACGCTATTGGTAAAAGAAATGAATGTTTTTCCACACTTTTCATATATACTCTCATATAATACTTATCTGGAAAAAACAGCTTTATCATAGCTTTCCATTTTAATGTATCTAACTTCGACTCACTTGCACCTTCCAATTGATTTCTAACCGCTGATGATTCCATATTTCTGCCACAGTAACCATAAACTCCTCCTGCAAAAATTATTTCTTTCATCTTTTCGTAGTTTTCTTCTTGTATCTTTATAGGTTCAAAATTAATTTCTAGTCCAAACCATTCTTTACACAACATTAAAATTGCTTTTGCAAATACAGATAAGCCCATTTTCTCTAGTTCACTCCAAATGTAAGACCAATCTAATTCATTCTGATACTTCTCTATAAATACTACAAAATCCAGCATACCACGCAAACCATATCCAGCATAACTGAAAATGCTTTGCCGCATGTACAAACAAATACACAAGATGGTATTCTTTTTTAAAACAACGTGTATATTCACCTTGATATGCTTCTGTATGAGAAATTGCATCTAAGTAGTATTTTTCTGTATCTACTCCTCTGCCTACTTTCTGGGCAATTATTCTGCTGTGTACTTCTAAATTAGTATTTCCTTTTTGATAACACCAAACAAAGCCTTTCTCACATGTACAAGTAAATCCAAGATTTAAAAGTTCTTGGTGTGTCCGATATCTATCCTCTTCCCTTATTAGAAAATCAACATCTCCCATTGTTCTGAGTTCCGGAATCGGATAACATTGCTTTAAAATATAACCTTTCATCAGAACATGTATGATTTTATTCTGTCTCAAACGCTTCTCTACCTGAAGCATCTCTCTATCCTGCTCCGTACTATGGCTGATTGCTCCATAAAAATGTGTCTGTAGCTTCTTCAACACACTTTCTTTTGGCTTTTGAATACCAGAATTTTTTTTAATCACTGCATATAGCATTCCAGCAATATTATGTTTTACAGCCACGTCACAGACCTCTTTCCAGTCAACCTGTTGTGGAAATATTGCTCTTTTATCTTTATTCCCAATATAGCTTTGTAATAACTGTATTATAGCTGCCTGTGTTGTATTCATATCTGTCCTTATTCCTTCCGTATCCTAAGCCAATAATAATATATGACTCCACCACATACTCCACCTAAAGTATTATAAAATAAATCCGATAGCTGAAATGTCCCTACATGAATCAATACCTGTAAGAATTCAATAACTAATGAAAATATACCTACAACTTTTATTGCTATCCATATTACATTTTTTAAAGAAAGAATTTTTCCAAGTAACTGTTTTCTAAATGTCCATAATAACAATATCGTAAATGGTACAAATAGCATAAAATTCTCTATTGCTTCTGTAGTCAATTCTCCATTTGCATCATATAATCCCCATCCTTCCATAATCTTTCCCAGGGGATCAAACCATATCTCACGATTTAAAATTGTTCTAAATAAAATCATGGTTGTATAAAATACTAATAAAAATGCTCTTCTAAACTTACGCGATTGACGGAATTCATTCCACCAAACACGTAACACATTCGGCAAAAAATTATTAATATTCCATCCGTGTTCTTTAGCATATAAAAAAATAAACATCGAAACTGTTGCTAATAAAATAGCTGCCCAAAAAGGTTGATATAATGCGGTTAGTACACTTCTTATTATATTATTTATGACATTTTTTATTACTTCCATAGAAAATGTTTCATCTCCAAATTACCTTTTCCTATCTTGCAAAACAGAAAACAAATCTTTGCCCAACATCTATTAATCCAATTCTCTCTATAAATCACTATATAAGTTTTCTTTATATACTCCATCGGCAATTAATTTTTTAAAA
>ENA-OQDE01000574-OQDE01000574.1-human-gut-metagenome-genome-assembly--contig:-NODE-574-length-20524-cov-2.948375_pt1 | contig 20524 bp, 17 predicted proteins | sample MGYA00242768_ERZ504595 | MGnify/ENA primary metagenome ERZ504595 (study PRJEB26092, sample SAMD00036307) | human gut metagenome | host: Homo sapiens | study: EMG produced TPA metagenomics assembly of... | reverse complement strand
CTCGCTGTACCCAGCTACTCCCATGATAGCTTTTACAGAAAGATTGGCATTATGGCCCAATGGCCTGCAAATCATCTGTACAAGTTGGTTCTCTGGTCCTGTCCAGACTAAACTGTCATTCATCAATCATTTGAAATACAGGTAATTATCTTTAGTCTGTATTGTCTTTGTGTTGTTATGGCTATTAAATGAAGTACAAAATTCTAACTTATGAGCAGACTTTTAATAAATAAAAAGTTAATGGATAAATGTAGTGGTAGTCTAAGATGAGAAATGGACTAATCTGAAAAAATGAATATTTTTCCTCTCTCTTTTTTCATTTATCCATGTAATTTCTTTTATGACATAAAAACTAGCAACATTTTAAGATATTAAAAATCAAATAGATTGAATAATTGCTCTTGTTGAATGAATTCGACGTAAATAAAGCTTCCTGGAATGATTTATCTATCTTTTTATGCTATTTTGCAGAGAAATGTTATTGTGTGATAGCTTAAGGTTATAAGGAAAGTAGATGTTAGAACCCCATTCAGGAGTCCATAGTGTGGTTTATTTTAAACCAATAAGTAGTTTCTTTTAAAGGTAGGCGATGTTCCTTTTAAACCAACGACTTGTTTCATTATATCAAAACATCTTTTCGATAGTAGGAAAAAGTACATATTTATAAAGAATTATGCTATATATATTCAATAAAAAGAATATATATGATGTAAATGTGACTTTCTTTTTTCTATTTAGCAACTCAATAGAATCTTAATTCTTCTGCATATATGAAAATAGAACATAATTTGAAATAACTAAGATGAAATATTTCAATCTTTACCTGGCAAGTTTAGCTCGAAGTTTCTTTTAGTCTTTTTGCAGCCTGTAGATTATCCACCTTTATATATCTCATGAATGCAGATGGACTCTTATGCCCGGATATGCGCATAAGTTCTCCGGCAGGAAAGCCGGATAAATACATATTTGTGCAAAACGATCGTCGGCAAGTATGAGAAGAGATCATCTCCCATTTTTCATAGACTCTCTTTTCCCGTTCTTTCCCTTTTTTGCGAACAACTTCGATTTTCTGTTTTAGTTTTGCTCTTCGCCCTAATTCTTTAACCCTTTCGTTGAATATATATCTAGGAATTTTAGGTAAATCATAGTTGTACTTCTTGAGTATTTCCGGTACATAATCGATCATAGGGATTATGACAGCTTTATGCACTTTTCTCTGTTTGAGATTTATAATCTCATTATCTAAGTCAATATGTTCGGGACTTAATGTTGAGAGATCACTATATCGTAGTCCTGTAAAACACCCAGTAATAAAAACATCTCTAATCTCTTCCAATTGCTTATCATCTGACAAGTCTAACTCGTGTATTGTTGAAAGTTCCTTTTCACTTAAATAAATAGCATCAGTTTCTTCTTCTACGACCTTAAAATGCTTCAAGTCAATTGGAGGAATAACTCCTTTATCTATTTGATAATTAACAAATCCCTTTAACAAACGTATAATTTTTCCTGCAGAATTAGTGAGCAAGCCAACACTCCCATCGGCTTTATAACCTTATAAAATAAATAGTCCATGAATTCATTGTAAAATATAAGATTCAGGTTATGAAAAGTAATTGGCTGCGATGAATGTTCTTTGAAAGCGATCAGATGTTTACGAAGTGTTCGGTAGTCTTTTATTTGGTCTGCAGAAACAACAAGAGCTTTTTCTGTAATATATCTTTCTAATGCGTCAAATATATCTACCCGATTAGGACGTAATTCATATTCTCTATTTTTTTTTAATTCAAGTAAAACAAAATCTACGGTTGGACTTATTCCGTTTATCTTAGCATATGTAAGAATTTCTCCAAGCTTGGACGTTATTCTAATCAGGCAGGCATCAATTTCATCATAGTTTGGACAAGCGCGCTTAATCCATCTCTTTTTAGAATCCCAGTGTTCCGGTTTAATACTGTATCCAGTAGAGATGAGCGTACGCTTAGTTCGATTGTAGTTATATCGAACATAGAGGACAGTAGTCCCCTCTCGAGTGACGTACTTTGGTTTAATATATGGAGTATATTTTGCGATAGTAAATCTGTATTGCTTTCGTATTGCAAAATTACAAAAGCTATTCGATATGAGCAATATCTCATCGTTAAAAGCTAGAACCTCCAAAAACATTGTACTATCTTAATAAAAGTGGATAAATATTGCTCAAAAAGGAAAAAACTACTCAAAGCACACTGTAAGAGACTTATTTTGCACTTTAAAAACACTCAAAATATGAAAAAAGAATAGATTTTGTCCTTTCTTGAACACAGATTTTCCTAATATTTAGCATTAATTCCATTATTTTGTAGCGTTACAAATAAAATGCTATGGAAAAACAAATGGATTTGTATGAATCCTGGGTCCTACCTGAAACACACAATTCTATATAAACTTTTCCTCTAGCATTTATAAATATTCGACAGTACTGATTTTAATATATTATTTAGGTATAGCGATAAGAAAGGTAAGATTGCATTTAAAAGGTAATAGTAAGAAGGTAAAAAGAGAAATAAAAGAAAACGTAGGGTTTGTTTTTCTTTATAGGTAAACAAGATTGTAGATGGGTAACCTTAAAATTGTAGATTAATTAGAAAATATTTATGAAGAAACTACTAACAGTAATGGCCTTTTCGGTCGGTTTATTCGCAAATGCTCAAACCGGCAACTTTTTTAAACCAGTAAAAGAGGTAGCGCTACGTACTCCATCGGTACCTATCGTTGTTTCAGATCCTCACTTCTCTATCTGGTCTCCTTATGATAAATTAATGGAAGGAAGTACAGAACACTGGACTACAGCTAAGAAGCCATTAGTAGGGGCTTTACGCGTAGATGGTAAAGTGTATCGTTTCTTGGGTAAAGATCAAGTAGCTCTAATACCTATTGCTCCCATGACAAATGTGGAACGTTGGGAGGCTGCATATACTAATAGTCAACCAGCAAATGGATGGCAAGAATTCCAGTTTGATGATAGTAGTTGGAAAAAGGTAAAGCAGCTTTCGGTAGCCGTGATATGCCACGTGTTCGCACAGAATGGAAAGGAGATAATACAGATATTTATATCCGACGTACATTTGAAATAAATGATTTGGATTTAACAGAGAATATTTTTCTTATTTATTCTCATGACGATGTATTCGAATTATATTTAAATGGAGAAAAACTGGTTGCTACAGATCTCGTATGGAAGAATAATGTAAACCTAAAACTTTCAGATGAAGCCAAGAAAAAACTTCGTAATGGCAAAAATGTGATTGCAGCGCATTGTCATAACACAACTGGAGGATCTTATGTGGATTTTGGTTTATATCGTGAAAAGAAAAATGCAGTAACATTTGAAAATGAGGCTGTACAGAAATCGGTAGATGTACTAGCCACTTCCAGTTACTATACATTCACCTGCGGACCTGTCGAATTAGATGTTGTATTTACAGCGCCTCAATTGATAGATGACTTGGATTTGTTGTCAACTCCGATTAACTACATCTCCTATCGCGTGCGTCCTCTTGATAAAAAAGAGCATGATGTACAATTCTATATAGAAACGACTCCGGTATTAGCAGTGAATGAGACTACTCAGCTACTATTGCACGTACATTATCGAAAAATGGTATTAGTTATGTAGAAGCTGGCACCATCAACCAGCCGATATGTGATCGTAAAGGTGATTTGATTTGTGCTGACTGGGGATATGTATATCTTGGTAGTGTAAATGGAGCAGGAAAATCTATAAGTTTGGGTGACTATAGCGGAATGAAGGAAGCTTTTGTTAAAAATGGAACTTTAGCTTCAAGTAAGACCAAATGGATTACTCGTCGGGAAGAAAATACTCCTGCAATGGCTTATGTACATAATTTTGGAACTGTTACCAAAGATGGTAAAGATGGTTTCTTGATGATCGGTTATGATGACATTTATTCCATTGAATATATGTATGAGAAACGTATGGGATATTGGAAGCATGATGGTAAAGTAACGATTTTTGATGCTTTCGAAAAACTAAGAGATAACTATCAATCCATCATGGAGCGTTGTCGTGCACTTGATGAGCTTATTTATAGCGATGCAGAAAAAGCAGGTGGTAAAAAATATGCAGAAATATGCTCTGCAGCCTATCGTCAAGTTATTTCTGCTCACAAACTATTTACAGACAAAGAAGGCAATCTGATGTGGTTCTCTAAAGAGAATAACAGTAATGGTTGTATCAATACAGTCGACCTGACCTATCCGTCTGCTCCCCTGTTTTTGGTCTATAATCCTGATTTACAAAAGGCAATGATGACTAGTATCTTTGAATATAGTGCTAGCGGTCGCTGGGATAAACCTTTCGCAGCACATGACCTTGGCACTTATCCAATAGCTAATGGACAAGTTTATGGTGGTGACATGCCGATTGAAGAAAGTGGTAATATGGTGATTCTAACTGCAGCTATTTCGAAAATTGAAGGTAATGCAGATTATGCTAAGAAATATTGGGACATTCTAACGACATGGACCAATTATTTAGTAGAGTATGGACAGGACCCAGAGAACCAACTTTGTACAGATGATTTTGCAGGCCATTGGGCCCATAATGCCAATCTTTCTGTAAAAGCTATCATGGGAGTAGCTGGGTACAGCGAGATGGCTCGTATGCTTGGAATGAGTGATGTAGCCGAAAAATATGCAGCAATAGCTAAGAAAATGGCGGTGAAATGGGAGGAAATGGCAAATGAGGGCGACCACTATCGCTTGGCTTTCGACCGTAAGAATACCTGGAGCCAGAAGTATAATATGGTTTGGGACAAATTGTGGAACCTGAATTTATTTCCTAATAATGTAATTGGAAAAGAGCTCAATTATTATCTAACAAAACAGAATCCTTATGGACTCCCTTTGGATTCTCGTAAAGAATACACAAAATCCGACTGGATCATGTGGACGGCAGCTATGTCATCAGATAAGGAAACTTTCCAGAAATTCTCTGATCCTGTCTATAAATATATTAATGAAACAGTATCACGTGTACCTATCAGTGACTGGCACCATACAGACAGCGGTAAATGGGTAGGATTCAGAGCACGTTCAGTAATCGGAGGATACTGGATGAAGGTATTAATGGATAAAGTTCAGAATAATCAATAATTTAAATCTAGTGTATTATGAAATGTAAAACTATGAGACATGAGATCATTGAATTTCAATGGATGACTCTATTATTACTCTTTACGATTTGCTTCAGTAGCTGTAAAGATGATAAAGATGCGTCTGCGGAACCTTATGATCCCAGCCAACCGGTGACTGTGACGGATTTTGCTCCCAAAGCAGGAGGAGCAAACACTCGAATGATTATTTACGGTAGTAATTTCGGTACTGATTCCTCTATTGTCTTTGTGAAAATAGGCGGGAAAGAAGCAAAAGTAATTAATGCGAAAGGTAATAGTTTGTACTGTATTACCCCGCAACAATGTTACGAAGGAACTATTGAAGTAAAAGTCGGTGAACAGGATGTTATAGTATCATCAAAATATAAATATGTTCCACAAAAGGTCGTATCAACTTTATGTGGATATGTAGATGAGAAGGGTAATGGAGAAATTATAAAGGAAGGTCCTTTTAGCGACTGTGGTAAAATAGATTTTCCTGCATGGTTCGAGTTTGACCCGAAAAATCACGATATCCTGTATTTAACTCAGGATGCAGAAAATAATGGTAATGGTAAGCCGATGCGTATATTGGATTTGAAAAATGAAAGAATATACACTGGAATAACCGGTAGTTCGGAAGGAGCCGACCGCTTGCGTAGCATGTCATGGACTTTAAGTAAAGATACTATGATTATAGCATGCTCAAAAGGAGCTGATAATGCTGCAAGTAATATTATGTTAATCCGTAACCAAGACAATGATATGGTTGATGTTACAGATTTCCAGAATCCTGTAGTAAAACGTCTGACCACAAGTAGAGGGTGTCAGAACTCAATGATACACCCAGAAAATGGTGAATTATACTATAATTTCTTTGGTTCAGGGGCTGTGCTCAGATATGATTTTTACCAATGGGGGGCAAATGATAATAAAGCTCATGCAGAAGAACTGTTTACGATTCAGGATGCCAACTGGGAATTTAACTTTATCGTTCATCCATCTGGTGATTATGTTTATATGATGGTACAGAATCAGCACTATATTCTCCGTTCAAATTATGACAGAGTTAACAAGCGGCTTACAACTCCGTATATCGTTTGTGGACAACCCGGACAAGCGGATTATAAAGATTTGGCAGGAACAAAAGCACGCTTGAATAAACCCGGACAGGGAGTCTTCGTATTTAACAAAGAGTATGAGGATGCGAATAAAGAGGATTGTTATGACTTCTATTTTACGGATCGTAATAATCACTGTATACGTAAATTGACTCCGGATGGAGTAGTCTCTACTTTTGCCGGAAGAGGAAGCACAGGAATGAATGTACATGCTAATGGATATGTGGATGGCCATTTACGTGATGAAGCACGTTTTAATTATCCTTATGCTTTAGCTTATGATGAAGATACAGAAACTTTTTATGTGGGTGATGTGAACAATCATCGTATCCGGAAGATAGCATTAGAAAAGATTCCTGAAGCGACAGAAGAACATCTGGAAGAGAGTCAACCGGAAGAGGGAGAACAATAACCGAATAAAAGAAAAACACATGAAAATAAAGAATTTTATCACCATTTGTTTGTTACTGGTTTCTGTTGCCACTTTTGCGCAGAAAAAATTGAAGTAACGGGAGTAGTGACGGATACGAATAAAGAGCCACTGGTCGGTGTCAATGTAACAGTAAAAGATCAGGCTGGCTTAGGAGCAATTACGGATATTAACGGACGTTATAAAATTAGTATTGAAGAGTTTTCAAGACTAGTATTCTCGTACATAGGTTTTGATAAACAGGAAGTATTAGTGAAAAGGCAGCAGGTAGTCAATGTAATTATGAAGGAATCTGAAGCAAGTGAGCTTGATGAAGTCGTTATTACAGGAACCGGTGCACAAAAGAAGTTAACAGTGACTGGAGCGGTGACTACCGTTAATGTAAATGATCTGAAAGCAAATCCGACAGCAAATCTTTCAAATGCTTTGGCTGGTAATGTGGCAGGTGTTCTAGCTATGCAGACATCCGGTCAGCCTGGAAAAAATACTTCGGAATTCTGGATTCGTGGTATTTCTACTTTCGGAGCTGATAACTCGGCTTTAGTGTTAGTAGATGGATTTGAGCGTAGTCTCGATGAAATTAATATTGAGGATGTTGAATCGTTTACTGTTTTAAAGGATGCTTCTACTACAGCAATTTACGGTCCTCGTGGTGCTAATGGTGTAGTATTGATTACAACAAAACATGGTAAAGCTGGTAAAATCAATATCAGTGCTAAAGTGGAAACATCTTATAACACACGGACTATCACACCGGAATTTGTAGATGGGTACACTCATGCTAGAATGATGAATGAAGCACGTATTACTCGTAATCAAGAACCGATCTATCAGAATGACGAATTGGAAATTCTACGTTTAGGACTTGATCCTGATCTTTATCCAAATGTAGATTGGAAAGATGTATTATTGAAAGATGGAGCAATGACTTATCGTGCTAATGTGAATATGAACGGTGGTGGTAGTACAGCACGTTATTTTGTTTCGCTTAGCTATATTAGTGAAGAAGGTATGTATAAGACAGATGAAGCAGTTCGTAAAGATTATAATACCAATCCCGGAAGTCAACGATGGAATTATCGTTTGAATACCGATATTGACATCACAAAAACAACTCTTGTGAAAGTCGGTGTTTCCGGTTCTTTAAAGAAACGTAATGCTCCTGGACAAGGTGGAAATGTATGGGCATCGTTAATAAATCAAGTCCGATTAGTATTCCAGTAATGTATTCCAATGGTTATGTACCAGCATTTGGAAAAGAAGATGATCGTTCCAATCCATGGGTATTGGCAACACAAACTGGATATTTTGAAATCTGGGAAAATAAGGTTCAGACTAATATTTCTTTAGAACAGAAGCTGGATTTTATTACTAAAGGATTGCGTTTTGAAGGTCGTTTTGGTTTCGACACTAACAACACAAACGAAATTAGCCGTAAAAAAATGCCTCAAACATGGCGCGCAGAACGTTTTCGAAATACTGATGGGGAAATTACTTTTAAAGAACAGCGAACCGAAGAAAAAATGACTCAAAGCTCTATTTCAACAGGTAACCGGACTGAATTTTTAGAAGCAATTTTACACTACAATCGTGCATTCAAAGCGCATCACGTAGGTGGTACTTTAAAATATAGCCAAGATGCTTATCGGACTACAGTAGATATTGGTACAGATATAAAGAATGGCATTGCCAAACGTCATATGGGCTTGGCAGGACGTGCTAGTTATAACTGGAATTATCGTTACTTCATAGATTTTAACTTCGGTTATAACGGATCAGAAAACTTTGCCGATGGACATCGATTCGGATTCTTCCCCGCTTTTTCTCTGGCTTGGAACATTGCAGAAGAGAAATTAATTAAGAAACATCTGGAATGGATGAATATGTTCAAGCTGCGTTACTCTTATGGTAAAGTAGGTAATGATAAATTGGGTGAACGTTTTCCTTATCTATATACAATTGCTAAGTCATATAAAGAAAATGATAAGGACGTAACCTTTCCTGGTTGGAATTGGGGTGATTATGGTTATGGCAATTCTTATGATGGTATGGCATATACTCAATTAGCTTCTGAAAACGTTACTTGGGAAATTGCAACAAAGCACGATATAGGTGTAGACCTTTCTTTGTTTAATGATAAGTTTACGGCCACTGTAGACTATTTCCATGAACAACGCGATGGTATTTATATGGAACGTAAATATCTACCTGGTATAGTAGGAATTGTGAGAAGTAATCCTAAAGCAAATGTGGGTAGTGTACGTTCGCAAGGTTTTGATGGCCATTTTGCCTATAAACAGAAAATAAACAGAGTGAACCTCACGGTTCGTGGTAATTTACTTATAGTAAAAATGAGATATTGGAGAAGGATGAAGAAAATACTGTTTATCCTTACCAGACAGAAGCGGGTTACCGTGTAAACCAAGCTAAAGGTTTGATTGCATTAGGTCTTTTTAAAGATTATGATGATATTCGTAACAGTCCTCAACAGACAGCATGGGGAAAAGTACAACCGGGTGATATTAAATATAAAGATGTTAATGGAGATGGTGTAATCAATGATGGTGACAAAGTAGCTATCGGTGCGACTACAAACCGAATCTGATTTACGGATTTGGTATCTCTGCACAATGGAAAGGATTTGATTTCAATGTCCATTTTCAAGGAGCAGGAAAGTCTTCATTCTTCATTAATGGTTCTACGGTATTTGCCTTCAAGGATAGTCAGTGGGGAAATGTTTTGGGAAATTTAGTAGCTAATCGTTGGGTTGATGCAGACACAGCAGCTAAACTTGGAATTCCTGCTAATGAAGATCCGAATGCTTCTTATCCACGTCTTAGCTATGGTGGAAATGATAATAATCAACAAAAGTCCACTTTCTGGCTAAAAAATGGTTCATATTTACGTTTGAAGACTTTAGAAGTAGGGTATACATTGCCTAAATCAATTGTAAATAAGATTAAGTTCAATAATATACGTGTATTCTTTATTGGTACCAATTTATTGACATTCGCTAAATTTAAAGAATGGGATCCGGAATTAGGAAGTTCCACAGGGGCGGAATACCCACTGTCTAGGGTAATGACTTTAGGATTGACTGTTAATATCTAATCAATATGTGTGAAATGAAAAAGATATATAAGTTTTGTATAGGTGCCCTGTTAGGGACAATCACCGTTTCGTGTGTAGACCAGCTGGATTCGGATAAAAATTTTAAAGACCGTATGACGCTGGAAGATGTATTTACTAATGAAAAATACTCGGAAGAATGGTTAGCTCATGCTTATTCCTATCTTAAAGGAGAGAATATGGATGTTGGAACCAAAGATAATATACTGTGGTGTTTTGCCGATGATATTTATTTTGGTGACCGTGATATTTATAACACCTTTAAAACAGGGACTTATAGTGAAGGAGACCGACAATCATGGGGAGCCAGTTATAAAGGCATTCGTCAGGCATCCATTTTCATTCAAAATATCGACATGAATATGGAGTTTACAGAAGCTGAAAGAGCTGACCTGAAAGCACAAGCCCGTTTTGTACGCGCTTACTATTATTGGTTATTACTCCGTAAATATGGCCCTGTTCCTTTATTGCCGGAGGAAGGACTCGATTATACAGCCAGCTATGATGATTTGGCTTGTCAACGCAATTCCTATGATGAATGCGTAGAATATATCGAATCAGAAATGCGCTTGGCGGCTAAGGACTTACCTTTGGACAGGGGAGCGAATCATACCTCTCGTCCTACTAGAGGAGCCGCATTAGCAGCACGCGCAAAAGTTCTATTATACGCGGCGAGTCCTATTAATAACCCTCGTCCTGAAGATACCGAAAGATTTACAGATTTGGTAGATCATGACGGAAGATGTTTGTTAGCACAGGAATATAATGAATACAAATGGGCCAAAGCCGCTGCAGCAGCAAGAGACGTTATGGAACTCCCGGGAAGCAATTATGGACACCGTTATGTGTTACACACTGTGAAGAAAAGAGATGAAGCCGCTGCAGGTTATCCGAAGACACTTCCTCCTTATTCTGATAATGATTTTGAAAATGCTGATTGGCCAAATGGATATCGGGACATTGACCCCTTTGAATCCTATCGACAAGTTTTTAATGGAGCCCTGTCTATGTTTGATAATCCTGAACTTATTTTTAGTCGTGGACAAAATCAGGGTGACCGCAATCTTGCAGATATGGTATTACATCAATTGCCTACCAGTGCCAATGGCTGGAATACACATGGTATGACACAAAAGATGTGTGATGCTTACTATATGTATAATGGCTCTGAGTTTAACAGACAGACATTTTTGGACACTTGCCAAGTTGAGAACCGTTTTGTGTCTGAAAAGGAAGGGAAGGCAGGAACATATCCTTATTTAAAGAAAGGAGTATGGAAAGAGTATGCATGGCGTGAACCACGCTTCTATGCTTCAGTTGCTTTTAATGGTTGTGTATGGCCTCTATTGAATAATTCAACGCTTAAAGATCCTAAACCCGTAGAGCAACAGGTATTTTATTATCGTGGTAATGGTAATGGATATACTAACTCCAATTTTTGGCTTCGCACTGGTATTGGAATCATGAAATTTGTTCATCCGGACGATACCTCTGCGGCAAAAGGTAATAAGGACTATGTCAAACTAAAAACGGAACCTGCTATTCGTTTTGCTGAAATCTTATTGATTTACGCTGAAGCTTTGAATGAGTTGGAAGATGGCTCTTCATACGACATTCCATCTTGGGATGGCTCTGCCAGTTATTCTGTCAAACGTGACATAAATGAAATGAAAAAAGGTATTCGTCCTGTTCGTTGCCGTGCAGGGGTTCCCGATTATACATTGCCAGAGTATCAAGACCGGAATGTATTCCGTAAGAAATTGAAGCATGAGCGACAGATAGAGCTCATGGGAGAAGGACATCGTTATTTTGATCTCCGCAGATGGAAAGACGCTCCGATTGAAGAGTCAATGGAAATATATGGTTGTGATGCTCTTATGACTGAAGAAAATAGAGCAGCGTTTCATTCACCAATTGTAGTCAATGAACTTCCAACTGCTTTTTCTCGCAAATTATATTTCTGGCCTATCAGTCATGAGGAGTTGAAACGCAATAAGCTGTTGACACAAAATCCGGGTTGGACATACAATGATTAATTTTAAAATGATATAAGTATGAAAATTATATATAATTGTTGGTTTGCATTATGTATGTTGCTCTTGATCACTTCTTGTAATGATGAGTGGAAAGATGAGCAGTATCGGCAATATATTTCTTTTAAAGCACCTATAAAAGATAAAGATAATGGGGTAACTCCAATATATGTGAGATACAACCCTGATGGAAAAGTACGCTATCAGTTACCGGTTATAGTTAGTGGGTCAACTACGAACGAACAAGATATAGATGTCCATGTAGCACTATATGAGGATACCTTGGAAATATTAAATAGAGAACGTTTCAGCGGGCGTACAGATTTATGGTATACGCTATTGGAGGAAGATAAATATGAATTCCCGGAAATAGTTCATATTCCTGCAGGAACATGTGTGGAACAACTAAATATTGATTTTGATTTGAGAGGAATCAATATGACAGATAAATGGGTGTTGCCTCTAACTATCGTTGATGATGCTTCTTATAATTATCAAGGTCATCCACGTAAAAACTATGCAAAAGCATTATTGCGTGTAATTCCTTTTAACGATTATTCCGGTTCATATAGTACAAGTACAATGGAAGTGTATATTCGAAATGCAAATGGAAGTACTGATAATAAACCGATGGTAACCAATAATCGTACAGCATATGTGGTAGATAATAATACTATTTTCTTTTATGCCGGTTTAATGAGCGAAGATTTATCAAGAGATGAACGGGAACTTTATAAAATATATATACGCTTCAATGAAGACAAATCATTGAGTATGTGGGCAGATGACGAAGAAAAGATTGGATTTAAGCTATACGGTACTCCTGCTTACAGCGTAACGGAAACTATGGATGCTACACGACCTTATCTAAAACATCGCTATGTTTCATTTACTATTGAATATGATTTTAAAGATGTAACTTCTCGAAATCAAGAAGTTCTTTATAAAGTTAAAGGAACAATGCTACTGGAACGAAATCTCAATACTCAGATTCCAGACGAAGATCAGCAGATTGAATGGTAAATAATGAAAAATTAAGAACTAGTCTGATAATCTAATTATATTTTATGGATTAGCAGATAAATACCATAAAATAAGAGAATAAGTTAGGCGTGATTCAGTAAACGACTTACGTGATTGAACCACGACAATAATTTAATATTCAATATAAGATAAATAATTAAGTAGCCTGTCATTGTCTAAATCGAGTTCAATGACAGGCTGTTTAAATTGCTTACAGTATGCTGCGGATATGATAATAAAGAATTTGATATAAATAAAAGGCTTTAAGTTAAGAAGAATGAGTATCTCTTATTAATTCATTCTTTAAGATTAAATTTACAAATAACAAAAAAGTAGAAACAGTGACGATAGAACGAGTATTGGGATCCAAGCTAATTGAATTGCTGTAACTGGGGATTTTTAGGGATAATCGCGTCATCTTATTTACATAAAGTTACATGTCTTCTAATCCTAAGACTCGTGTTTCAATATCGTATTTTGCCATCTCTTTGTGCCTTAAATGTTCCACTTTTTCCATGAACGTTGAATGAACATAATTATTCTCTGGCATCCGTTTAACTTCTGCTATAAGGGCTTTTTTTCCACTTGATTTAAGAGCTACAATATCAATTTCATAAGAGTTTAATCGTTCTTTGTTTGTAGAACTTTTAGTTTCCCACCAGGAACCAATTTCTTTAAACCCACCTTCTTCTGCTAATTTCTGTTTAAAATAGTTTTCTAACACTTTGCCTGAATAAGTCTGATAATCAGCCTTTGCTAGTTGACGCAGGTCTTCAAAATTCTGTAGTTCAATATATGAACGATTCCGTTCGATGTATTTAAACCAGAAATTTAGAAAATTATCTCCAATAATATATCGTACATTTTTCTTAGTACCTGGTTTCGCAAAAATAGGCCGTTCGCGAGTTATCAAATTATACACATTTTCTAATTTACTTAAATGACCTCCGATAGATATCCCCCCTAGTACTGACTCTATTTCCCCTTGTGTATAATGCCCATTTGCTATTTCTAATAAGATGGAAAAGTAAATGCCATAATTTTTTCCAAATTCAGTAATCAACAAATTACGTCCTTCATCTATAAACAAGGAATTTTCTGAAAAAACGAAGTCATATATCCGGTCAACAGAAAGTGCTTGATTGTCACAGAATAACTCTACATATTTAGGGATTCCTCCAGTCAGTGTATACAAAGCTAATAGGTCATCATTACTATATCCGGGCGCAAAATCTTCCATAATTTGTTTTAGCACTTTTGTATTGAAGGACCGAAGACATAAAATATTGTCAGCACGTCCGAATAATGGTTCTCCATGATCCGTGAATATCTTTTGCATCAATGAATATACAGAGCCGCTAATTACAAGATTTATTTTAGTTTCTTGCCGATATTCATCCCAAAGATTTTGCATATCACTAAAAACATCGGGTCTGATATTATAAAACTCCTGAAATTCATCAATAACAATATTAAAAGAACGTGTTTTTCCTATTTCGAAAAGATATTGTATCAAAGTAGTAAAGTTGGATATGCCATCCGGAATAAAAATAGATAATGTCTCGCGTACTATTTTTATAAAATCTGCGACTAATATACTCTCTGCTTTTCTTCCAATGAAAAAATATACAGTAGGTGTTCCCTTCAGAGCTTGTTTTATAAGACTGGTTTTTCCAATACGCCTACGGCCTGTTACCACAATCATTCTGGAATTTTGACCAAATGCAAGCTCTTGTACACGCTTCAATTCTGCAATTTCTTTCTCTCTATTATAAAACTTCATAATCAATAAGTTTTTCTCAACGGCTGTTGAGTCAACCGTCGTTGCAAAAATATGAAATAAATTAAGAACAACCAATTTTGCAATACTTATTATTGATGTTTTCGCCATTTTTAGAGTTCATCCGAAAGAAAATAGAATAATAAAATAATGAAAATAAGTGACTTTATTGAGAGAAAAATCACTTTAATTTTACTTGAAAAAGATGTAAAGCACAACACAGTAACAATACGCTAATTTATAATATTCAGATTATCAATAGATACAGTAATGTTTGTTAGTTTGGACAGGACCCGGAAAACCAACTTTGCACGGATGATTTTGCCGGACATTGGGCACACAATGCCAATCTTTCTGTAAAAGCGATCATGGGAGTGGCCGGATACAGCGAGATGGCTCGGATGCTCGGATTGAATGATGTAGCAGACAAATATGCGGCTATAGCCAAGAAAATGGCGGTGAAATGGGAAGAAATGGCGAATGAGGGAGATCATTACCGTCTGGCTTTTGACCGTAAAGATACCTGGAGTCAAAAATATAACATGGTTTGGGATAAGTTGTGGAACCTGAATTTATTCCCTAATAATGTTATCAGAAAAGAGATTAACTATTATTTGACAAAACAGAATCCTTATGGGCTCCCTCTGGACTCTCGTAAAGAATACACAAAATCCGACTGGATCATGTGGACGGCAGCTATGTCTTCAGATAAGGAAACCTTCCAGAAATTCTCTGATCCTGTCTATAAATATATCAATGAAACAGTATCACGTGTGCCTATCAGTGACTGGCACCACACCGACAGTGGACGATGGGTAGGCTTTAGAGCACGTTCGGTGATCGGAGGATACTGGATGAAGGTGTTAATGGATAAAGTTCAAAATAATCAATAAAATTACTATGACGTTAACTTAAAAATTGTACATATGAAGTTTTTTAAAAAAATGTTGTTGGTTGGGCTACTTCCTGGCTATTTGCTATGCCAGGCACAAAACGTCCCAAACAAAGAGGATGTACCCTTGGATTTAGGATATCGTGTACTCCCTATGGGAGATTATAACGGTTCAGCCTACACCATCTCGGGTAAACAGTTACGTAATCTACCTGTTACAAATCTTTCGGCAGTATTGGCCGGACTGGTACCTGGTTATTTTGCCCGACAAGTGCAAGGTGGTGGATTAGTGAATGAACAGAATTCATTCTGGATAAGAGGGCAAAGGAGTAATTCGCCCGATGTATTAGTATTGGTTGATGGACAGGAACGGGATTTTGCTGTTTTGTCATCACACGAAGTAGAATCAATTACCGTATTGAAAGATGCTGCAGCAACAGCCTTATATGGAATGCGTGCAGGCAGTGGAGCTATTCTGGTTACAACTCGTAAGGGAGCAAAGGGAAAACCGCAGGTTGAATTGACAGCTCAAATTATAGCTCAACAACCACTTAAAGAATTAAATTCATTAAACGCAGCCGATTATGCAAGACAGCACAACATAGCCCGTCATAATGACAATATGGATCCCCTGTATTCGAACTATGATATAATGAATTATGCTAAGAATGATCCTAATTCCATATTATATCCCAATGTAGATTGGGCTGATAAATATTTAAAGGATATCCGATGGAGCCAACGCTATAATCTTAATATCCAAGGAGGAACAGAAAAAAGTACATATTTCGTGAATGCAATGTATACTCGTAACAATGGCTACTTCAATACAGATGATTCACATGATTATAATACCAATCACTCTGCCGAACGGTTTAATATCCGTTCCAATATCGATTTTGCCGTAACTCGCACTACCCAACTGGATGTAAATCTGTATGGCTGGTATCAAAGTCAGAATGGCCCTGGCAGCGGAGCCGAAAATATCTATAAAAATCTAGTCACATTACCGCAAGGAATCTTCCCAGAATGGTACAATGACCAAGGATATACAGATCAATACGGCAATGTTATCAATGCAGAAGATGGGAAAATTGTAGCAGGAAATGCATTCCGTGAAAATCCATGGGCAATGCTAAATCGCTCCGGCTACTTCCAGGACAAACAATTGTATGGTTCTTTCCGCACAAAACTCTCACAGGATCTTTCCTTCATAACAGAGGGATTAAAAGCTTCTGTTGCTCTATCCATGGATTCACGCACAATTTCTTCTATCAGACGTACAATAACTTTCGCATATTACGAAAAGGATGCGACGAATGAGAATGTTCTCCGCCGGACCCGTGAAGATGACTCAATGATAAACAAGGTAGATAATACCAGTTCTTTCCGCCGGACCGGTATCGTGGCTCAATTAGATTATAACCGTACCTTTGGAAAACATGGAGTTTCGGCTTTAGCTTTCTATGAACAATATGAAAGCAATGATGAAATGGTATTGCCAACCCGATTCCAAAGCGTAAATGGTTGGTTCGGCTATAATTATGATAAAAAATATGGCATCGATGTTATCGGAGCTTATCAGGGATCTCACAAATTTGGTCCGGGACACAAATTCGGTTTCTTCCCTACAATATCTGCCGGATGGACTGTTTCTAACGAATCTTTCTGGAAAGATGCAAAAAAATAGTGCCCTACCTGAAGCTAAAAGCATCTTATGGACAAGTCGGCAACTCATCCGGCGTAGATGCCTTTTATTACAGAGGACGTATGTGGCCGCAAAACGAAGTCTATATCACAGGGGTAAACATGGGAACAAAGCTTGGAGGATACATTCAGGATATACTTCCAAATCCCGGATTGACTTGGGAGAAAGCTAGAATTCTGAATATCGGAATAGATACCCGACTATTTTCAGACCGGTTATCTGTTACAGCAGAATTTTTTAAAGACAACCGTCATGATATGTATGTAGTAAATAACAAAATCAGTTCTCTTGTCGGCAATGTAAAGGAATTTAAGCAGAATATAGGCAAAATCAATAGCATGGAGTAGACTTATCTGCCATGTGGAATTCAAATATTGCAGACTGGAGCTATTTCATAGGTGGTACATTCTCTTATTCTACGAATGAACTGATTGCAAACGGTGAAGTAGATCAGCCATACGAATGGTTGAAGAATCAGGGACGGCCTTTAGGAGAAAATCGAGGATACATCGCAAAAGGCTTTTCAATTCTTGGGAAGAAATAGCAGCCTCTCCTGTACAAACATTCTCTGATGTCCAACCAGGTGATGTACGTTATGAAGATATAAACAAAGACGGACAGATTGATGTAAACGATATGGTACCTATCGGTTACGGAGACATTCCCAGAATCATGTATGGTATTAACTTAGGAGTCGGCTACAAAGGATTTTCGATCACCGCATTATTTCAGGGAGCCGCAAAGTCTCTCGTCAATATTCGGACATTGTGATGAATCCTTTCACAGATAACGGAACCATATTTGAGCATCAACTTGATTACTGGACACCCGAACACCAGAATGCAACATTCCCACGTTTAACAACACTGGACAATGCCAATCTTAATAACAGGCAGATAAGTACATTAAATGTGAAAGATGCTGATTTCTTAAGATTAAAAACACTGGAAGTAGCCTATGACTTTCCTACAAAAATGATACAGAAAATCCATCTTAAGGGATTGAGACTTTTCCTTAGCGGAACGAATCTGATTACCTGGACAAAATATAAATGGGTTGATCCTGAAGCTCCTTCACTGGCAGCTCCTTTGACGAGAAACATGAGTATAGGTTGTTCCTTAAAATTCTGATAGCATGAAAAATCGATAATTTATTTGGCAATAAGCGCAACACTAACATTTTCCGGTTGTGATTATCTGGATGACATGCCCTATGACTGGGCCCAGCCTGATGATATTTTTACGAATGAACAGAACTATCTGAAACCGATTAATCAGGTGTATGCATATATTCCCGAAGGCTTCAACACGTAGGAAATGCCTTTTTAGATGCAGCCACCAATGATGGAATAAGTACAATCATAGATTCGGATATTCATAAGTTGTCTCGTGGGTATGTCACTTCTTCAAATCCGATTGAAGAATGTTGGAATAAGTCATACAAGGGAATTCAACAGGCCATTTTTGCCCGCAAATATTTGCGTGAGGCTGACTTGGTGTTACAAAATAAGACAGAAGAAGACATCCAGACATTTAAAGATACCTATTGTGCGGAAACTGAATGTTTACAAGCCTTATTTGAGTTTAACCTGTTAAGACACTACGGAGGCTTTCCTATTGTCGATCGTATTTACGAAGTCGACGATCCTGAACTGCAGACAAAGGCAAGAGACTCTTTCAAAGACTGCGTCAATCACATCGTACAGTTATGTGAGAGTGCTGCCGCTGTGTTGAAAGTTGATCCAGAAGGTGGAAATGGTTCTTATGGCCGTATGACTAAAGGAATGGCACTTGCTATTAAAGCCAAGACATTACTCTATGCCGCAAGCCCACTCTACAACAGAACGGATAATAACGATCCACTACTAGGCTATACTGACGGCTCGGATGTGACGGAACGTTGGAAACTTGCAGCCAAAGCTTGTGCAGATGTAATCAATCTAAATGCAGACGGAACAATATCTCCGAATGGAAATAAAAAATATAATCTGATAGCTCTTACTGCTGCTAAAACGTACGACAAGATCTTTATCAATGCCAATCCTAATCCGGAATATATCCTATTCTATACGGCTGCTAAGGACAATGCTCTGGAAAACAGGCATTATCCCCCTACAATCTCAAAAGATCAGGGAGGAGGTACAGTACCTTCACAGCAATTGATCGATGCATTTACCATGAAAGATGGAAGCGATTATACCCATTCTTCTGACGGTGCAAGCATGTATACTAACAGAGACCCGCGTTTGGCAGCAATTATCGGATATGACGGTTCGGTTTATGGAAAGAATACCATTTATACGCGAATTAGTGATAACACAACCATAGACGGACTCAACCAAGTGAAGAACCGTTCGACCAATACGGGATATTATTTAGCTAAATTCCTGGACAAAACACTGAACTTCGGACAGGCCAATGTGGGTACCGTTTTCCACTTATTCCCGATGATTCGCTTATCTGATATCCTACTTTCCTACGCAGAAGCCATGCATCACGCTTACGGCATGAGTGCGGATCCAGAAGGCTATGGTTTGACAGCAATAGAAGCCGTACAAAAAATACGTACCAGAGCAGGATTCGGAACAAATGATAAATTTCTTAATGGGGTGACAGATAACAACTTTATGGAAAAAGTGAAGCAAGAACGCCGTATCGAACTCTGTTTTGAAGAACATCGTTACTTCGATTTGCGACGTTGGATGGATGGCAATCAACTTAGAGAACCTATTATCGGAATGAAAGTAGAAGAAAATGCTTCCGGGCTTCATTATACACGCATTACAGTAGATGAAGCACGCAATTTTAAAGATTACATGTATTATCATCCTATTCCTCTGAAAGTAATCAAGGAAAGCCCTTCCATCCAACAGAATCCAGGTTGGTAACGGGCATCAAAACTATTTAATAGATAGAAAACATGAAAAAGATAATAATATTATTCATATGCTTAACCTCCTCCATCTGGCATGTCTGTGCCCAAACCAAAGTTAGCGGAATTGTTAAAGATGCCCAAGGAATGGAGATGATTGGCGCTACTGTCCTTCAGAAAGGGACTAATAATGGAATAGTGACTGGTTTGGATGGCAAATTTACTCTTACATTGTCCAACAAAGCAGAGCAAACACTTCTTATCTCAATGATCGGCTTTATAGAACAATCTATTGCCATAAAAAAGAATCATCCTTTTATCAATATCACTTTGGAAGAAGACATTGCACAATTAGATGAAGTTGTTGTGGTGGGATATGGA
>ENA-OQDE01000573-OQDE01000573.1-human-gut-metagenome-genome-assembly--contig:-NODE-573-length-20566-cov-2.797593_pt1 | contig 20566 bp, 17 predicted proteins | sample MGYA00242768_ERZ504595 | MGnify/ENA primary metagenome ERZ504595 (study PRJEB26092, sample SAMD00036307) | human gut metagenome | host: Homo sapiens | study: EMG produced TPA metagenomics assembly of... | reverse complement strand
AGTGATGATCAGGAGTCCTGTTTTGTTTTTTTAATTTTCGCTTGTATTACACCTTGATTGTTACACTTAATGGTTGCACATTCGTCTATATCACCATCGTTGAAACGACTGTCTCGTGCGAAAAGTAAAGGACCGCGTACTATGGCTTGAGAATTATTTAGTTTTACGACTTTGGTTTCTATCTTGAAATCAAGTGTCACCTTATCCGCATTTTCCCAGATACGTTCTATGTATAGATAGCCTCCTTTATGCGTTATTTCCTGCTCCTCTCCATTTATATAGGCTTTCATCTTTTCTATTTGAGTCGGTATACGTAACGCAAGCGTGAATTTCTCCTTTTTTTGTACTCCTATGTTTACATTTACCTTACCATGTATAGGATAATCGCTCTCTACATTTAAATGAACTTTATTTTTTTATTTAGTGAAATAGTGGCCTGTAAAGGTAAATAGAGGTTGAGATAAATGTGGTTGTCTTTTATTGTACAAGCCGTTTTGGGTATTAGAGCAAACCCTCTTGGTCCATTGGCGTTACAACAATTTATATGCATACCACATTGCTCTTCGCCGGGTTGTCTTCGACCTTCCAATGGGCTGTATTTAGAGATTTGACTGCCGTCATTTTTCATGGTTGCCATCAAAGCGTTGTACATGGTGTGTTCAAATTCTTCTGCATAGAACGAGTTGCCGGTTTTGCATAGCAGGCGATGACATAGTTGCATGTAAGTAAATGTGACGCAAGTTCCATGGTATGGTATGTAGGCAATGTTTGTTTCTCCTTTCCTTTATACCAGCATTCAAAAGCGGCTCCTGAACCTGCTATATTAATCTCATCTTCTTGGATATTGTTTACTGCTTTCTCTGCAATTCTTATGTAAAAAGGATCATTTACTATGGTGCCAAGTTCTATCAGCCCTTCATAACATGACATCATTTCATAAGCTTTCTGACCATTTTCGAATGACCACCAAGATTTTGGAAAAGCGGAACGCTCAGAAACAGGAATGTTTCTCAATGTTTTAGTTATCAGTTGAGAACTCCCTTCCCGTTCGATAGAAGAAACAATGCTTTTGGCAAAAGATAAATATCGGGGATTTCTGGTAATATCGTATAAATAAACCACAGGCTCCAAAATGGAGCAACTGGCCATGCCTAAATAATAACCGGTTGCAGCAATATTAATATTATGTATTTGTAGTTGTTCCATGAGATGGTTTATCAGTCGTTCAACTGCATTCAAGGCTTTTTTATCGCCGGTGAGCCTATAATAAGAAAGCAAGGAGAGCGAAGTGTATTTTCTTCCCCAAATATCCCAATTGGTCAGTTGTGCTTCTCGTTTGTAATTTCCTATATATCCATCACTTGTTTGGGTGTTCATGAGCTTTTCTACGCTGTTTGTTATCAAATTATACAATTCTTTATCCTTTGTATATTGGTATGAAGCTATTGCCCCGAGTAGCCATTTTCCGAAAAATTCAGATTGCCAGAGATGATCCTCGTTTCGATGCTTGAAAGGCTCGATTAGGTGGTCTGTATTTTGGGATTTTACTCGATGTTCTATGCAGGTGTTAATGCGATTGCCGATATAGCCATCAATATGAATATTTTCTATGTTATATTCTTGAGAGAGAGCTGGTAGTATATTGAGTATACATAATCCGATAATCCATTTTTTATAGTTCATATATTTTTGAGTATTAATTGTTTTCTGCAAATTCATTTGTCATATGTATTGTGTTATGGTAATATTTTTGTGTGCAAATTTGACAAAAACTATACTGGCAACTGTTTTTAACTATTAACAGCTGTCGGCAATCGAATGTGTAAACAGAAGTGAGGCCCCTTCTTGGTATGCAGACGTTTGCTAGTCTATGGGCACTCACTATGTCAGGCTCACGTTAATTTGTCCTCATTATAATTCTGCTTTTATCATAATAGGATAATGATCGGAAGAAAATCGTCCTTGACGCGCATCATCCGTAATGGTTTCAAAGGAGAGAACTTTAATGCTTTTTTCCACTAAAATATAGTCGATTCGATGTTCTGGGTTGAAATCGAAATTCCAATAATGCAAAGTGCCTGCAGGACCTTTCGGGGTAGTCTCTGATATGCTATAAGAATCTTTGAATAGTCCGGAATTTAGAATAAAGGAAATAGGTTCTTCATCTGGGTCACAGTTTAAATCACCGGTACAAAAGTAAGGCAGATCTCCTGCTATTTCTTGTACTTTCTGAACAAGTAACTTTGCGGAGTTGACGCGTGCTTCATTGCTGACATGATCAAAATGCGATGAGAAGAAGAAAAAATCTTTGTCCGTCTTTTTATCTTTGAATTTACCCCATGTGCAGATTCGGTTGCAAAAAGAGTTCCAACTTTTAGACGGCTTGTCCGGAGTTTCTGAATACCAAAATTGTCCATGATATAATAATTCCACTCTTTCTTTTTTGTAAAGAATAGGGCAGAACTCTCCAGCTTCTTTTCCATCGTCACGACCTGTACCTATGTATTCATACTGTTTTAATTCTAACAGATCATTCAGTTGGTTTAAAAGACACTCATTAACGCCAAAGATATCAAAATCATGTGATGTGATGATTTCTTTTGCCATTGTCTTTCGGTTTGCCCAAACGTATTGTCCATCTTCAGGTGTGTCATAGCGAATATTGAATTGGGCTACGCAAAGAGAGTTGGATGGCGTTTCATTGTTAAATGGAGGCATTTCTGGTTCATCTTCTATTGTTGAATTGGAGCAACCAATAAAAAAAAATGAAAGAAGAAAGAAGTTGTAAATGAAATTTCTTTTAGAGTTCATAGGTCTTGTTTTAATTATTAGTATTTTATAATTCCATATATTAGTGAGATGGTAAGTTTGAAAATGAATTCAGGTGAAAAAGCGGAGTTATTGCATAAATAGAGAGTTAAAACTTGCATCCTTGCAATAGCTCCACTTGATTTCCTATTGAATATTTTCGACTAAAAATTTAAGCCGTCATCCCAGCCCGGATTTTTGCGTAAGTGCACCATTTGTGATGAGACGTTCATTAGAGGGTATTGGGTAAAAATAATCACGTTGTTCATTCCAGAAAAGCGTGAGGCCTTTATGAGGAGATAGATAACCTTTATTTCCATCAGAAAGTTTAATGTCGGAATCTATCTTTAAGTATGTTATACCTTGTGCATTACCAGGCTTTGTGTCTGTATAAAGACAAATATCGTTTTGTCCGTCACCGTTAAGGTCATATTCGCCGGGAGATGGAAAATACATACCCAATATGGCTTGTTTCATGTTTTGCCCGGCTTTCCAGCGCAGGATGTCATCATAACGAAAATGTTCAGAAAGCAATTCGATTGTTCTTTCACGACGAATTTCCAAGATTACCCTTGATTAGCGCCGGAGACATTTGGGTAGCCGGTAGTGTTTGCTAATAAATAGGGGTCTGGATTTGCATTGGCTGTTTTCATGATGAGATGGGGCATTCCTACACGGTCGCGCAATTTATTGATAGAAATATCCAAATCGTCTTGAGTTAATTGGTTGATTTCAGCTAAAGCTTCTGCATAGTTAAGGTAAACTTCTGCAAGTCTAAAATAGAAGAGATCAATATCACTTTTTCCTCCTACTGCTTCATCTTCATATTTAATTAACTGATATCCGGTCACGCAAGCATTAAGGTCTGGAATATTTTTTCTGTTTGATACTATGGGCTGATAACTTGGGGTACAAATAGACTGTGTAAGACGTGGATCACGATTTTTGCATTCATCTACAAAAGTCATAGTTTCCCAATTGGGATTGTCTGTAAACCGGGAACCATCATTCATCAGATAACTAGCTATAATTTTTCTAGTCACTCCAGGACGTCCTTCACCTACGCTTGTGTGATATGTACCAACTGTATTGTATATATCATACGTTAAATTATAATTTCTTGCCATAATTACTTCCGTTGTTGGAGCATTTTGTGAAGTAAAGAGTTTTCGGTATGCCTGGTTCGTTCCACCTTCTGTATATAAGGTATAATTGCTTTCCTTCATTAATTCTCTAGAGGCTGTTATAGATTCTTGCAAGAAAAAATCGGCATTAGTGCTAAGATTTAAATTGTGGTACTTTCTGAATGTGCCTTCAAAAAGGCAAACTCTGGATTTAAGAGACAATGCTGTCCACTTTGTTACTGTATAAACAGAAGGCGTTGTAGAAAGATTGGTGATGGCAAAATCGAGATCTTCCAATATATTTTTCATGACCAATTCTCGAGAGTCTCTCGGTTTGTTTAATTGGTCTGTTTCAGAAACGAATAATTCTGTGTCATACCATGGGACATCCCCAAATCTTTTTACCATTTCGAAATAAAAATATGCTCTGAAAAAACGGGTTAATGCTTGATAACGTGTCCTGACCGTTTTATCCTTACAATTGACAGAGTATTGCAATAGAGTGTTGAAACGCCGTAAGTATCCCCATTCCCAGCCTCCTCCTGAAGCTGGAACTGTACGGGAGTCTGTTGCCGCGCTATTGGGAGTACTATGAGTTATATTATCGGCATCATCTTTATAAAGATCTCTGTCTTTGGGGAGAGAATTGTAGAAATTTGTGCTAAAAGCCTGTAAATCAGCTTCGGTAGAAAAGAACGTTTCTGGAGTGATTTTGTCTTTCGGCGTTACATCAAGTAAATCATCACATGAACTAAAGCTCAATATAAATATTGAAGCTGCGATGAGTAAGAATATGTTATTTTTCATATAGTCAAAATTAATTAGAAGTTAATATTAACACCAAATGTGAAACTTTTTTGCCAAGGATAGACCTTCAAAGTTCCGCCTTGTCTGGCTTGTTCCGGGTCGACATAGTCGGTTTTTATCGGTGACCAATAAGCAAGATTTTCTCCGGAAAAATAAAGACGAACTAAGTCAAGGCCTATTTTGTTAGTCAGAAACTTAGGAAGTGAATAACCGATTGTCAGGTTTTTTAATCGACAATAACCAATATTTTGAAGATAGCGGTCATTCACTGTTGAAAGTTCCGAATTTTCTGTAAGGGCAACAGCTGTTCTAGGTCTGGGGAAGTAAGCGTTGGGATTATCTTCTGACCAACATAATTTTTGAAAATCCTTCGGAATAAATGTTCCGTAGGGGCGGTTGTAATATCCCAAAATGCTTGGGCTTCTCTTCCTGGATACCAATCTATGTGGCCGATACCTTGGAAGAATATATTAAAATCAAATCCATACCATTGGAAAGCCAAGTTAGTGCCATATTGATAGCGTGGAGAACTATTTCCTAAAATTTCGCGGTCACCGGAGCTTCCGACTCTGTTTTCACCGATACTTATAGTTTTGTTACCATCTAGATCCCGGTATTTTAAATCGCCGGCACGTACTCCCCGGTATTCACCCGATGAACTATTGATAGTGGTGTTTACAGATCTTTGATCTACTTCATAGTTCTTAGCTTCTTCATCGGTCGCAAAGAAGCCATCGACGCGATATCCCCATATTTCACCAATCCGCATTCCTTCATAATAAGTCTTAGCTAATAGTTTGTCGGGGTTGTCGAATTTGGTGATTTCACTGATGTAATCACTGAATGTAAAACTCAGTTGATAAGAGAAAGGTTTGTTGCCTAACTTAAACTGATCTCGCCAAGCAACAGAGAGTTCATAGCCCTTTGTACGCATATCTGCACTGTTCATTTTAGGAGCGGAAGTGCCATATACGGCGGGTAATGTGATGCCGGCGGTAAGCATATCCTTTGTATCCCGAATATAATATTCTCCGGTGAAAGTTAATCTGTTGTCCAAAAATGTCATATCCACACCAGCATTATGTTGTTGTACAGTCTCCCATGTCAGATTGTCGGCAGAGGGAGCGGAAATATCTGCGTAAGATGGTCTCGCACCTCCGAATAAATATCCGGTAGTTCCTATACTGATAGTGCGGATATAGTCATAATAGCCAACTTGTTGGTTTCCTAAACTACCAAAAGAGTATCTGAACTTTAAATTGTTACACCAGTCTTTCATATTGCTGAAAAACTTTTCTTCCGAGACTCTCCAACCAACAGACATAGAAGGAAAGAATCCCCAGCGATGACCAGAAGCAAAACGAGAGGTACCATCATAACGTCCGCTTAGTTCAAGTAAATATATCCCTTTGTAGTCATAGTTTATACGTCCGAAAAAACCTGCAAGTTATATTCATTTTGCCCTCCTGTCACTTCCATCCGTTTTTGGTTTGTGGCAGGATCTACTCCTATCAGGTTAAAATCATCCAAAACATCGGAAAGAAGATTATATCCTGTGCCACGAACAGTCTTGTTGTAACGAGTTTCATAATTAAAACCACCTGTAACTTTATAATTATGTTTGTTGGATACAGAACCTTGGTATGTGGCAAATACATTCGTTGCCCAATATTCATTGGGGGCAAATTGCTCAAACATTTGATTTTGGAAATTACCGGTATTAAGTATGGATGTTTCTCCCGGATATTTGGAATATGTTCCATTAGATTGCCGGCGTATGTCGTATTGGTTATAGAGCATGTATGTCAAGTTAGCTTTTACCTCCAACCCTTTCAATGGTTTTAATGTAAGTTCTGTAGTGGTCTTGAAGTTATCTTTACGAGTTTTATTTCTGAACCCTTCGCTGTCTAATATGACTAATAAACCGTCCATAATGGCATAGTCGGTCAGTGAAGTAGTATAAAGGCTTGTCCCGTCAGGATTTTGGGTAGGAAAACTTGCCAAACCATGGTTCTGGGCTTGAGATATGTTCGAATTTATGCCTCCCAATCCAGGATAAGTATAATTAGAATTGAAAAATTCAGTATTGTTACTAATGTTAAGCCAATCAGTAATATCTGCGGAAATCCTTGAATGGAAATTTATTCTTCTGAATTTGTCAGTATTTCTTCGATACATTCCTTCTTCACTATTATAACCTGCCGAAAGGTAAAATTTCAATTTGTTTGTTCCTCCGGATATCGAAATATTGTGGCTTTGCAATGGTTTCTTGTCTTTGAACAAGTATTGCCACCAATCCGTATTGGCGTAGTATAAGTATACATTCTGTCCGTTTCTCTTATCCAATACGGTCCAAGGGCGGGCAGGATCTTCTGTCTTGTCGTTTCTTCTTTCCCATAACTCTTTCATGTCTTCTTCTGTATACGAGGTATAGCGACGCCCGTTATTGGGAATGTAAAACTGGTCAACCAAAGAAACATGGTAATAACCACGGTTTTCGTAATCCGTAGATGTAGTGGGTTCTGTCCAACCAACACGCCCACTATAGCTAATTTGTACTTTCCCATCAGAAGAACCGGATTTTGTTGTGACTAAAATAACTCCGAATGAAGCACGTCCACCATAAATAGCAGCGGCGGAGGCGTCTTTTATAACTGAAATTGATTCTATATCATTAGGGTTTACACGGTCAAGGTCCCCTTCAACTCCATCGACTAACACCAATGGTGAGCCTCCGTTGATTGAGTTCGTACCACGGATATTAAAGCTTGCAGTATTACCCGGTACACCGGAAGAAGTGGTGATATTGAGACCGGGTACACGTCCTTGTAGCATGTGTGTAACGCTACTGGCCGGTCTGTCTACAAGCTCTTGAGATGTAACGGTCGAAATTGCTCCTGTTAGATTAGTTCGTTTCTGAGAGCCATAACCAACCACCACTACTTCGTCTAAGGTCTTAACATCTTCCACTAAAAAGACTTTTAAGCTATTCAAGTTCTTTAATTTTATTGTTTGTGGAATGTATCCTATATAACTGAATTGAAGAACATCACCAATGTCGGCTGATAATGAAAACTTCCCGTTTATATCAGTTATTGATCCCTGTGATATACCCTTTACTGTTATTGTAACTCCGATCAAAGGCTCCCCGGCTCTATCTGTTACCACTCCGGTGATTTTCTTTATTGTCGGGGTTTGGGTAATTTCTTTTTTAGTGAGTATTATATGGTTTCCTTCTATTTTATAAATAATAGGAGATTCATGTAGTAATATGGACAATACTTCAGAAACCGGTCTGGCCTTCACGCTGATGCTTTTGTGCAAATTTACATCTACATTTTTTTTATAGATGAATAAGTAATTGGTTTGAGATTCAATTTCACTCAATATAGATTCCAGTCTGACATCTTGCTTATTAATTGTAACTTTGGCATTTTGAGAATTTGCATTCTTTGCCATTAAGCTAAATGAGCAGAATAACAAAAGGAATATAGATGTTCGCATAATTCTAAATAATTGTTTTGAATTTGGATTTTTTTTGCAGTAAAAATCCAATAAAGAAATATTTTTCATATATTTGTAACTGATTTATTAATACGATTTTATAAAAATTGTGTTAGGCAGGAGCTGATAGATAGGGCAAATATCTGTTAGCTCTTTTGTTTTTCAATTAGTATCATTTCATAGGCTTGTTTCTCCCGTGTTATTGAGTTAATATTCTTATTATTTTATATAAATGATGTCATCTGTTGTATGTTTGTTATAAATAAAAGGTACATCCTTTTGTAATATCCGAAGGGCGTAATCCAAGCCGTCAGAGATTCTGAATTTTCCTGTTAATATTATGTTGGTAATGCTAGGCTTGTCTACTATAATTTTCAGGTTATAATATTTCTCCAAGTCTTTTATTATTTCTATGAACGATTTGTTTTTGAAGCAATACAATCCTTCTTTCCAGCGATATATATTATAATCTTCAATTTTGCTTATCACTAATTTGCCATTTTTTAGGGTGCTCTTATAGTCAGGTAATAAAACTTGTGAAATATTATTGTCGGAAGGTGATTTGATTTTTATTTTTCCTTGTATTAAAGAAGCTTCGAAGTTTTGTTGTTTAGCATAAGCCTCTACATTAAATTTTGTGCCCAATACTTCTATGTCCATTGCATGAGTATGTACTATGAACGGGCACTTTTCGTTACGGGCAACATCAAAATAGGCTTCTCCGTCTAATATTATTTCACGTTTATCTTCCATGAATGAAACAGGATATTGCATTTGTGTTCCTGCATTTAGCCAAACATTTGATCCATCGGGCAATTCAATATTTACGCGTTGTCCGGCGGGGACTATTATTGTTTGCATAGCTATGTCAACATGCTTATGATGCTCATTCGTTATTGAAAAGATAGTAGCTGTAATACTTACCGCAATGATTATCACAGAAGCAATCTTTAAGAATTCCCTGATGAAATATCTGTTTCTTTTTGTTGTATTTATTGCTGTCCATTTAGGGTTTCCTATAAGAATCATTGCATTGAATAACTTGCGCTCTCGGTGAAACTGTTTGCTATGTTCTTCTGAACTTTCAGCCCACTCTTTCACTGCTTTCATTTCTTCAATAGATGCTTGTCCCTCGAAAAATCGGTATAATGAATTTTTGTCCATAGGTGTTTTTTATAATGATAGCGAACAAAGAGGGTTTATCCCTAGTGGAAAACTCATTTTTTGCAATTGTACAATTTTTTAAGTTTAGCCGCACACACAGGTTATAGAAGCTGTGTGTGCAGGTTATTTGAGTCGTTAATTAATTTGGGTAAATTTGATACATGTTATTTGTAGCCGATGGTAACTTTGTGTATAGCTTTGTTAGGACCGTCTGCTATGTATATGGTTCCATCTGTATCTTGTACAAAGTCAACCGGACTAGTGGTGCCTGAATCTTTCCAACCATTTTCGGCTTTACAAACGAGGATGATTGTGGCGTCCTGATAACCATTCTTTCCAGGTTTTAGGATCTTGGTTTTACGGGTGCCACTATTACCGTCACTGAACCATATGTAGCCATCCTTATCTACCATTAGCCCCTCTGCTTTTTCCAATTTGGCTGTTTTAGGATCTTCTGTTATATCCTCCGTTATAACTTTGTTACCTCCACCTGCAATCAATGTATAAGCGCCGCTAGAGTCTACTTTATAAATATAGCCGGCATTTGATCCGTCTGTTGCTGCTGCTATCAAGTTACCAGCAGCATCAAAAGCTATGGCTTGTATTTGACGGCCGGTAATTTTAACAAATTCCAACCTTGAACTGCTGTTATAATTTCCTGATGGATATTTTTGGATCGTTCCGGAATTACGGCAAACCGCATACATATTGTTGTATTGGTCAAATTTTACATCCATAAGGTTGTCCAACCCGTTGCGAGTTAACAAATCGGAAACTTGTTTTGTATTAGGATCCCATACGCTAATTTTATCTTCTCCTTTATATGCGAGGTAAAGTTTTCCATTAGTAGGATTAGTGGTGATTTTCAGCAGAACAGTTCCTGTGCCATTGGGGACGATTTTTTCTCGTTCCATTGTTCTTAAATCTATTGCCCAAGCCTCTGTAGCACTACCACCGTTAGTACTGTAAGCTAATCTGCCATCTTTTAAGAATGTAACGCTTTTTAAATCCTGGGTATTAATATCACTAGGTACAGTGATGAAATTTTGTGTACATTCATAAATCCTCTCTCTTGTATCTTCGTATGTGAAAAGAGCCGGAATTTTGCCTGTTTTTACACCTACAGAGACGGTTACTGCATAAGTTCCTATTTCGTTTTGAGGTGCGATAATTTTCAATTCGGTCTCTGTGGCATATTTAACAGTTGCTATTGCATCTCCTATTTTTACAATGTTTTCTTCGGGGGTGGTACTGAAGTTCTCACCGATGATAGTAATTTCCGTGTTTTCTGTTCCGGAGCTTGGGCTGATGGAGCTAACAACAGGAGTGTAGTCTACGTAAGTAAATCTTAAGTTCTCTGTCTTTTGGGCACCTACCATTACTTCTATAATACATTCTCCTGCTTCATTTGCCGGGGCAATTACCTGTAGTTGGGTAGCTGTTACCGATGTAATAGTAGCTTTGGCATTTTTTAAATATACTTTGGCTTGATCTGTAAAATTTTCACCGATAATGGTTATCTTAGTTCCTATTTCTCCTTTTGCGGGAGAACTGGTTGTTGTTTTCAGTTGGAGAGGTGTTGATTGCGAATTTTCATCATCACCGGAGCAGCTGAACATAAGTAAGGCTGTACAAACAGCATGAATGCTGAAGTCGTTTTCATAATAAATTTGATTAGATGAATAAAAGTGTTTATAAATACAAATTATATAGGTTGAGTAAGAACGCTCTTCACTTTTGCGAATATAAATAGCTGTGTTTTCCATTTTTCATGTTCGCATATATGGTGGCTCTTTCATTGCGAAAATAATAGAGTAAGGTCTTATTCATAAATACTTTATTTTTTGATGTATTTATAGTAATAACGAACAGAGTAAGTTTATCCCTAGTAAGAAAGTGTTTTTTTAGATTCTTCTTTTAAGTATTTGTGTTTTTTCTTTCATTCCGGCTTGCAGCACCTTTTTCGTGCGGAGAGGAAACCATGTGGATGTTTGTCATATCATACTTACGTTTTTGTGCTTTTATTGATCAAAAGGTTTTGGTTCAAGAATATAGGATACATGGGAAGTGAAAAAGTATGATTGGAGTTGTAGTGGTTTTCTAGTTTAAGAAAAAAAGAAGTAGCGTTGTTGGCAAATAGTCTTTTAAAGCTATTCGTAGAACTTTTGTGGCTTTGTTTATATGATATTCGACACCTTTTGTTGTCATGTTCAATAGGTCTGCTATTTCTTTGTGGGATTTATTTTCGTATCGACTCATGGCAAAAATACGTCTGGTTTGCTCCGGTAAAGTTTCTAAGGTTCTATTTACGATTTCTTGAATCTCAGCTGTGAAAATTTCATTAGGTTCAAGTTCTTCTAGAGTTGCGATTCTATTAGATAACTCCCAAGAGTAGATTTGAAAGATTTTATCGGAAGCCATTTGACGAACCTGTTGATTTCGAAGATAATCTATACATTTATGCTTCAAGACAGTCAAAACATAAGCTGGTATGTTTATGTCTGAAGGCAATCGTTCCTTGTTTTCCCAATAATACATAATTGATTCAATGACAAAGTCCTCGGCCACGGCTTCATCATGCACGTACGTAGAGGCAAAATGAATGAAGCGGCGTTGATAGTCAATGAAAAATTGGTTGAAATTGTTGGTGTAATTGTTTTTATTGAACATGCGTTTTATAGTTATGCTCTGCAAATATACACTAATTTCCTATAAACGATGTCTTATTGGCTTCTTATAGAATTAAAAAAGGTTAAGTATTGCCTTTTGGCGTGAAAGAAGCTATCTGTAATGTACTTGAAATAAGGTGTTGTTGTCATTTAAACTTCGAGTTTACACTAGTCTTATAGCGGTAGAATATAGTTTTATATCTTTAATAACAATGAATAGAAATGAATTTAATGAATGAGTTTTGAGATAATAAATACTGTGCTGACTAATTTGTTGGGTCAGTTGTGTTAAGACGACCAAACTGAGTTGGAAAGTCTTTGGAAATGCTTGTGCAAATAATTTTTTCAGTAAAATGTACCAAAATAGTTCCTCATTTGGATTATTTGGGTCGGTCTATTCTCTTTAAATGCACTACTTTTGCCATCAGGAAAATTAATCACTTAATAAACAATCCATGTATTATGAAAACAATTCTTAGCGCATTAGGACTTTCCCTTTTGATCTTAACGAGTTGCGGTGGACAAAAAAGGTTGAAGTAGACTTTATTCAGGACAACATCGACAACGCAGTTGCACAAAACACGATTCAAACGGATATTATTGAAAAATCTGGTAAGATCCTGAATCCAAGAACTATCAACAAAGACGGTAGCATTTCTTACATACCTATTGATGACTGGTGCTCCGGTTTCTTTCCCGGTAGTATATGGTTGACTTATAATCTGACGGGTGATAAGAAATGGTTGCCGCTGGCTGAGAAATATACAGAAGCTCTTGATTCTGTGAAATATCTGAAATGGCATCATGATGTAGGTTTCATGATCGGTTGCAGTTATTTGAACGGCTATCGCATGGCAGATAAGAAAGAGTACAAAGACGTTATTATAGAAGCTGCCAAATCATTGTCCACTCGTTTTCGTCCGAATGCAGGCGTTATCCAGTCATGGGATGCCGATAAAGGTTGGCAGGGAACACGGGGATGGAAATGTCCGGTGATTATTGATAATATGATGAATCTCGAACTCTTATTTGAAGCAACAGCTCTTTCCGGAGATTCTACTTCTACAATATTGCAGTGAAACATGCTGATACAACAATGGCTCACCACTTCCGTCCGGACAACAGCTGCTACCATGTGGTAGATTACGATCCGGAGACAGGAGAAGTGCGTAAGAGACAAACTGCACAGGGATATGCCGACGAATCGGCTTGGGCTCGCGGACAAGCATGGGCTCTGTATGGATATACTACCTGCTATCGCTATACCAAAGACAAGAAATATCTCGACCAGGCACAAAAGGTCTATAACTTCATCTTTAATAATAAGAACCTGCCGGAAGACCTCGTACCATACTGGGATTATGATGCTCCGAATATTCCGAACGAACCGCGCGATGCTTCTGCAGCAGCTTGTACAGCCTCTGCCCTTTATGAACTGGATGGCTATCTGCCGGGCAACCACTACAAGGAAACGGCTGATAAGATAATGGAAAGTTTGGGCTCACCTGCTTATCGCGCAGAAGTTGGAACAAATGGAAACTTTATCCTGATGCATTCGGTTGGCAGTATTCCTCACGGTCAGGAAATTGACGTTCCTCTGAACTATGCTGACTATTACTTCCTGGAAGGACTGATGCGTAAAAGAGATTTGGAAAAGAAATAAGAAATAGATAATGAACGGTAAACAGTGAACGGTGAATGCTTAGCGGATTCTGACGGAACATGTTTACGTTTATCATTCGCTACTTGCTGTCTATAACTTTCTATTGACCGTTTGTCATTTACCTGTTTTTAATCATTTATCATAAATCATCATGAATAAACCTATAAACCTTCTTGTAGGAGGCTTGACGCTGTTTGCCGCACAAGGTTGCAAGGCTCCGAAGCAAGCGTCCCAACAAGCGGAGCATCCTAATATAATCTATGTATTTCCCGATCAATACCGTAACCAGGCGATGGGCTTCTGGAGGCAGGACGGATTCCGGGATAAAGTAAACTTTGAAGGAGACCCCGTGCATACTCCTAATCTGGATGCCTTTGCACGTGAATCTATGGTCTTGTCGTCTGCACAGAGTAACTGTCCGTTGAGCAGCCTCATCGTGGAATGTTACTGACCGGTATGTATCCGAACAAAAGCGGTGTACCATTGAATTGCAATTCTACACGTCCGATCAGTTCCTTACGCGAGGATGCGGAATGTATCGGCGATGTGTTCAGCAAAGCAGGTTATGACTGTGCTTATTTTGGTAAACTTCACGCTGACTTCCCGACTCCGAACGATCCCGAACATCCGGGACAGTATGTGGAAGAAAAACGTCCGGCATGGGATGCCTATACACCGAAAGAACGCCGGCACGGCTTTAACTACTGGTATTCTTACGGAACATTTGACGAACACAAGAACCCGCATTATTGGGATACGGATGGTAAGAGACACGATCCGAAGGAATGGTCACCTTTACACGAATCAGGTAAAGTCATTTCTTATCTGAAAAATGACGGTAACGTACGTGATACCAAGAAACCTTTCTTCATAATGGTGGGCATGAATCCTCCTCACAGCCCGTATCGCTCCTTGAATGACTGTGAAGAGCAGGATTTTAATCTTTATAAAGATCAGCCTCTGGATAGTCTGTTGATTCGTCCGAATGTCGATTTGAAGATGAAGAAAGCGGAGTCTGCACGTTATTATTTCGCTTCCGTTACCGGAGTAGACCGTGCTTTCGGACAGATTTTGACGACATTGAAAGAATTGGGATTGGATAAGAATACAGTCGTAATCTTTGCTTCCGATCATGGTGAGACGATGTGTAGCCAGCGCACTGATGATCCGAAGAATTCCCCTTATTCTGAATCCATGAATATTCCGTTCCTGGTTCGTTTTCCCGGTAAGATTCAGCCGAGGGTAGATGATTTATTGCTCTCCGCTCCTGATATTATGCCTACGGTGCTTGGCTTGTGCGGACTGGGTGATTCTATTCCGGCGGAAGTGCAGGGACGTAATTTCGCTCCTCTTTTCTTCGATGAAAAGGCTGAAATTGTTCGTCCTACAGGTGCACTGTATATTCAGAATGTAGATGGCGATAAAGATGAAAATGGATTGGTGCAGACTTACTTCCCTTCTTCAAGAGGTATCAAGACGGCTCAATATACATTGGCGTTATATATCGACCGTGATACGAAGCAATTGAAGAAAAGCCTCTTATTCGATGATGTAAAAGATCCATATCAACTGCATAACCTGCCTTTGGAAGAAAATAAGGAGATTGTGGCACAACTTTGCGGTGAAATGGGAGCTATGTTGAAGGAAATTAATGATCCTTGGTATACGGAAAAGATTCTGTCAGATCGGATTCCTTATTAGCGATTAGTAATTTATAAAACGCTGATTAACTCAAATAAGTGCCAATTTTAGGAGTAAATCTCTGCGACAATAATAGGTGTTAATCCGCATCCGCGTTTAAATTGAAAATAGTAATGAAAAACAGTTGTTTTATAGTATTATTCCTTTTGGGAATCATCCTTCAGCTTTCGCTCAACTCATCGGATTTGAAGAAGAAGTGCCCGAAGCATTTACAGTTTCCGGAAAGGGAGAAGTGAAAATCTCTTCTCTTTTTACAAGGAGGGTGAAAGTAGTCTGGAATGGGACTTTCAGCCTGGTTCTACGCTGGACATTCAAATTGCTCCTTTATCGTTGAATGCGAGAAATGAGAAGCAATTCGGCATTACCTTGTGGATTTATAATGAGAAACCGCAGCAGGATTCTATTCGTTTTGAGTTTCTGAATAAGGCAGGAGAAGTCTCTTATTGGTTCTCTTATCGTTTACAGGCAGCAGGTTGGCGGGCTTGTTGGATCTCTTTTGAGTATATGCAAGGAGGTAAGAAAGATAAGAAAATCGTAGCCTATCGACTGGTTGCCCCGCAACGGAAAGGACGTATCTTTCTTGATCGTTTGACTTTCCCCGAAAAGAAAATGAATCTTCGTACTACTCCCGACCAGCAGTTGCCTGCTAATAATGGATTGTCTAATCGTGACCTATGGCATTGGTGTCTCGTGTGGAAATGGGAACAACAGTCGTATGATATCCCTCTGCCTTCTAAATTGTCAAGCGAACAAAAGAAAGAATTGAAGACTATCGAACAACGTTTGACTGACTTTCTGGAAGTGAAAAAGGCTCCGCAAGGACCGATTAATGCTGCCTATAAAACATTTGAAAAAGCGGCTATCAGTCCATCCATCGCCGGAACGGGATTTATAGGAACTCCTATTGTTGCTCCTGATGAACAGGACAAGAAGAAAGGAGAAATGTCATGGAACGATATTGAAACGATGCTTTCCGGCTTTGCCTATGATGCTTATTATAACCAGAACGAAACATCAAAGAAAAACTACTTACTGTATTCGACTATGCTATCGATCAGGGATTTGCATACGGTAGCGGTATGGGTACCAATCATCATTATGGTTATCAGGTACGTAAGATATATACAACTGCCTGGCTGATGCGTGATGCTATCTATAAACATCCTCATCGGGATGCTTATCTCTCCACATTGCGTTTTTGGGCGGCTCTGCAAGAACTCGTCAGCCATGCTCTCCAACACGTGACGAATTGTTGGATTCCTGGCACACGTTATTGATGGCGAAATTTATTTCCGCTATGATGTTTCCCGATGCAAGAGAACAGGCGCAAGCGTTGAGTGGTTTGTCACGTTGGCTATCTTCTTCTTTGCGTTATACTCCGGGAACGATCGGTGGTATAAAGGTAGACGGTACGACTTTCCATCATGGCGGTTTCTATCCGGGATATACCACTGGAGTACTTGCGACTGTAGGAGAATATATTGCATTTACCAATGGTACAAGCTTTGAACTGACAGAAGATGCGCGCAAACACATGAAATCAGCCTTTATTGCTATGCGCAATTATTGCAATTTCTATGAATGGGGCATCGGAATCAGTGGCCGTCATCCTTTTGGAGGGAAGATGGGAAGCGATGATATCGAAGCATTTGCCAATATCGCTTTATCCGGCGATTTGTCCGGTCAGGGAAATACGTTTGATCGTGGTCTAGCTGCCGACTATTTACGTCTGATACGCAATAGTGATACTCCGAATGCGCGTTTCTTCAAGAAGGAAGGTATTCAACCGGCACAGGCTCCACAGGGATTCTTCGTTTACAACTATGGTTCGGCAGGCATTTTCCGTCGTGCGGACTGGATGGTGACATTGAAAGGGTATACCACTGACGTATGGGGCTCTGAAATTTATACGAAAGATAACCGTTACGGACGTTATCAGAGTTATGGCTCCGTGCAGATTATGGGGAAAGGAAATCCCGTGTCACGTGCCGGAAGTGGCTTCGTGCAGGAGGGATGGGATTGGAATCGTTTGCCGGGTACAACTACCATTCATTTGCCTTTCGACTTGCTTGATAGCCCATTGAAAGGAACGACTATGGCACGCTCCAAAGAGAATTTCTCCGGAAGCAGTTCTTTAGATGGTAAAAATGGAATGTTCGCTATGAAATTGGCAGAACGGGATTATGAGAACTTCACACCAGACTTTGTGGCCCGTAAATCCGTTTTCTGTTTTGATAACCGGATGGTTTGCTTGGGAACGGGTATTTCGAACTCCAATGTAGATTATCCTACGGAAACAACTCTTTTCCAGACAAAATATAATGGTAAGGAGCCCAAAGTAGGAGAGGATAACTATTGGCTTCATGATGGTTATGACAATTATTATCATGTAGTGGACGGAACCGTTCGCTCACAGGTGCAGAACAGGAATCACGGCACGAAAAGACGCGTGAAGTTACTAAGGGAAAATTCTCTTCTGCCTGGATAGAACATGGCAAGGCACCGAAAGAGGGGACTTATGAATATATGGTATTGATACAGCCTTCTGCTTCTGATCTCGACGAGCTGCGTAAAACTCCTGCATACGAGGTGTTGCAACGCGATCAGACTGCTCACGTTGTTTATGATAAAAAGACAGGTATCACGGCGTATGCTGCTTTTGAAGCTTATCAGCCTGCCGCTGATAAAGTGTTCGTGGCTATTCCTGCGGAAACAATGGTGATGTATGCAAAGGAATCTGATAAGGGGATCCGTTTAAGCGTCTGTGATCCGAATCTGAATATAGAAGAGAAGACGTATACAACGAAAGAACCCAGTCGTCCTATTGCTAAGGAGATACGGCTTAAAGGGCATTGGACATTGACAAGTCCGATGGAAAATGTCCGGTTGGAACAGCAGGGAGATCAGACCGTACTGACGGTAACTTGTCAGCATGGACAGCCGGTTGAAATGCTCATGGAAAATAAATAATTAGTGAATAAGATAAGAGAAAATAAGAATTTAAAGAGAGGGTATTAGTTATCATGTTTCTATGAAAAAAGAGAAGACCGGTTCGTGTTGAGCCGGTCTTCTCTGCAGTTATACGGTGCGTTGGGCACTTTCTTTTCTTGTTATTTATTCAGTCTCCATTCGAAACCGTCTTTGGTATCTTTGATTTCAAATCCGAGTGCTGTCAGTGTGTTGCGGATTTCGTCGGAAGTAGCCCAGTCTTTGTTGGCTTTCGCTTTCATACGTTGTTCCAGTAACATATCTACTACCTTGCCGTAAGCTGCTTCACGACCATCTGAAGAGCCTTTTTCTTCTTTCAATCCCATGATGTCGAAACTGAACAGATGAAATGTTTCTTTCAGGTCTTTCAGGTCTTCGGCGGAGATGGTGGCATTGCCGGCAATGATATTGTTTATAATGCGGGCGCCTTCGAAAAGCTGTGCGATGACAATCGGTGTATTCAAGTCGTCATTCATTGCTTCGTAGCATTTAGCGCGCAGTTCTTTCACGTTGATTCCCTCTGAAGTTACCGATGAGGGAGTTATCTTATCTAATGCGTCAATGGCTTCCATCAGACGTTGCAGACCCTTTTCGGATGCTTGCAGTGCTTCATTGCTAAAGTCTACCGTGCTGCGATAATGAGCTTGCAGGATGAAGAAACGGATTGTCATTGGTGTGTAGCTTGCGCCAGCAGCTTATGAGTACCGGTGAAGAATTCGTCCAGCGTGATGAAGTTGCCAAGTGATTTACCCATCTTGGTTCCGTTGATGGTAATCATGTTGTTGTGCATCCAGTAGTGAACCATGTCATCGCCTTGTGAAGCTACCGATTGTGCGATTTCACATTCGTGGTGAGGGAAAATCAAGTCCATTCCTCCTCCGTGAATATCGAAGTGTTCACCCAGGTATTTGCGTCCCATAGCGGTACATTCGGCGTGCCATCCGGGGAAACCGTCGCTCCATGGAGACGGCCAGCGCATGATATGTTCAGGTTGTGCCTTTTTCCAAAGGGCGAAGTCGGCGGGATTGCGTTTTTCGCTTTGTCCGTCGAGGTCACGGGTGGTATTCAAGACGTCGTCCAGATTACGTCCGGAAAGTTTTCCGTAGTGGTAATCTTTATTGTATTTGGCTACATCGAAGTAAACGGAGCCTTCGCTTTCATAGGCGTATCCGGCATCCAAAATCTTCTGTACCAGTTGGATTTGTTCAATGATATGTCCTGAAGCATGTGGCTCAATGCTTGGAGAAAGTACATTCAATGCTTCCATTGCTTTATGATAGCGGTTCAGGAAATATTGAACAACCTCCATTGGTTCCAACTCTTCCAGACGTGCTTTCTTGGCGATCTTGTCTTCTCCGTCATCGGCATCGTGTTCCAGATGACCTACGTCGGTAATATTTCGTACGTAGCGTACTTTATATCCTAGGTGGGTGAGATAGCGGAATAACACATCGAAGGTTATAGCCGGACGGGCGTGTCCTAAATGGGCATCTCCGTAAACAGTCGGTCCACACACATACATGCCTACATGAGGTGCATGAAGCGGTATAAACAACTCTTTCTTTCTATCTAAGGTGTTGTAAATGGTAAGTTGATGTTCCATAACATTTTATATTTGTTTTATTGGAATCGCAAAGTTAGTATAAAATCTGAATATGCGCCTATCTTTAATCGGTTGATTTTAAGTGTCGGGTCGTTTTTACCAGTAATGTGATTTGTTTCCCGGTATGAAACTAACAGTTTCACACCGAGGAACCAATAGTTTCATTCCTTGAAACCAAAGGTTTCTCACCGAGAAACTAAAACTCTGCTGGCATGCCTGTACTGTACTGGATTTAGTTGACAACTTCGCTTGTTATACCTAAGTTCGTTTACTCAATATTTTTTAAAACCTAAATAAGTTTACTTGTCCCTTTGTAATTCCTGTATAAGTTGTCATTTTAGATATTTTGCAAAATTATGTATCTTCTCTTATAAGTGCAAGACTTCGGGCTGTAAACTTTCATTAAATAACAAAAACTCTTCGCTCGGGGATCGCCCTAGCGGCAACCTTAGATTTGCAGCATCAAAATATTTATCTTTGAATTGATATTGAAAGGAAAGCAAAAGGAAAACCATCAGCGGCAATAGAAGTCAAG
>ENA-OQDE01000568-OQDE01000568.1-human-gut-metagenome-genome-assembly--contig:-NODE-568-length-20634-cov-8.233042_pt1 | contig 20634 bp, 16 predicted proteins | sample MGYA00242768_ERZ504595 | MGnify/ENA primary metagenome ERZ504595 (study PRJEB26092, sample SAMD00036307) | human gut metagenome | host: Homo sapiens | study: EMG produced TPA metagenomics assembly of... | reverse complement strand
TATAAGTTGTGCATACTGATTTTATAACTTAATGTATTGAGCAACACTAAGTTACAAATAAATTCTTGTATGTACAACTTTTCTTTCATATAAATTTATCTATTATTTTAATTCCGCCAACGGGTTTAATGATGCAGCTATGATATATGCGTATATTCGGGTTTCAACTGATAAACAGACTGTAGAGAACCAGCGGTTCGAGATAAATCGTTTTGCCAAACAGAGGGATTTCCAAATTGATGTGTGGGTGGAAGAAACGGTTTCAGGAACACGGTCAGCCAAAGACAGAAAGCTTGGCGTACTATTGAAAAGAATAAAGAAAGGGGATACATTGATTGTGTCGGAGATCTCTCGTTTGGGAAGAAGATTGATGGAAGTAATGAGTATACTGAATGCATGTATGTTGAAAAATGTCATCCTGCTCACGGTGAAAGAGAAATATGAGCTGGGAAATAATATACAATCTCAAATATTGGCATTCGCTTTTTCCCTTTCCGCACAAATAGAACGCGACTTGATTTCCCAACGTACCCGTGAGGGACTTGCACGCAGAATCGCCTCCGGACAAAAGTTGGGACGTCCCATGGGAGGACATAACTCGAAATATAAACTTACGGGAAAAGAAGAAAAAATTAAGGCTATGCTGGAGGCGGGAACCAGTAAGGCGGAGATGGCGAGGAAATTGAAAGTGAGCAGGAATACATTGGCAGCTTTCCTTAACAGAAACAGGACAGGGATTCCTTCCAACTGATAAAGGTGATATTTCTGTTATTCGTAATAAGAAGAAACAAAGCCTCTGATAGATTATTCTTACTTAAATTTCGGTTTTAGCATAAGGATATACATAAAGCACAAAAACGCTCTGTCACAGTAACATGCACATTACTAATCACTTCCGGTGTAAAAGTCTCTCAAATCCCCCTCAATTGGTATGTCGGTGGGGAAACAAATCCGTTTTTGGGAATGCTCGCATTCGGGAATTCCAGCGGACAGGAGGTAGAGTCAGCCCCTCACTGCCTCCCGGCTACTCGTGGGCATCATAGTTCATATCTGACAGGACAGGATACTGTTTGTTTCGGCTATTGAATCTTGTTGCGTATGTAATAAGAACCTGTTTCTATCGTATCTTCACTCCGTTCCGTTTGATATTCCACCTAAGTGAAGCAATTATTCTACCCTAGTGAAAATGGCTGTTCACTAAAGTGAAATCGCCTCTTCACCTAGCGAAGCAACGAACGCAGCCAGACAAAATATGCCACAGCTATGCTCTCTTGCAAGGAAGCGACCATAGCTACGGCACAGGAATTAAAACAACCTGTATACGTCAAGCCGAATTTGACAGCGGAGAATGGCAAACCGTTTCAAGGGGACTTGGAATCTATTTACACAGTATATCGTTGATTTACAGTAATATACTGTGCATGATTTGGAATGGTAATGTGCTGATGCAGAAGAAACTGATACGAAAAATTATCGAAAAAATGGCATCTTATCTTTGTAATTACAAATGCGACAAGAAGCAACAATTTTGTACTTTCGATGAAAACGTGGATAGAACGGACGAATGAATGCTTCCATTGTAAGGGCAGACACTGCCTCTTATCGGTTACAATTCTTCACAAACAACCATTTCCATACCTTGATATACAACAATGATTTTATGTAGCATGGTAGGACCTATCGCTTTCTGCACAGACTCGCTCGAAGCGTAGCGTTCAGCTTGTTCAATGGCTTGTCGCTTAATTGTTCTATCCGTTCGCTACTGTCTTTTCCTTTGGCATATTTCAGTTCGATGATGTAGGAGTGGCTCATGTCTTTGTAAATATCCAATAACGGATGCAAGAACAGATCGACGTATCCTTCCTGACTGTCTTTCTCGGACACAGGACGATAGAAAGGATTTTGTGCGGTCATGGCAAGAGTAAAACCATGAACAAAATATTCACCTTTCTGCTTGTCCCGCTGCGAGGCATAACGGTGCAGGCATCCGGCAATGTATTCAAAGTAAGGTTTCCATTTGCCATCATAAGCCAGCCCTGAGGCAAGCTTCCTCTTTTCATAACTGTCGAAAGTCAAGTCGTTTTCATGATAAGTATCCAGAATGTAGGCAAAGAGTTGTTCACGTACCACCTGGTTGGGGATGGTGAGTTTGGTTTCTCCTTTATGCATTCCGCTGATGGTCAGCATTCCGAAGTAGAAAAGCAATCAGTCTATCAACTTGTCTACCGAATGATTGAATGGGCATGTTGTGGAGTAATACTCCAGCATATCCCGTACATCTTTTTCTGTGAATCCTGTCATTTCATTGAATTGTGGATTCAGCGTGTAATTGGTGCCGATGTTGAATCCGCTGGTCAGGTCGTTCATGGATAGATAATAAGATAAGAATTGCGTTCGGGAGTGGGGTGTTGTCCATGGTAGTTTTATCCGTTTACGATAAAACAATACCGGGTGACTCATATTAACATCTTCACATGCCAAGCTTAAAATAAAATATGCAGTAATATATGTGTATAATTATTTTCTTCTTCTTCCTGTCAAAACAAAGGGGCTTAAAATTGCAGCACAATTGCAGAAAGGAGCTTCGGGAGGGGTGATTGAATGGAAAGTAAAATAAGTGAATATAAACCTTTTAAACAAAAAAGTATATGAAAACACATGAAAACCGGACCTTGCTCAGCAAAGTCTTGCTACGGGCAACAACCTGTCTTTTGCTCACAAGTGGTATTGGTATAAGTCCTGCATTTGCAGTTGCTGATCTGGCAAATACAGTGAGAACTGAAAGAATGCAGCAACAAAAAGTATCAGTAAGTGGTGTTGTGAAAGATAAAAACGGTGAACCGATTATCGGTGCTAGTATCATGGAAAAAGGAACCACGAACGGAACTATCAGTGATATAGATGGGAAATATACATTGAATGTAAAAAGCCCAAAGTCTGTTTTAGTGATTTCTTATCTTGGCTTGAAAACTCAAGAAGTGACTATAGGAAGTAACAGAAAAGTAAATGTCATTTTGCAGGATGATTCGGAATTGATGGACGAAGTAGTAGTTATAGGCTACGGAACCCAACGTAAAGGAGATGTGACCAGTGCCGTGGCTTCAGTAAAAGCAGAAGATTTTACAATCGGTAAAATAGGGGACGCCGCTGAACTGATTAAAGGAAAAGTAGCGGGATTAAGCATTACCAATTCTACTGGCGATCCCACAAAAACTTCAAGCATTATGCTTCGTGGTATATCCACTATTACCGGCAGTGTCACTCCATTAGTTTTAGTAGATGGAGTAGAAGGCTCTCTGACAACTGTTGCCCCCGAAAATATTGCATCTATCGATGTTTTAAAAGATGCGTCGGCAGCAGCTATTTATGGTACGCGCGGTGCAAATGGCGTAATTATCATCACAACCAAAACCGGTAAACGGGAGTCACGTGCCAACGTCTCTTATTCCGGTTATGTTTCTTTATCCGACTGGTTCAAGACTGCCGATTTTATGGATACACACGACGTCATCTACGGACTGACCCCCTTTGAGTATGAAGGCTATGATACAGATTGGCTAGGAGCCGTGACCCGCAAAGCCGGATACAAGCAGAACCATTCATTGGCTATTGATGGGGGAGGCAAAAACTCTTCTTATTCAGCCAATGTGACATTCAGCGATGAAGACGGTATTATGCGTAAAAGTGACAATCGCAATATAAAAATGCAGATGGACTATACTCAATATGCTTTGAATGATATCCTAAAATTTAACATTAATATGTTGTATGGTAGGCAAAACTATACCAACAATAACAATGCGTATGTGTACCGCCAAGCCATTATCCGTAACCCGTCTTCTCCTATTTATAATGAAGATGGATCATACAATGAAAATTTTAATAAGCTATATTATTATAACCCAGTAGAGATACAGAATGAAACAATCGGTGACACTCGCGTTAACTGGTCCCGCCTTACTGGTAATATCACCGTTGAACCGATTAAAGGTTGGCAAACAAATGTAATGTTGTCTATGAAAGAAAATATCACCCGTGGGGAAACGTATTATACCAGCAAATATTATGACCAGACCCAAAAGGATGTAAACGGTTATGCCTCCAAGTCGGAAGGTTCTACGCGAAGTGATAATATGGAGATAACTTCTAAATATGATTTCTCAATAAAGAAACATCATGTCAATGCTTTGATAGGTTACAGCTACTTGTATACAGTGAATGATGGATTTAATGCCGGTAACGGTGATTTCCCTACAGAAGCCTATTTATACAATAACCTAGGGACTGGCGCCTACTTGACAAATGAAAAAGCTCCGCATGCTTCAATGGGTTCTTATAAAAATGATAATACGCTTATAGGTTTCTTTGGTCGCGTAAGCTATGGGTACGATAATCGATATACCTCATGGTAAGTGTACGTCGGGAAGGTTCTTCCAAATTCGGTAATAATAATAAATGGGGAACATTTCCTTCTATATCCGCGGGATGGACGATCAGCAATGAAAGTTTCATGAAGGATGTTACTTGGCTGGATAATCTGAAATTACGTGCCGGTTTTGGTATTACCGGTGTTATTCCCGGTGATCCGTACAAGTCATTATATAAATATGGTTATGATGCTTATGGCGATATTATGAGCCGGAAGGGACTGGATAAAGACATTGGCAATTACGCAGAATTACAATCCGAATTTGAAATGGGAAAAGACGAAAGAGATAAACATCGGTTTGGATTGGGGTGTATTGAATGGTCGTTTAAGTGGTTCTATCGATGTTTATAGTAAAAAGACAGTAGACTTGCTTTACGATTATAGTGTGCCGGTGCCACCCAACTTATATTCTACAACGCTTGCCAATGTGGGACAAATGCGTAATCGAGGCATAGAATTTATAGTCAATGCAATACCTGTGCAAACCAAAGCTTTCGAATGGAATACCACGTTGACTCTTTCACATAACAGCAACAAGTTGCTTAGTTTGTCCAATGACTTATATGAAACTGAGAACTTTAAAGAAGTAGGAGGCGTGGGCGAGCCTATTTCTGTGGGAACTCATTGCATGGAAGTAGGGCATCGTTTAGGAGATTTCTGGGGATTAAAGTCGGTTGGAGTGGACAAGGATGGCTTTGTATTGGTTCAGGTTTCCGATGGTAATGGTGGTTGGAATGTAAAGCCATTTAATACAAACCTAAATAAAGAAGAAAATCGCCAACGTTTAGGAAATGGCCTGCCTAAGATATATGCCGGATGGGGAAATACATTCCGTTATAAAGGTTTCGACCTAAATTTGCAATTTACCGGACAGTTCGGTTATCAGATTTTAAACGCACAACGCAGTTTCTACGAAAACAATTCCATTGCTTATAACCGGCTGAAATCGGCTGCCGATTGGCATCCTGCCATTAATGCGGACGGCACACCCGTTATGGATGAAGCTACCGGCAAACAAAAAATGGTACGCTTGTCAAATTCAATGTCTCAAGGTATATGGAGCGATCATATTGAAAATGGGGATTTTGTAAAACTGACAAGTGCAACATTAGGTTACACTGTGCCATTATCTGGGTCTATCAGGAAGTATATCAATCACTTGCGTGTATACATCTCAGGTCAGAACCTGTTCTGTATCACCGGGTATTCGGGCATGGACCCTGAAGTTGATAATGCTTTCTTATCGCCGGGTATTGACTATCAAGACAAGTATCCCACTACCCGTTCATTTACTTTCGGCTTAAATGTTAACTTTTAAATCAATATAGCTTTATGAAACGTTTGAATTTTAAACACATAATAATGGGACTGGCGGCAAGTTCATGCTTGGCATTCAGTTCATGTACCGATTTGTCTGAAACTCTTTATGATGAGTTAACGGAAGACAATTTAGACTTCAATAGCGAAAATGATGTAAATTCGCTTAAAGGACAGGCTATTGCCCAATTTCGTTATATTTATTGGGCTTGGAACGGCTATTTTGACCTAAACGAAGAGTGCAGTGATACCTATATGACCCCTAAACGTATCAGTATTGGATGGGGAGACTTATATGTAAATATGCATAAACATGACTGGAGCTATACGTTAGGTCATATTGACGGTCTTTGGAGTTATGCCTACAAGTGTTTAGGTTATTGCAACAAGACGCTGGATATCATGCCGGAATCATCCAAAAAAGCCAGAGCCGAAGTCCGTTTTATCCGTGCAACTGTATATTATATGTTACTGGATGCATTTCGTAATGTCCCGCTGGATACCACTCAGGAACATCCGGCAGGTATCTGCCCGAGCAGGCTACAGCTCAGGAGTTGTTTGATTTTTGCGTATCTGAGTTAACCGCAATAAAAGATGATTTGGGAACAGAGCATGTATTCGGGTATCCTAATCGTTATGCCGCTTGTATGGTATTGGCTAAATTGTATTTGAATTACAATGCTACTTCAAGACCGATGATAACTCTTGGTATGAAAAAGCTTATGCAGAGGCAAATGAAGTAATAAAAGAAGGCGGTTACTCATTGGCTGAGAATTATCTGGATAATTTCCGTCAAGATATTTCTGCATCTCCCGAGGTTATTTTTGCCATACCTCTAGACATCACTCATGCTTCCCATAATTATTTGTCTAGCAAAGCAGTACCGCAATCCGGTCTAGAAGCCTATGGATGTACGGGTAGTGCACAAAATGGCAGTTGTGCTATTCCTCAATTTATTGATACTTATGATGAGGAAGACCAACGTTTGGCTGATACATGGGCTATGGGAATCCAGAAGAAAGCAGTGAAGAATTCGGATGGTACCTACACTCCGCAGGCAGGCGATCCGATTCCTTTCAGTTCAGATGACTGGTCGGGCACTGGTTATTTGAATTATAACAAACAAGTACATTCCATTGACAATCCCGGAGCTTACCAACAAGAAGGCTATCGCTTTGTGAAAAGTGAAATTTGTTCCGGAACCGAAGGTACTTATGGAAATGATGTCGCGTTCTTCCGTCTGGCAGATGCCATGTTTATAAAAGCGGAATGTTTGTTGCGCCTCGGTGGTTATAATGATGAAACTGAACAAACAGCGGCTGATCTGGTAACAGAGGTTCGCAAACGTTCCTTTAAATCGGCAGCAAAAGCGACACGTACTGTCGCTCAACTGAAAGGGGGAAGTACTTATGATTATGGACATCGTGAATATCAATGTGAAGGATTTGCTAATTGGGACCGCAGTTCGTACGTTTTCACAGAAGAAGGAGGAGATGATATCATTCTGGGTGGTTTGTTGGATGATTTGGGATGGGAGTTTGTTGGTGAACACCATCGTCGTCAAGATCTGATTCGCTTTAGGATGCAGGATGGACGCAATGTGTTCAATGGTAAATCATGGTTCTGCAAAGATGCTACTACTGAGACGCACTGGGATTATTTCCCTATTCCGAAATCGGCATTGGATGCAAACCTTAATTTAAAGCAGAATGAAGGTTATTCAAGTAAATAACACAATAAAAAGATAGATCATGAAAAAAAGTATATTCCATGTTGCAGTGCTGGGGTTATTAACAAGCATCGCAGCTATTAGCTGTGACGATAATACCGATGTGTGCCAAGAGCATATATTGACACAAGACGAAATAAATGAAATGCTCGCCAGGATTCCATCAAAGAAGTTCAGAAAAACCAGATCAATGCAGATCTGATTTTGGAATATCAAGCAGACATTACAATCAGCCAAGTGGCCTATGACGGAACCCATATAGAGATTGAACTGGATAAAATTGCCGAATTATTTCAAATCTCTGAAGAAGATTTGTTAGCAGGCATCGCATTAGACGACGGTGCACCCGAAATTCAAGGATTTGCCATCGAAGGAAGTACGCATGCCGATAATATGACGGCCTCTAACAGTAATGCTACTTGGGGGCACTGGTTTGATGCCAATGGAAATGTGGTGGCTTGGGGTGACAATGCAATGGTGTGTTGCGAATACAATACGGAAGATAAATTTTTTAATGTCATGCAATTCCCCAAGCACTTGATAGATGGTCAGAAAGTTAAAGTTATAGAAGGTTTGAAATACGGAGAGAAACGGGTGGCTGTAGTGATCACTGTGATGGCGCACGGAGCTGAAGAAATTACTGCTCCGATTGTTTCTACGCAAAAGGTAAGTATCGATGTCAATCCTGCCAGCACTTATGATATGAATAATGTTAAGTTTGACGTTAGTAAGGTGATGGCTGATTTGGGGATTTCTTCCATGGAAGAGGCAAAATATGTTGGTGTGAAAGCTGATGGCAGTTATGCACAAGAATCGGATGCCGGCACCAATGGGTTTTGGTATGATATGGATGGATTTGCCAGTGGTTTTGGTGATAATGCGCGAGTTTATACCTCTTATGGTGGCGATGAGTGGATGGACGATGAAATTGGAATAGGGCAAAATCCGGGTAAAATGGTAGAAGGTGACCAAGTGGTAGTGAAGTATGGCATTCTAGCTAATAACAAAATTGCCATGATAGAAATCACAGTGAATGTTGTTCCTTACGATGATCCGGAAACAGCTCCTACAGGTGACCCTAAGACGCTGGAACAGACCGTGAGCCTCTCTAAGGCTTATGATAATACGTATAGTTCTGTTCAATTTGATATAAAGGAAGTACTTCGGGACGCTTTTAAAATGACTACTTATCAAATTCATAGGGCGCGTGTATCAGGAGATTTGAAGATTTATTGTGGTGAAGAAACAACAGAAGCCCCTTCGTATACTGCTGATGTTCCGGGCTATTGGCTGGGAAAGGATGGTGCGTCAGCAAAGTATGCAGATGGACTTTGTTGGGTTAGTTTGGGAACCAGTGAAACAGAACTCTATTTATATGGTGGAAATCATCCGGAGAATGTGGATCCGGCTCACGGTACAACGATTGCAACGAAATATATCATTACTTGCAACGGAGGCAAAGTGATTGTAAATCTGTGCTTTGAGATTAAAGGTGCTGTAAGCGAATAAAAAACTTGATATGTTTATGAAAAAATATCAATTACTAAATACTTTTCAATGGTTGCTGATGACTTTGTTCTTTTTATTTTTTATCATGGGTTGTGATGACGATGAGAAAGTGAGGGAAGAAGAAGAAAAGATTACCATTGGAGAGGATCAATTGGCTATTGAATTGGATGCAGAAGATACTTCTGCATCCATCAAATTCACAGCTTTAGCCTCGTGGACAGCAACAATCAAGGAAGCGGAAGTTCATAATTGGGTGGCACTTTCATCCAAACAAGGAATTGGCGGACTTGTTACTTTAAATTTGATTTTGAAAAAGAACACTAATAAAGATGACCGATATGCTGTTATAACGATTGCGTGTGGAAATAGTACTAAAGAGATAAATCTCAGTCAGGCAGGGAGTTCCCTATTGATTATGGACGAAGCCGATATTAAAGACTTTGACAAATACTATAAGCCGGCAGAATTTAGTAAAATGGATATGTTACGCAGCGATTCCAAATGGTCTTGGTTCCGTTCTGCACAAAGTGAGCACTTCTTTGTATTCTGGGAAGCCGGCTTTGGAGATAATCCGAATGCAGATACCGTTGATGCCGCTTTGCGTGTAGACATAGATGATTTATTAGAAAAGGCAGAGCAGTTTTATAAAACCAATATTGAAGTCTTAAAGTTTGCGCAATTAGGGGAGGGAAAGTCTTATCTAGATAAATATAAGATGGAGATTTATTTGTTGTACCAGACCGAGTGGTTAGCTACAGGCTCAGGTTATGATAATAAAATCGGAGCATTATGGGTTAATCCAAGTACTTGCCAGCCGGTAGGTTCTACTATAGCCCATGAAATCGGACATAGTTTCCAATATCAAGTATATTGTGACAAAATATTACAGGGAAATCCGGATGATTTGAAATGTGGCTTTCGTTATGGTTATGAAGGGAGTAATGGCGGTAATGGATTTTGGGAACAATGTGCACAATGGCAATCTTATCAGGACTATCCTGGTGAATTGTTTGCTAACTATCATTTCGACGTATGGCTGTCCAATTGTCACAGGCATTTTGAACATGAATGGATGCGCTATGCCAGTTATTGGCTTCAGTCCTATTGGACTGCAAGGTATGGAATAGAAACGGTGAGTAATGTCTGGAAACAGTCTGTTTATCCCGAAGATGCTATTTCTACTTATATGCGGCTATATTGTGGCAATCAGTGGAGCATAATGAGTCAGGAATTGTATGACTATGCAGCACGAATGGCTACTTTTGATATAGATGGCATAGGAGAGTATGCCAGTGGTTACCTTGATAAATATTCAACTAAGCTTTATCCTGCCGGTGACGGATACTATCAGGTCGCTTATGCCAGTTGTCCCAGTACGACGGGCTTTAATGTCATCGCCTTGAATGTTCCGAATGCAGCCACTACTGTAAGTGCAAGCTTTCTAGGATTATCACCTGGTACCGATCTTGCCCCTGATGATCCAGGGGAATATATGGAATCGGAAACTGTAGCAGGGACGGTTGCTACATATAATGTGGGCAATGCAGCAGATGCAGGTTGGCATTATGGTTTTGTAGCATTGAAAAAAGATGGAACGAGAGTATATAGTGACAGGAATACGGAGCCTACTGGTGTAGCAAGTTTTACATTACCTGCAAATACTGAAAAACTATACTTTATCGTATTGGGTGCTCCCAAGCAATACAAGCCTCATCCATGGGATGAGAAAGAAAAGAACGATGAGCAATGGCCTTACAAAGTAAAGTTTGAAGGAACGGACTTGCTTGGCAATTTCTCTATTGACGAGACGGCTATGCCTAAAGATATTACATTGACATTCGATGTGAAGTGCAATGCCGGTTCCGAGGATTATCCACAAGGAACGGTGGACCTGAAAACAAATAAAGATTTGGCACAGGCGTTTGTCATGAAGCCTGCCGTGTTGGAAAGTAAACTGGCCAGTGTAGGTACAGAACCTGCCGAGGACAAAGTGGTTATCGCACTCGGTCAGACTGACGGCACTTTTGCTTACACTTCTACTGCCAATAACGGATTTTGGTGTGAAGCCAATGGCAACGTAGGCAACTGGGGTGATACGGCACCGGTCTATGTAGAATTCAGTGGACTGACCATGACATACGGACACCGGAAAGGAGTAAGTGTTGCCGGCCAGAAATATATGTTGAAACCTACTCTGATATATACCAGAAATGGTGTACAGTATAAAGCGACTATTGTGTTGAATATGCAATTTTAATAGCTGTTTACACCGTACACCTCCAAGAGGATAAAAAAATAGTCTAAACGAATGGAAAAATAGTACAACCGCCTAACTATCAAATCCATAAAATGAGATTTATTGGACGATTCTGCCATTACATTATATTATATATTCCCTTTCTTGTAATTTTTTTATTTTACTTTGCAAGTGAACAATGTATACAACCGATAGATTATGAAAAACAACAAGAAACTCTATCTTGCAATTTTATCTTTGCTTTTATTGATTGGAAATGCTTCATTTGCAGCCAAGGAAAAGAAATATGTACTCTCTTCACCCGATGGAACATTGAAAGTGGAAATCAGCGCCGGAAACGAACTGGCCTACCAAGTGATGCATGGAAATGATACAATTCTCTCACACTCTAATATAGGTTTGGTTCTGGAAAACGGAACTATAGTAGGTAAAACTCCCCGTATCACAGGGGAAAGAAGGAGAAAGATAAAGGATAACATAGAATCACCTTTTTACCGTTTCAAGGAGTTCGTTGCAACAGGCAACGAACTCGACTTGAAGCTGAAAGGCGGGTTCGGAATCATCTTCCGTGCATACAATGAGGGAGTCGCCTATCGATTCTATACCACACAATCTTCGGATATCATTATAAAGGAGGAACAGGCCGAGTTTAATTTTAAGGAAGATTATACGGCTTATCTTCCTTATACCACCAATGATAAAAAACCGATGGCGATGGCTTATCAGAATGTATATGACATCATTCCTCTGTCAAAAGCACAGCCTAAACTGGCTTTTCTTCCGGTTACCGTGGATTGCGGCAGCGTAAAACTGACCCTGTTGGAGTCCGACCTCGAAGCTTATCCGGGCATGTTTGTGCAGTCACAGCAGGGAAAGTATGGATTGAAAGGTGTCTTTGCTCCTTATCCGGCTAAAACAGACTTTTATCCTTGGCGGAAGCAGGAATATGTAACTGAAACTACCGATTTTATATCCCGTAGCCGTGGCTCCCGTTCCTATCCGTGGCGTGTGTTGGCCATTACGGAGAAGGATACGGATATGCCGGTCAACAACCTGGTCTATGCTCTGGCTTCTCCCAACCGTATCGGTGATACCTCATGGATAAAGACAGGCAAAGTGGCATGGGATTGGTGGAATGACTGGAATCTGAAAGGAGTGCCGTTTAAAGCCGGTATCAACATGGATACGTATAAATATTATATCGATTTCGCCAGCCGGAACGGATTGGAGTTTATTGTGTTGGATGAAGGATGGTATGATCCGAAGAGCGGGGATATGCTGACCGTTATTCCCGAACTTGATTTGACGGAGCTGATAGCATACGGCAAATCCAAAGGGGTGGAAATAGTGCTTTGGACGGTGTTTAATGTACTCGACAGCCAATTGGAAGCAGCTTGTAAGAAATATGCGGATATGGGAATCAAAGGTTTTAAGGTGGATTTCCTGGATCGTGATGATCAGACTGCCGTCGAAATGGTGTATCGCATCGCTGAGATGACGGCCCGGTATAAATTAACCCTTGATCTGCACGGCATTTACAAACCGACAGGTATCAACCGTACCTACCCCCATATTATCAATTTTGAAAGCGTGTTCGGCATGGAAGAGGTGAAATGGACGGATATCAAGAATAATATGCCTCTTTATGATGTTACTTTCCCCTATATCCGTATGATGGCGGGACCGGTGGATTATACGCCGGGAGCTATGCGCAATGCCACGAAGGCAGATTGGCGCGCCATGTATTACACACCGGCCAGCATGGGAACCCGGTGTCATCAGCTGGCTGCCTATATTGTACACGATTCTCCTTTTACCATGTTGTGTGATGCGCCTACCAACTATCTGAATGAGCAGGAATGTGTGGATTTCATAGCTTCTCTGCCTGTGGAGGTGGATTCTACTTTTATTGCTTCGGGCGAGTTGGGAAAATATATTGTAACGGTGCGTAAGAAGGATGTGAACTGGTATATCGGCGGTATGACCAATTGGGATGAACGTGATGTGCAGCTCGATTTCTCTTTCCTTCCCGAAGGAATGTCTTATACGGCTGTTTTGTTTAAAGACGGTGTGAATGCCAATAAGCAGGCCGAGGACTATCGCAAGGAAACCATCCGGATTGATAAGGACAGCCGGTTGACTTTGCATCTGGCATCGGGAGGCGGATTTGCCATGAAGTTGGAGCTTTGCCCTGTTCACGGACAGGTTACCAGTATCCCTGAAGGGAAAAATATTCCTTCTTTCTATCAGAAATACATAGAAACAGAAGGTCTGTATGTCACCTCTTCCGGGAAGGTGAGCGATGAGCCTTATTGAAAGCCTGTGATATCATCAGTTTGATGTTGGCAAAACGTCCGGATGTGAAGGCGCACATGGTGAAGAAAGGTTGCCACGTCATGGTTATCGGTAAGGATGAGGAAACTTGCGATTTGCCGGAGTTTGCCCATATCTGCAATTGTGAGGACAGCATTAAATATTGGAACTGGCGTGCCCGTGGTTTTGGCGGAGCACCGGAAGATGAATTTTCATCCAGTTGCGGAGAAGAGAATCTGCTGGCATTGCCGCAGGATAAATATGTAGGTGAGAATATCCTGATTCATGAGTTCGCTCACCTTATTCATACGGTAGGTATAGTGGGAGTGGAGCCAGACTTTAATGAGCGTTTGGAGGCACTTCGTCAGAATGCAATCCGGAAAGGGCTGTGGGAAAAGACGTATGCAGTGAGCAATAAAGAGGAATACTTTGCCGAGTGCGTACAGTCTTTCTTTAACTGTAACCGCTATGCCGAACCTGCAAACGGAGTTCATAACTGGGTGAACCGCCGCACGAAACTGAAGACGTATGATCCGGATATGTACCGGTTGTTGCAGGAATATTTTTATGAGATAGAAATTCCCATTCATAATGTGTGCATGAATAAGCGTCGCAGGGACAAATAGAATTTTGCTATATAGAGATGAATAAGATACGATTGGTTGTTGCTTCCTTATTGTTGGGAGCTGCTACAGGTTTTGCTCAGAAGCCTTTTAATGCTTCGGGTACGGGGAATCCCATTATTCCCGGATATTTTGCCGATCCCACGGTGAAGAAGTTTGGCGATACGTATTATATGTATGCCACTACGGATGGCAGTGGGGCCGGTTTCGGTCCTGCACAGGTGTGGACCAGCAAGGATTTTGTAACTGGACGTTAATGCCCATGAACTGGCCGGACAGTCATTGGATATGGGCTCCCGATGTGATGAAACATACGGATGGGAATTATTATTATTTTATTGTCAGCCTGTATGATTCATTGCGGGGTCAGTGAAACGCCGCGTGGTCCTTGGAAAAATATATTGGGCGAAAGTGAGGCTGTTCTTGTACCCGACCGTTTTGTGACGAATGCCATTACATTGGACGGGCAGACCTTTGTGGATGATGATGGTTCTGTATATTTGTATTGGGGGACTTGGGGAATTTATAAAGGTTTCGGTTGCGGAGCCGGAAAACTGGCTTCCGATATGAAGAGTTTTACTGAAACGCGTCTGATTCCAAATACGGAAGCCACGGATTTTTTTGAAGCGCCCTTTGTGATGAAACGAAAGGGGATCTATTATTTTATGTATTCTTCGGGTTCCTGTCACGACCACACCTATCGGGTGCAGTATGCCACTTCGGACAAGCCTATGGGGCCGTACACCTATCGGGGATGTATTCTTGAAACCAATACCGACGGAACAATTCATGGGCCGGGACATCATAGCGTTTTGAAAGAAGGCAATGAATATTATATGGTCTATCACCGTCATGATAATCCGCATTCCAACCGCGGATTTCATCGTCAGCTTTGTGTGGACCGTATGGAGTTTGCCGAAGATGGAAGTATTAAACCCCTTATTCCCACTCATGACGGAATAGGTGCATTGGCATCTTCTGTAGTGAAATCAAAAAATCTGGCATTGGGTGCTAAGGTGAGGGCTTCTTCTTTTTATGATGCCGATTTCCGTCCCGAATATGCTGTAGATGATAATAACGGAACTTTATGGCGTCCTCGTGGAATGGGACAGGAGTGGATAGAAATGGATTTGGGTGTTGCCCGGCAGATACAAACTATCTGGACTCAATTTGAGTATGGCACACAATTTTATCAATATTTAATTGAAACTTCTGTCGATGGCAAGCATTGGTCTGTTTTCGCTGATAAGCGGAATAATCGTCTGGCAGGCAGCCCGATGGTCGATTTTGGCAAGGTGAAGGCTCGTTATGTCCGCCTTACCTTTACCGGAGGACAGAAGAACGGATTTGGCGGGGCGGTCTGGAACTTGAAAATCTTTGAGGGTGTGGAAGCATCGGCTCCGCAACAATGGCTGGGACTTACCGCCGCCGATTGGAATGGTCGTGAATGGCAGAACAATGAAGGGATGCTGGGAGGGGCTTTTACTTTGAAGGAAGGTTCGGCACGCATACAGCGCATCGGTGGGCGTGATGCGTTGGTACTGGAACCGGGAACTACATTGGAGTATAGTCATCCGTTACTCTCCTCGTCCAAAGAGCATACCGTTAGTGGGTTGGTTTACAGGTCAGGTAAATGGCAGAGTTATGAAGCGGGGTCGTGTCTTTCATCAGGAGCGATTACGCTGCATAGTTCCACCGAACCTTTGGTCATTACCAATTTCCGTTACTACAATTGGAAACAGGAAGCGGCGGAAAAGGCATACGATGCGGAAACGGATATCGTGCGTCTGCCTGTAGCTGATCAGCAGAAACATGGGCTGGTGGTCAGTCTTTCTGCCGATGATTTTGTAGTGAACGATACGGTTCCTTATCTGGAAAACCGAGGAGTAAAAGGGTATTTTGAAGCCCGGAAATTACCTCTCGTTGTGAAAGAAGTGAAAGGGAAAAAGGCATTTCATTTTGAGGGTACTCAGGTCTATACTTCCAGTTTTATGCTTCCTGCCACTTTGCAGGATAATGCTCCTTATACCTTGGAGGCGTGGGTACTGAATGATTCCATTAGTGAAAATGAATGTGTGGCCGATTTTACTACCTCGCATGATGAATTGGAGAAAATCATGTTGGTCAACGGCACGGAGCCTCGTTGTGGAGTAATCAATCACTATGGCTGGTATGAAGATGCAGGATATAAGGACATGAAGGAATTGGCAGGAAAGTGGCAGCACATCTATATCTGCTTTGATGGGCGGATGGAACAGGTTTATATCAATGGAAAATTAGTCAGTGAGAAAGATATCCAGTTGCTGGTGAAACCGTCACAATTCATCACATTGGGACGCAATGCCGAAGGAGACTGGCCCTTTACCGGTTATCTGCACTCATTGAAATTATGGGATGAATATCTACCATTGAAAGAGTGATTCACCCTTTTCCTATGACCGGAATATGTATTTTGCAAAAACTATGATAAACAATTAAATGATAGAACCATGAAGAAACTTTTAGTCACTGCTCTGTTGACTGCTACCGTAGCAGGCGGAACAGCGCAAGTAAAAAATCAGTCGCACGGCTATCCTATCGACCCCGTACCTTTCACTTCGGTGAAAGTAACCGATTCATTCTGGGGGCAACGGCTGAATGCCAGCCGTGAAGTAACGATTCCTCTGGCGTTCAGTAAATGTGAGGAAACAGGACGTTATACTAACTTTGTCAATGCCGCCCATCCCAGTGATACCATTAAAGTAGGCGGTCTGGCTTTTGACGATACTGATGTGTACAAAACGATAGAAGGTGCCAGTTATCTGTTACAGACCTATCCGGACAAAAAACTGGCTAAGTATATTGATAGTGTGCTGGTTATTGTCGCTGCGGCACAGGAACCGGATGGTTATCTCTATACTTCGCGTACCATGAATCCCAAACATCCGCATGAGTGGGCAGGAAGCAAACGGTGGGAGAAGGTGGAGGAACTGAGTCATGAGTTTTATAATTTGGGACACATGGTAGAAGGTGCTATTGCGCATTACCAGGCTACCGGAAAACGTAATTTCCTTGATATCGCTATCCGTTATGCCGACTGTGTATGCCGGGAGATAGGTACGGGCGAAGGGCAACAAATCCGTGTGCCGGGACATCAGATTGCCGAAATGGCCCTTGCCAAACTGTGCTTGGTAACAGGGCAACAGAAATATTTGGATCAAGCCAAATTCTTTTTGGACCAGCGCGGACATACTACCCGTACGGATGAATACAGTCAGGCGCACAAGCCGGTAGTGGAGCAGGATGAGGCCGTGGGACATGCTGTCCGTGCCGCTTATATGTATGCAGGCATGGCAGATGTGGCCGCACTGACAGGGGATACGGCTTATATCCATGCCATAGACCGTATTTGGGACAACATTGTGGGCAAGAAATATTATATTACCGGCGGCATCGGCGCCACCAGCAATGGGGAGGCTTTTGGCAAGAACTATGAACTGCCCAATATGTCAGCTTATTGCGAGACTTGCGCGGCTATCGGTAATGTGTATGTCAACTACCGCTTGTTCCTGCTTCATGGTGAGGCAAAATATTATGATGTGCTGGAACGTACTTTATATAATGGTCTTATTTCGGGCGTGTCCCTGGATGGTGGCGGGTTCTTCTATCCTAATCCGTTGGAAAGCATCGGGCAGCACCAGCGCCAGCCTTGGTTCGGCTGTGCCTGTTGTCCGTCCAATATCTGTCGTTTCATTCCTTCCTTGCCGGGATATGTGTATGCGGTGAAAGGTAAGGACGTGTATGTTAATCTGTTCATGTCCAATACTTCGAACTTGAAGGTAGAGGGCAAGGCTGTTTCTTTGGAGCAGGCTACTCATTATCCTTGGAACGGTGATGTCACTATCGGTGTCAACAAGAACAATGCCGGACAGTTTACAATGAAAATCCGTATTCCGGGATGGGTGCGTAATCAGGTAGTTCCCAGTGACCTGTACACTTATTCGGATGGAAAGCGTTTGAGCTATACAGTGAAAGTAAATGGAGAACCGGTACAGAGTGAACTGAAGGACGGTTATTTCTGCATAGACCGCCGTTGGAAAAAAGGAGATAAAGTAGCCGTTCATTTCGATATGGAGCCTCGTACGGTGAAAGCCAATAATAAAGTGGAGGCAGATCGTGGACGTATAGCCGTGGAGCGTGGCCCGATCGTTTATTGTGCGGAATGGCCGGATAATGATTTTGATGTGCTGAGCGTGTTTATGAACCGCACTCCTCAATTCGAGGTGGTTGAAAAACCGGATTTGCTCTATGGCATTAACCAGTTGAAGACGGATGCGCAGATTCTGGGCTATGACGACAGAGGTCGTCTGACGGCTACTGATGTAAAGCTGACGTTGATCCCTTACTATGCTTGGGCACACCGCGGTGCAGGTGCTATGGCAGTGTGGTTGCCTCAGGAATTAAGTGCTTCCCGTCCGACTATGCCTGCTACGCTGGCATCGGAAAGCAAAGTGGATGCTTCGCATAAGGTGAAATCCATCTCCGCCATTAATGACCGTCTGGTGCCGAAAGATGAGAATGACCGTTCCGTACCCTATTACCATTGGTGGCCCAAACAGGAACTACTGAATGGATATCCTACGAGTTCCCGTCCGAAGCGACTGTTTCCAGTGCTACCGTATATTGGTATGATGATGCTCCTTGGGGAGGATGCCGCATACCGCAAAGTTGGAAGATGTACTATAAAGATGCACAAGGCCAGTGGCAACCGGTGAGTGGAGCGGATAAGTATGGAGTGGAAAAAGGTACGGGGAATACAGTCAATTTTGACCCGGTAAAGACAAAAGCGGTAAAACTGGAGATTGTTCAGCCGGCCGATAATTCATCGGGTTTGTTTGAATGGGAAGTGAAATAGAATAATTCAAAATGAAGGTTGGTAAGTTAGGTTGGCTGGTAGCCATGTTCCTTAGTGGGGGCATGGCTGTCGCTCAAGGTACGGCTGATGATTATCGGCGTGCTTATGCATTGAAAGAGAAGTTCAGTGCGGATAAAGTTTTCTATTCCAATGTCAATCCGCAATGGATAGAGGGTACGCATCAATTCTGGTATGTGCGGAATACGCCGGACGGCCGCCTGTATGTATCTGTAGATGCGGATAAGAAAGCTAGAAAAGAATTGTTTGATTCTCATCGTTTGGCAAAGGCGTTGGTGCTGCATCCGGAAAAGAGGTCAAGCCGGAAGCTCTTGCATTGGGGCATTTGTCGGTCAGTAAGGGATTGGATACGCTGCGCTTTGTGTTTAATAATCAACGTTGGATGTATGCGTCCCGGAAAAATCAGCTGGTCAATGAAGGTGCGGTTCCCCTCCTTATCAGGCAAAAGCATTGGATGGAGGTGGATGATGAGAAGACGGCATCACCGGTTCCGTCTCCTGATGGTAAATGGATCGCATTTATTAAAAATCAGAATATCTATGTAAAGGAGGTGGCTACCGGAAAAGAAAAGCAACTGAGCTTGGACGGGACACTGGGTAATTATTATTCAGCCTACATCCGCTGGTCACCGGACAGTAAGAAGGTGGCTTCCTGCAAGATCCGTCCGGTGGAAAAGCGCTATGTTTATTATGTGGAATCTTCTCCGGCTGACCAGCTTCAGCCCAAGCTTCACAAACAGGAGTATGCGAAGCCGGGAGACGAACTTCCTTTTAAAGTGCCCTGCATCTATGAAGTGGAAAGCGGACGAAGCATTATTCCTTCTACCGAATTGTTCGACCGGCAATATGAAGTATATGGTCCCGAATGGAATCCCGACAGCCGTGCCGTGACTTTTGAATATAACCAGCGCGGACATCAGGTGTACAGAGTACTTGAACTTTCTGCCGAAACGGGAAAAGTGCGCCCGTTGGTAGAAGAAACCAGCGATACATATGTGAATTATACCCGTCATTTCCGTCATGACTTAAAAGACGGCAAGCAGATGATATGGATGAGTGAGCGTGACAATTGGAATCATCTTTATATGTACAACCGTATTACCGCACAGCCCGATTATCAAATTACTAAAGGAGAGTGGTATGTACGCGAAGTGCTTCGGGTAGATGAGGATAACCGTCAGATCTATTTCTCGGCAAATGGTATGGAAGCCGGTGAAGACCCCTATCTCATCCGTTATTACCGCATCGGTTTTGATGGCAAAGGTCTTACCTGTCTTACTCCCGAAGAAGGGATGCACCGTGCCTGGTTTTCGGGAGATATGAAGTATTTGGTAGATGTTTATTCTATGGTGGACAAGGTTCCCGTCGCTGTGTTACGTAGTGCCAGGGATGGCAAAGTGGTGATGCCGTTGGAAACAGCCGATATAACTCTTTTGGAGGCCGAAGGCTGGAAAGCTCCGGAGGTGTTTGTTGCCAAAGGGCGGGACGGCAAGACGGATATGTGGGGATTGATTGCCCGCCCACCAACTTGACCCGAACAAGAAAT
>ENA-OQDE01000567-OQDE01000567.1-human-gut-metagenome-genome-assembly--contig:-NODE-567-length-20661-cov-2.796143_pt1 | contig 20661 bp, 22 predicted proteins | sample MGYA00242768_ERZ504595 | MGnify/ENA primary metagenome ERZ504595 (study PRJEB26092, sample SAMD00036307) | human gut metagenome | host: Homo sapiens | study: EMG produced TPA metagenomics assembly of... | reverse complement strand
TAATTTAATCCTGCACGGAACACCGGACGGAATGGAACCTTGGTTCCGAAGATCTTTGTTTCTGCTTCACGATGATGATTGTTCACCCGATAATATTCGGCACGTACACCGGCAGATACACTCAAACGATCCCAGAAGCGCTGATCGTATTGGAAGAAAGCAGCTATATTATCACTTTTGTATACCTCATCCATTACAGCGGAGTCATAGCGGATATGTTCCAGGGTTACTCCGGTAGTGATTTGTGCACCGCCTTCCCATTTCTTATTGACTGGTAGTCGAGGTAGTAATCGAAGTTCTTATCAGTCTGTGTTTTTGGAGTGTTTCGTGACGGATTGATAACATTTGATAACCACGGAATCAGATCACTCGGTAACTGTCCGTTCGTAAGTCCCCCTAAGTCACTCGGCACTCCGTTGTCCATTACCCAAGAGATCAGATCGCAATAATCGGCAGTCGTCGCATTCGGGAAAATATTGCCTAATGAGGTGAACACTCCGTTCATGGCATCTTCCAGATTTCCGTTGATAAGTCCGGAACCTATACCTACCAATGCAGGATAAAGTGAACTGTAATCGCCACCGGCTATATTCTGTATCGTTTTGGCATCAGTTCCCATATTTCCCAGAATATCAGTGATGGAAGTTCCTTGGGTAGGGCGTACGATATTATCGGCACTGTAATAGAAACGTCCTTTAATCTTATGTGACGTACCGTTTTCCGGATTCACATAGTTGATGAACGGATCGATATGGAAATTATTCTCTTCACGTCCCATGTTGGTGAAAGGAGACGGTTTGTACACTTCCGTTGGTGAACGCCAGATAAAGAAGTCTCCATATTGATTGGAAAGGAAATCGACATTGAAACCATAATTCAACAGTTTCATTCCCATATCAGGCTGATGATAAGTGAGGCTCCCTCCCATACGGAAACGTTTGTTGTATCCCTGTTGGCGGTATCCTTCGTCAGTGAAAAGATTGATTCCTCCGCTGACATCGAAATTGCCGATACGACGGGAGTGGGAGAGGTCGAATCCTTCGTAAATAGGATTCCGTATACCGCTAAGAAGACTTCCGCGCAGGATCGGTTTAACAGAATATTTATCATCTTTCCAGAAACTCTTGTCGCTCCATTGGTATTTGTCGTTTTCCGCATCACCATATACTCCCACATAAGCACTGAAACGTGTTTTCGGAGTCAGTCCCGGACGTGCAGTACGGATGTTGATAATGCCGTTCAAGGCTGATGACCCGTACAACACGGAGGAAGCTCCTTTAATAACTTCCACCTGTTCTACATTTTCTAAAGGTATGGTGTTCCAATTGATTTCACCGGTTTTTGGATTCAGGGTACTCATGCCGTCTATCAGAATCTGGCTGCGTGCACCTACACCGTAAGTCCATCCGCTGCCACCGCGCATAGAGGGCTGTTTGTCTACAATGTCTACACCGGGCAATGTACGGAGTGTGGAAGAAATATCTGTCGGTGCCTGACGGGCAATATCTCCGGCTTTCACCACATCCATGGAAACAGTAACGTCACTCAACTTCTGTTCAAAGCGTCCGGCACTAACCACCACTTCTTCCAGTAGCTTTGTGCTTTCTTTCATATAAACGTCTTTCGTGATGACTTCACGCTTATTGATAACAATTGGCATCAATACATCTTCATAGCCTACATAACTGAATACAAGATCGACTCCTCCCTCGGGCAGTTTGATTTCATATTCTCCATTGATGTTGGACACTGCTCCCTGATTGCCATGGAGTTTGTATGTGACGGCTGCGCCTACCAATGGCTCATTGGTTCTGGCGTCGTATATATGTCCTTTCAAGGTTTGGGCAAAGCTGTTTCCGAAACCGGTTAGGGATAAAAGGATTATCAGAGTATATAATTTCTTCATTGTTCTTATTCTTTAATAGTATATTAATTTTGAGGTACGAGATCGAGTCCCAAGTCAAAACTTTGAACTAGCAATGCACATTCCGGCCAAGTGATAAATAGCATATCTATTAGCGGTTCGAGAAATCCGGCAAGTCCGGCCATTTCCGGTGGTAATAAACTTGGCAGCATTTTTAATACTATGGGATGAAAATCTCCAAGAAGCTTTAATATCGGAGCTATTCCTTCTTTATCAAGGTAAATGTATGAGTGACCATTTTGTATCTTGATGTGCATAGGTATTCCGTTTGATAACCAATCAAAGAACGTTGCAAAAGATTGATCGTTCATGCTAACGATAAAACCTAGAATCTCATTTTGCAATTGACCGTTTACTGTTTTCAGAAGACTCTTAAGTTTTAAGGCATCCATGCTGAAGATGGCATCCGAGATGGAGCTTATGATGTTTTTGTCGATCACTTTTCCACTGCCGGAAGCAACCTGTGAAATGATTGCCGCAGATCGAGCTTTATAACAATCTTGCCATCCCTTTGAAACCAGTATGCCAATCCTTTGGGAGAAGTCGTATATTGATAATCTTTAATGGCATCCGTAATCATATCCTGATCCTCTATATCCATATTTAAAAAGGCAGTCAGAACATTACCGATAAATAAATCCTTGTTTTCCTCGTTAAAAGCATCTCCCGAATAATTGGCAATGATATTTCCATCCGGTTCCAATGTTATATCTTTCAGGACGCAAGGCAACAAGTATCCTAATAATCCCTGCAGAACACTTCCCATGTTTTGACCGTTGTAGCTGGTTTCTGTGGCTTCTTCTGTTTCCGGAAATCTGAAGTAATGGCACATGAAGTCATCTTGTCATCTTTTTCCTCCCATTGATATCCATTTCCCTCATCTGCAATAACCTTTCCTGTTCCATGCTCTACATCTGCGAAACGATAGTTCTTAGCCCATAAATTAGCATTTGCCATCGTTACGTCAGCCAGATTTAATATAAGTCTGCCTTTCACTACGCGTCCCTCATAATTAAAGGTGCTTTGGGTGGTAGTACCGATGCCTTTGCCTTGAAAAGAGTATCCCTCTGCATCTCCTGTGAGAGGTATATGAGCCAGCTTTAATGCCTTTTCTCCCGGAAGAATATCATAAAAAGTAAGATTAGCTGTCTCACCCTTTACTGTGCTGAAATCCACCGATTTCCCAGTCATATTTTCGCCGTTGTATACCAAAGTCAAGGTAGGATCGGATTCGAAAATTTATTGGAATAATTGGCCGTTACGTCTACAGGATCGGGCCTGGATAATCTTCACTACAAGAAGTCAGTATTCCTGTTACACTCGTGAATATAAGCGATATTATAAGTGAAATCTTTTTCATTATCATTCTCTTTTATAGTGATTGGTAATTATTTGGTCGATGGAACTAAGTCCAATCCTAAATTGAATAATTGCATGAGTTTCCATTGTTCAGCAATCATAGCCAAATCCAATGAAAGTCCTCCTAAATCGACTTTAATTCCGGATAGTATGTTGATGACAGGAGTTAATGTCTGATAGTCCAGGTATAGATAGGTATGTCCATCTTTGGTATGGGTTATATTCATGGGAATACCATTTTTGATGCAATTGAATAAAGCGGTAAAAGAGGCATCGTCCACCATTACCAAGTAACCTAATATATCATTATTCACAATTGCATTAAGAGTGGAAAGCAGACTTTTGAGGCGAATGGGGTCCGTTTTGAGAATGGCTTCAGTAATCCCGTTGATAAGCTCACCATCTATCTGTTGCTGGCTATTCTTAATGATTTCTGTAATGATTGCGGGAATATTTAGTTTTAATATTAACTTGTTATTGGCTTGTCCCCAATAAGCTAGTCCATTAGGAGATTTCTCATAAGTACGGTTTTCTATAACGGTTTGAATTTGTTTTTGAACAACTTCTGCTTCATCGCCATTCAAAGGTAAGAACAGTAACTCTTCATTTATTGGATCTGAAGAGTAATATGCTGTAATAGTACCATCCTTTTCCAGTTTGATATCTTTTATTAATTGAGGTATGAGCGTCTGAAGAATACCCGGGGCAAGGTTACCTAAGAGATACATTAATGAAGCTTCGTCAGTTCCTATCCCTTCTTTAGGTTTCATATCGAAATAACAGGCACCTTTGTACTGTACAGGATGAAATTCATTCGTAAGATCCTGAACCATTTCATAAAGAGCGAAGTCGTATTTGTTAACCAGCTTTTGGGGATCAGCCATTACCACATTCAAATCCAGCTTCATCGTTTTCGGAGTAATGCTACCGCTGTATTTCACCGTAGCTCCTCCCATCGTGATATTTGTTCCGCTGAAAGTGTAATACCCTTTCTCTTCATTCTCATACAGTTGGATATGACTGATAGGAGTTTCCTTTTCTCCGGGAATCACATCATTCAGTGTCAGTGTTCCCGTTTCACTATCTCCTGTCTTGAAACTGACAGTTTTTCCAACGAGTTTCTCTCCACTGTAGGTTAGGTCTAGCGTATATGGTTTAATATACGAGCCATATTCCTGACTAATTTCTCCCGGCCAAAATAGCTTGTCATTGTAAGTCTCTTCGCATGATGTAAAGAAAAATACCGCGCAAGCTACATAAAATAGTTTTCGTAGGTTTCTCATTTTGCTTTTTGTTTTTATTGCGTATTTAATAAAACTTTGCAAAGTTCGACTAACAATTCTTTATTGTCAAGGTCTGTTTTTTATTTTAATGTTCTATTTTTAATTGTGTATGGCGAAAGTGCTTAAAATGAGAAAATAAATGTGTTCTATTTTTAATATTGATTGTTCTTCTTTTAAGAATGGTTGTAAAAAGAGAATGAAGAGAGCTCTAAAAAAGCAAACGTTTCCCACCTGTTTTTCACAGGTGAGAAACCGTTCGTTTTTTTCTTCTCTATTTCCGACTCTTGCGGAAAGTTTAGAATGTAATATCCATCTTTACAACAAAAGTACGTGGAGCGGCAACTGCCATCGGGCGATAGCTATATTCCTTATTCAGCAAGTTATTTACCATAAACTGGAAAGCAACCTCTTTCGTGGCTTTTACTCCAAGACGCATGTCAACGGTGGCATAGTCCGTATTGTGCTTTTCCAGTAGCTCGCCAGACTTTCTCCTTTGGAATAGCCGAAAGCAACGCCACGAACATAATCCATCAGGTCAAGTTGTGTTTTCGGACGTTCATCCATCATCAGGTAGTCCACAGCGAGGATTTTGCTCTTCCAGGCAACGTTGGCACCCAGATTGATACGTTTCCACTGGAAATCTACCGTGGCTTTGAAGCTATGCTTCGGACGATATTTGAGATACTTACCTGTGTTCGATTTCTCTTTCATCTGAAGAGGATCGGTATAAAGTCCTTCTACCGCATTGCGCTCCTGATAATCAGCATCGCGTGGTTCAGTATATACATATCCTAAATTATAGAACAACTTCGTGTTCTTATTAAAGTTATAAACACCGTTTGTCGAGATTTCCACTCCGTAGATCTGGGCTTTCGATACGTTATGGAACTGTGCTCCAATACCGAAACCTTGACCGTCAGTTAACATTCGGACAGCATCGCCGATACTGTTAATCATCGTATAATCGGCATTATTGAAGAGGCCGAACTGGAATTCAACCATATCTTTATACTGTGTATAGAATCCGGCAACATCTACAAATCCCTGGAAATTACCGATTTTGTATCCTTGCTTAATCCCCAATTCCGCATTAAATCCTTTTTCCGGCTTAATGTCCAGATTCGGATAAACACCGACTCCACCGATATCCTTGCGCAGGTATTTTTCATTGATGGACGGATTACGGTAACCTTGACCGAAGCTGGCACGGATAAAGCTGTAATCGGCCAACTGATAATTTAATCCTGCACGGAACACCGGACGGAATGGAACCTTGGTTCCGAAGATCTTTGTTTCTGCTTCACGATGATGATTGTTCACCCGATAATATTCGCACGTACACCGGCAGATACACTCAAGCGATCCCAGAAACGCTGGTCATACTGGAAGAAAGCGGCTATGTTATCACTTTTATAGACCTCGTCCATGATGGCGGAATCATAACGTACATGCTCATAAGTGGCTCCCGTAGTGATTTGCGCACCACTGTCCCATTTCTTGTTGATTGATAGTCGAGATAGTAGTTCGTACTTTTGTCAGTTTGCGTTTTCGGAGTGTTTCGTGTTGGGTTGAGCATACCGGATACCCAGGGGATCAGATCACTCGGTAACTGTCCGTTCGCAAGTCCGCCCAAATCACCGGGTACCCCGTTGTCCATCACCCAAGAGATCAGATCGCAATAATCGGCAGTTGTTGCATTCGGGAAAATATTGCCCAATGAGGTAAATACTCCATTCATGGCATCTTCCAGATTTCCGTTGATAAGTCCCGAACCGATACCGATCAAGGCCGGATAGAGCGAACTGTAATCACCGCCTGCAATATTCTGAATAGTCTGGGCATCTGTTCCCATATTTCCCAGAATATCACCGATGGATGCTCTGGCTGGGGCGCACGATATTGTCGGCACTATAATAGAAACGGCCTTTAATCTTATGTGACGTACCATTCTCCGGATTTACGTAGTTGATAAACGGATCGATATGGAAGTTGTTGTCCTCCCGTCCCATATTGGTAAAAGGAGAGGCTTGTACACTTCTGTCGCGAACGCCAGATAAAGAAGTCTCCATATTGATTGGAAAGGAAATCAATATTGAAACCATAGTTCAACAGTTTCATTCCCATGTCCGGTTGATGATAGGTAAGGTTACCTCCCATACGGAAACGCTTGTTGTATCCCTGCTGACGGTATCCTTCATCGGTGAAAAGATTCATGCTCCCGCTGACATCAAAATTACCTATACGACGGGAGTGGGAGAGATCGAATCCTTCGTAAATTGGGTTTCGGACACCACTAAGAAGACTTCCGCGTAAAATAGGTTTGACCGAATATTTATCCTCTTTCCAGAAACTCTTGTCACTCCATTGGTATTCGTCATTTTCCGCATCACCATAGATACCTACGTATGCGCTGAAACGTGTTTTCGGAGTCAATCCCGGACGTGCGGTACGGATATTGATAATACCGTTCAGAGCCGACGAACCGTACAGTACGGAGGAAGCTCCTTTGATAACTTCAATCTGCTCGATATTCTCCAAAGGCACGGTGTTCCAGTTGATTTCTCCTGTTTTGGGATTTAGCGTACTCATTCCATCCACCAGAATCTGGCTGCGTGCACCCACTCCGTAAGTCCATCCGCTGCCGCCACGTATAGACGGTTGTTTGTCTACGATGTCTACGCCGGGCAATGTACGGAGTGTGGAAGAAATGTCCGTTGGTGCCTGACGGGCAATATCACCGGCTTTCACTACATCCATAGAAACGGTAACGTTACTGAGTTTCTGTTCAAACGTCCGGCGCTGACACTACTTCTTCCAGTAGTTTGGTGCTTTCTCTCATGTAAACGTCTTTGGTCACTACTTCACGTCTGTCGATCACAATAGGCATCAGCACATCTTCGTAGCCCACATAACTGAAGACCAGATCGACTCCGCCCTCGGGCAGTTTGATTTCATAAGCGCCGTTGATGTCCGACACGACTCCCTGATTACCTTGTAATTTGTACGTAACGGCTGCTCCTACTAATGGCTCATTGGTTTTAGCGTCATATATATGTCCTTTCAGCGTTTGAGCAAAACTGTTCCCAAAGCTGATGAAGCATAGTAGCAAAGTTAGAATATATATTTTCTTCATTGTTCTTGTATTTTCTTGTTTATAGAAAGGTGCTTCTTATTAGTTGTTGACTGTAAGGTCTATACCTATATGCAGTTTGGTGATGGTAGACCAACCCTTATAAAGCGGCATGATATAACTGTCGAACAGCATCGGACCAAAATTGGGAATACCTGCCATCAAAGGTTCCAGACTGGGGAGGAAAGGAATGAACGGAGTCAATGCATCTTTGGTTACGTACAGATAAGTGTGTCCGTCTTTCTTCTCCATTTGCATGGGGATTCCCTCTTTTATCCAGCCGAACAGCATTTGGAAAGTGGCGTTATCCAGACCTGCCAGCATGGATAATATGGAATTATCCAGTTGACCGCTGATAGTACTTAATATATTCTTGAGTTGAACCGGATCTGAATTCAGGATAGCGTCTGTCAATAAAGCCATCAGATTCTGATCGATACTTTTCCCCTGCGATTTCATGACTTGAATGATAATTGCCGGAAGATCCAGTTTCAGATAGAATGATCGTTCTTCATATACCAGTAGGCCAGTCCTTTGGGAGATGGAGCATAAATCCGGTTTACCCCCTCCGTGGCATTGATAATATCCTGTTGCTGGAAACCTCCCATCGGATAAGGTAAGAATAACTTATACATAACGAATGTAGCGACTTTATTCATAGATTCGGGATCTTCCATGTTTATTTCACTGAACTTCTGCTCTCCCAGCATCATTTCATCCGTTGTATAATTGGCTGTGATGTATCCGTTAGGTTGTAAGGTGACGTTATCGAGAAGCTGTGCCAGAAGATAACCACCCATTCCTTTCACCAGCCCTGTCATGACCGCATAAAGGAAACTGCCATCACTGCTTAGTTCAATATCCATGTCTACATAAAGAGGTGCGGCAATCATTTTACCATGGATTCCCCCCATTCGTACAGGCCGGTATCCGAATTGCGGATCATATCCTTTCCTCTGCCGTATATGATGTCGCTAAGTGCATAAGTGTTGGCCATTTGTGCGCTGTTCACCATCTTTATATTGGTCAGGTTCACTGTCAACTGGCCGTTTTCTACACGTCCGCTATAATTAAAGGTACTGCCGGTTAAATTTCCCGTGCCGTTGCCGGAAAAAGAGTAACCGTTAGCATCTCCGGAAATAGGTATATCAGTCAGTTTGAGTGTTTCTTCTCCGGGAAATACATTATAAAAAGTAACATTAGCCGTTTCTCCTTTCACTGTACTGAAGTCGACTGCTTTGCCAGTCATTTCATCCCCATCATAAGTTAATGTCAGGTTGGATTTGCTCAAGTATTTATTCGAGTAATTCGCTGTTACGTCCACCGGGTCCGGTCCTGGATAGTCTTCACTACATGAAGTCATCAAACCTGCCGTTCCGATGAGGCTGCTTATAAATAGTATAGATAATTTCTTCATATTCTTTATTTCTTTCATATTCGTGGTTGATGTTTATTTCGGGGGTAAAAGGCCTAGTCCCAAATCAATCGTATTGGCAGAATTCCATAGGTAAGGCAATCCATTCTCGTCATTTGCCATGAGGTATCCGAGTAGATTCTTGAAGGTCGCATTGCTCGCCATGCTTTCCGGAAGCAATCCTTCCACTATCGGCTGCAATCCGGGTAATAACTGAATGAAAGCCGTGGTCGATTCTTTGGCCAGATAAAGATTGGTATGCCCGTTCTCTTCTTCCATTATGTTAAAGACAATGCCCTCGGTCAGCAAGTAGAATACTTGCCGGAAACTAGCATCATCCATATTAGCAATGATGCCGAGGAACTGATTGTCGAGTATGGCATTTAAAGTTCCAAGCAACTTTTTCAATTGAATAGGGTTCGACTTGGCAAGAGCTTCCGTAATGCCTGAAATCAGTCCCGGATCTATGGGAGTCTCACCGTCCTGGGTAGCCAGACCGATGATGGCCGGCAGATTGAGGTTCATCTTAATCTGTCCGTTGTTTGCTGCCCAGGTAATCAGATTGATGGGGGAAGCCGCCCATGTGCGATCTGCCAGCACACTGGTAATGTCGCTCTCTTTTAATGTACCAAGCATGAACTTGATGACAAATAGGGCAATCGTCCCCGTATCTTTATCGGGATCTATGTTACTGATAGGGATACTGCCAATATATACCGGACTGGTAGTGTAATTGGCGATCACGTTACCGTCGGGTTGCAAGGTGACTGATTGAAGAAGTTGCGGGATGAAATAGCAAAGCGCATTCTGAACCAGTTTCATTCTCATGAACAGTGTGCTGCCCGATTTGGTTAATTCTACATCGTCCAGATGGACATAGAATGCTCCGGTCAATATTTCACTCGATGATTCTTTCCATACGTATTGTCCTCCACTGGTTCCGACAATCATTTTCTTGCCTTTCGTAAAGCCGGATAAACCGTAACTTTTTCCCCATTTACTTTGTGGCATTGCTACATTCAAATCCAGTTTCATCGTTTTCGGAGTGAGGGTTCCGCTGTATGTCACCGTTGCCCCTTTCATTGTGATATTCTTTCCACTAAATGTATAGGAATCTCCCTGTTCGCATAAATCGATTTGGATAGGAGTTGTTTTTTCTCCCGGAATAATGTCGTTCAGTGTGATGGTTCCTTTTTCACTGTCGTCTGTTTTGAAATCGACAGTTTTTCCAACAAGTTTTTCTCCGCTGTAGGTCAGGTCTAAAGTGGCTGGTTTGATGTATGAGCCATACTCCTGGTTGAGCTCTCCCGGCCAGAATAGCTTGTCATTATAGGTTTCCTCGCAAGATGTAAGGAGGGAAGCTGTACAAGCTACATAAAGAAGTTTTTTCAAAGTTCTCATTCTCTTTTAGGTTTTATTTTAATGTATTATTTAAAACAGTGCAAAGTACGGTGAATAGGTGACTGCCGTCAAGCTCCATTCTTGGGATTCAATGTTCTATCTTTGTTATTTTCTAAAGAACACTCCTAATAAAAGAAGAAAACAATGTTCTGTTTGTAAGATATAAGATACCATTTTTGAACTCTTTGTTTGGAATTCGGATGGAATGGATATTTTTGATAAACTAAAAAACTAGACGATGATAATAAACGACTCCTTTCCCAAATTTGACCTTCCGATTGATTTTATAGCAGATGATAGTATCACTGGGGATATTTTAAACTATTACAGTAATTTCCCATGCAAAATAAAAGCCGGTGTCTTTGTACTCTGTACCGAAGGGATGGTGAAAGCTACCATTAATTTGTTGGAGGTTGTCATTCGTAAGAATGATTTTGTAATTGTCCTTCCTAATTCGTTTATTCAGATACACGAAGTTTCGTCTGATACCCGCATTTCTTTTGCCGGTTTTTCATCCGATTTTATGCTTTCCGGCAACTATGTGGAAATCCTGCTAGACTCTATGCCTATGATCTTAAATAGCCCTGTCATTTCTCTGCAAGACGATATTGCCGGCTTGTATCGAAATGTATATCTTTTGCTGATTCGTGCTTATACACTTCCACATTCATTGGAAAATAAAGACATAATACGCTCCATACTGGCTATTTTCTTACAGGGAACGAAAGAACTGTATAAACGCTATGGCAGGAAGCTTGACGAACCTTTGAGAAGAGAGCAGGAGTTGTACAGGCAGTTTATACAGCTGCTGATGGCTCATTATACCAGTGAGCATGAAGTGGCATTTTATGCAGAAAAGTGTGGAGTTACTGCAGCGCATTTCTCTAGTGCAATTCGGAGAGCAAGCGGATACAGTCCGTTGGCAATCATCACGGAGATTATTATCATGAACGCGAAAGCACAACTGAAAACCACCCGGTTGCCGGTAAAAGAAATAGCATTCTCTTTGGGCTTTAACAATCATTCCTTTTTCAATAAATACTTCCGTAAACAGGTGAAGATGACTCCGCTGGAATATCGCGAGAAATAAATCTTTGTTTGCTTAAAATTGGGCTATACATAAAAACAGGATGTTTTATACATTTTCCCTGCTTTAATTAGAACCGGTGTGAGGGCAGCAATTCAAAAGGAGCTTAAATGTTTGTTTGAAGAATGTGAAAAGGTAGCACTTTGCTGATAAATCATTCTTTTTGCACTAATCTTACGTCAGAATCGGAATAAATGAATCTCTCTTTTTCTGATGTATAGCTATTTGCCAGATCAGCAATCAACGAAGTTAGAAGTGAAATAGCTTGGAAACGACTCTTATTTCAATCTACAAATCCTTGCTCACCGATGAACGGTAGCTTGGTCGGTGAGCAAGGAGGCGTTCCTCACCGACCAAGGATACCTTTCATTAAAAGAACGGACGTTTCATACAATGAAAAACGGTCTGTTTATCCTTTATTTATGCATAATAAGGGGTGTGATGTGCATATTCTTGCACTAAATTAGGCATTTTATTTTCTATTTGATTCGATTCATGGCCATTGCTGAATAATAGAATCTTAAAAATAGAACAGAACTGTTTATTGCTGTAATACAGTCGATTCACCGATAAGAATCCCCCGTTCATTGATTTTTTTCCTTTTTCTGCTTCTCTGTCATACATTTGTTACAGTATTGTAACATTTGCTACTCTAATCCCCTATGAATATGAACGAGACATGTAATGTGACCACCGCACTTTCCGCTTTCTCCTCCATTTCTTTGGAAGAGATGAGTACCATCCGTTTGATGAACCGTACCGACACAAAGTATATCGTTTCACTCTCTGCCTGATGGACGTATTGCAACGGGCAAGTAACTGTTATCGTGTGCAGGAGGTGCAGGGAGAACGGAATATAGTTTATCACACTACCTATCTCGACACTCCCGATTACGCCATGTATCTGGCTCATCAAAACGGAAGAGTGATCCGTGAGAAAATCCGTGTAAGGACGTATGTCTCTTCCGGTCTGACTTTCCTGGAAGTGAAAAATAAGAATAATAAAGGGAGGACAGATAAAAAGCGGATCCGGGTGCAAGGAGTAAACTCGTTGCGTCAGGATGGAGGAGAAGAGTTTCTTCGCAATTATGCCTGGTATGAGTTGTCTACCTTGAAACTTCTACTGGAAAATCATTTTCATCGTATTACATTGGTGAATAAGGCAATGACAGAACGGCTGACCATCGATACCGGTGTGCATTTCCATCATCTCATAACCGGAACAGAAGCAAGATTGGAAAATCTTGCCATCATAGAACTGAAGCGCGACGGGAGAACTTATTCACCCATCGGGTGAAATACTGCGCGAACTGCATGTGCGGCCTTCGGGAATTAGTAAATATTGTGTGGGAACCGTACTCACAGCCGGCAACTTAAAATATAATCGGTTTAAACCCAAGTTGAGAATGGCACAGAAGATAGCAAAGAAGCAACTAATGAATATTTAATATAAAACCTGAATAATATGTTTGATGAACTAAGTGATATTACATTAATAGAAACACCATTGATGGATAGCGCAGGTTTCCTGGAATTGTTGTTGCGATTCTGCTTCAATTTACTGGTGGTATCCTGCATTATTCATCTGTTTTATTACCCCAAGAGCAAACGGCGTGATTATTATTTCACCTTTACGCTGATAAGCATCAGCATTTTCCTGATGATTTTCTTATTGGGAAGTGTCAAACTGAAAATAGGTTTTGCGCTCGGTTTATTTGCCATTTTCGGTATCATTCGCTATCGGACCGAGTCAATGCCCGTGCGTGAGATGACTTATCTTTTTGTTATCATTGCCATTTCGGTAATCAATGCTCTTGCCGTAGAAATCAGTTATGCCGAACTGGTATGTACCAACTTGCTTTTCATTGTCAGTATATGGCTTTGCGAAAGCAATCGCTGGCTGAAACATATCTCCTGTAAATTGATTCAATATGACAGGATAGAACTGATAAAACCCGAAAGAGAATTGGACTTATTGCGCGATCTCCGCGAACGGACAGGACTTGACATTGTTCGTGTGGAAGTGGGACATATCGATTTTTTACGGGATACAGCCATGCTGAAAATCTACTATGAACCGCTGAAAGATGAGATAAATACGATTGATACGTTGACCCGCTTACCTAAAGAAAATGAATAAGGAAATGGAAGATAAGTCAGGCAGAGAAAGTAAGAAGAGACTCTGGGATACAGGCAGATACCTGGTTGGTTGCCTGTTATTGTTGTGTATGGCAGGGAAGAGTTATGCACAGGGAGATGATTTCGGCGTGTGGACCAGTGCGGAAGTGAAGAAAAAGATATTCTCCGGTTTCGATGCTTCTCTGGAAGGTGAATTCCGTACAAGAGACGGATTGCAGACGGTGGAACGCTGGTCGGGTTCGGCAGGTGTTTCCTATAAGATGTTTCGTTGGCTGAAAGCGTCCGCAGGATATACGTTTATTCATTATTACCATCCGATGGAAGTCACTAAAAAAGGAAACTATATCCCCGAATATTGGCAGCCGAAACATCGTGTAAACTTGTCATTAACAGGAAAGGTGGACTGGCGCCGCTTCACGTTTTCCCTTCGTGAACGGTGGCAATATACTTATCGTCCCAGTCAGTCGGTCCCCAAATTCGATGGTGATGACGGGAGTGTGAAGAATGATGAATATATCAGTGGAAAAGGAAAAAATGTGCTTCGTTCCCGTCTTCAGGTGGAATATAATATACGTAAATGTGCTTTTACGCCTTATACTTCATGTGAACTTTCATATTCGTTGAATGAGATCGGTGCTTTTGAAAAGTTGCGATGGACATTGGGGACGGAATGGAAACTAAGTAAGAAACATGCTCTCGATTTTTATTATCTGTATCAGAATAAGGCAGACGACGATGAGGCAAACGGCATGTGATCGGTGCAGGATATTCATTTAAGTTTTAATATATAAAACGGGAAATTATGAAAAGAATAGTGTTGTTTTGGATACCGCTTTTATTGCTGTTGTTGGTGAATTGTACGACGGAATCATTCGATTTCGGCGATCAGGAAGGAATATTGGTCGAAGGTTCGGGAGGTGGAGGAAGCAGTCAGCCCAACCCGACGATTCCCGAGGGATCGGAAGACTTATTGGGATTTACAATCGCTTTTGATGAAAGTGATAGGACGACGTATGGAAGCATGTCGGAAACGGTCACTTCCGATGATGATTTTATAGAGAACTCCCAATTTGCCTCCGTGGTGACGATTACCTATAATGGAACGACTGCACGGTAGGTAATGGAGTTTCCGGAGTGGAAGTATCTTCCAATGGGGCGCATATTGTGGTCAATTCTACGGTCAGCGGAGTAGAGTATGTGTTGAACGGGACTACTACGAACGGCTCGTTCAAGGTATACAGCGAAAAGAAATTCAAATTATCACTGGCGGGGGTGTCTATACTCAATCCGGTAGGTGCTGCCATTAATATCCAGTCTTCCAAACGTGTGTTTGTGGTATGCGCGGATGAAACAACGAATGTGTTGACAGATGGGTCTTCTTATACGGCAACTACTGATGGAGAGGATATGAAAGCCTGTCTGTTCAGTGAGGGGCAGCTCATTTTCAGTGGAGGCGGTTCACTCACAGTTACCGGAAATTATAAACATGCCATCACAAGCGATGATTATGTGCGTTTCCGTAGCGGGTGTAATATTACGGTAGTTTCGGCCAAAAAAGATGGAATCCATACCAATGAATCTGTGATTATCGGCGGCGGAATACTGAATATATCTTCAGACGGCGATGCTATTCAGTGTGAAGAGGGAGGAATTACGATGACCGGAGGCTTTGCAAAACTCTCTACAACGGATAATAAAGCGCATGGGTTGAAATCCTGTCTGGATGTGGTAATCAGTGGCGGTGCTATTCAGGCACAAGTGGCGGGAGCAGCCTCCAAAGGAATATCCTGTGATGGTAACCTGACCATCTCCGGAGGAAAGCTGACTGCATTCACTTCTCAAACCGCTCTTTATGAAGATAATGATTTAAGTTCGTGTGCAGGAATTAAATGTGACGGAAATATCCTGATTACAGGAGGCGAAATCGCTATTCAGAGTACAGGTGGAGCCGGTAAAGGTATCAACTGTGACGGTTCGATTACCATCAATGACGGCACGGTGAAAGTGATAACTACCGGTACGCAGTGTGTATATGGCAAGCTCGACTCGTCGGCAAAAGGAATCAAAGCGGACGGTGCGTTGACAATCAATGGAGGAACGGTGCTTGTGAAGGCTACCGGTGGGGAAGGTAGTGAGGGTATCGAGAGTAAAAGTGTGTTGACTGTCAATGAGGGTACAGTTGCCGCGCTTTGTTACGATGACTGTATGAATGCAAGTAACAGCATTGTTCTTAATGGTGGCAATATTTATTGTTATAGTTCCGGAAATGACGGCATTGACTCTAATGGTACGTTGACCATTACGGGGGGAGTGATCGTATCGTCGGGTACTACTTCTCCCGAAGACGGATTCGATTGCGATCAGAATACCTTTAAGATTACCGGGGGGATTGTTCTGGGTATTGGAGGAGGAACAAGTACACCTACATCAAGTGTATGTACGCAACGCACTGTGATCTATGGCGGTTCGGGAAGTAACGGAGAAATACTGAATATCCAGTCGGCCGACGAACCAGCGTACTGACTATCAGATTCCCCGTGCTTATTCTCAAATGACGGTATTATTCAGTAGTCCGAATCTGCCTCGGGCGGTAGTTATACTATCTCAAAGGAGGAACGGTTTCCGGTGGTTCCGAGTTCTTCGGGTTATATTCGGGAGCCACTTATTCCGGTGGCACGCAGGCGGCAACATTTACTGCCAGTTCGATGGTGACACAAGTCGGCAGCACTTCCGGCGGTGGCCAGCCCGGTGGTGGAGGCGGTGGACATGGACCTGGTGGATGGGGATGGTAAACAGCAGTTTACGTCGAAATCCGTTCTTTGGTCGATTCTATTTGTGATAAAACAGGTTCGGTTTTATCTTTGTTTCGATAATCAGAAGCAATGAGGCATGAAAAGACTGCGTAAACAACACGTGCTGGAGCAGAGTATTTACGGAGCTATCTGGATCGTAATATTTCTTCTTCCGCTGATAGGCGGATACTTTGCCATGAGTGGAGGACTTGAACGGGAGGAAACCCGTATGGTGATCCGCGAATCATGGTTGAGTATCCTTCCTTTTTTCGTGCTTTTCCTGTTAAATAATTATGGGCTGGTTCCCTATTTTCTTTTTAAGAAAAGGTACTGGCAATATACTGTTTCGTTGATTTTTGTAATAGGAATGATTTGTTGGCTTTCTCCGTTTCCTTCTGCCAATCATTTCCCCAAAGATTTCAAGCGAGGAGAGTTGCCTCTTCGTATGAAGGAGAACCGGAGGGACCAGATTATTAAGACGAGAGAAAAGGCGAGGGAGGAAGGGGATGTGCATTGGCATGAATCCAATCCCGAACAACGTCCTAGGGGAATGGGAGATCCAAATGGTCCCGGAAGATTTCCAAAACCGACTCCTTTTCCTTATCCTCCTTTTGTGCTCCGCTATCTTATTCATTTCATCATTGCCTTTTTGATGGTAGGGTTCAATATCGCCATCAAACTTTTCTTTAAATCTTTCCGTGATGAAGAAATGCTGAAGGAACTGGAACATCAACGTTTGCAGTCGGAACTGCAGTATTTGAAATATCAGATTAATCCTCATTTCTTCATGAATACGCTCAATAATATTCATGCGTTGGTGGATATTGATACGGGGAAAGCGAAAAGTACGATTGTGGAACTTTCTAACTGATGCGTTATGTGCTTTATGAAGCGAGTAATAAAACGATTTTGCTTTCACGTGAGGTTCAGTTTCTTAAAAATTACATTGCCCTGATGAGTTTGCGCTATACCAACAAAGTATCTATTCAGATGGATTTTCCGGCCGAAGTGCCCGAAGTGCAGATTCCTCCTTTGCTTTTTGTCTCTTTTGTGGAAAATGCTTTTAAGCATGGAGTCAGTTATCGGAGCGAGTCTTTTATTCATGTCTTGATGCAGTTGGATGAGGGCAACCGGCTTTCATTCCGTTGTTCCAACAGCATAATGGTTCGGCTGACGAACAGCATCATGGCATCGGACTCGAGAATATCCGTAAGCGGTTGAGGCTTTTATTTGGCAATGATTATACGCTTTCCATTACCGAAGAGGAACATAAATTTGATGTCTTACTTATTATACCTTTATTAGAATGAAATGTATAGCAATAGATGATGAGCCGTTAGCATTGACGCAGTTGTCGGATTATATATCCAGGTACCTTTTTTGTCTTTGGTAAAGTCATGCCAGGATGCGTTCGAGGCAATGAAGATATTGTCCGAAGAGGAGGTTGATTTGATCTTTGTGGATATTAATATGCCCGATTTGAACGGATTGGATTTCATACGTTCTTTGGTGAACCGTCCGTTGGTGATTTTCACTACTGCTTATTCTGAATATGCGGTAGAGGGTTTCAAACTGGATGCCGTAGATTATCTGCTGAAACCGTTTGAGTTCCAGGATTTATTGAAAGCGGCGGATAAAGCCCGCAGGCAATTTGAATATCGTTTGTTGGAACAACAGGGTGAAATAGGAAATGCTTCGCAGATAAAAGGAGATTCATTATTCGTGAAGAGCGATTACAGAGTGGTTCGCATCGATGTGAAGAATATCCGCTATATTGAGGGGATGAGTGAGTATGTGCGTATCTTTGTGGAAGGAGAGGACAAGCCTGTAATAACGCTTGCCAGCCTCCAGAAAATGGAAGAACGGCTTCCCACGCATTTCATGCGGGTCCACCGTTCTTATATTGTCAATCTTCGCAAGATTACCGAAGTTTCCCGTCTTCGCATTATCTTTGATAAGAATACTTATATTCCTGTCGGTGATAATTATAAGGAGAAATTTACGGAATACATTGGGAAATTAAGCCTTTCTTAAATAATTATTTAATTCCCAGTTTTTTGGCAATTTCTTTAGGAAGTGCATCTTTATGCACCAGGATATTCATTGTCTTGTAGGCAACGAATGCTTTGGAAGCATACCAGATACCATCATATTTGCCTGATTTACCCCAAGAGTTTTTCACCATGAAGTATTCTTTTCCGTTCTGGTCTTTAGCGATGCCGTAGATTACCATTCCGTGGTCGTCTGTTGTTTCCCAGTTGTCAAAAGCAACTTGACGCATTTCCTGGGTAATATCCTTTTCAGGGAAAGGTTTGGTGAATAGTTCTCTGCGTTTGTCGGCGGCAGTCAATCCTGTCCAACGGGCCATGTCTGAACCGGACAGTTCAGATTCTTTGGCTGCATCTGGCATTACGGCGATACCGTCACGTGAGAATCCTTGTTCGCTGACATCGCTACCCCATGCAAAGGTATAGCCTTTCTTTACTGCATTGTCCATAACAGCCATCAGTTCTTCGATAGGCAGGTTGTAAGACAGACCATTACGCCAGTTATCCTGAATTTCGATGGCGAATTGAGAATAGAACGGATGGTGTGTATAAGAAGTCAGTGATACATAGTCGTTATAGTTCAATCCCAGTGATTCGGCAAAAGTCTTCGGAGTATATTCTTTGCCTTTGTAGGTGAACTTCTCCGGACATGCTCCTAGGTAAGTGTCATAAATGGCACTTAGTCCGTTTTTCCATACCGGAGTCAGTTTGCTTAATTTACCTTTTGCAATCGCATTGATATAACCGGAAGCAACAGCATCCAGCTCATTATGTACCGGCAGTGTATCACCATACATAATACCCGGCATCACTTCTTGCGGAACGATACCATAATTCTTGATGCAATACATTACATCATAAAAACTTCCACCCGGAGAGAAAGAACTGTCACCGTGATAACGTACATAGTTTACTCCGCGATCCTGCATCGTTTTGTGTACAACAAACATTTCAGACAGGTCGTATTCACCTTTACCTAAACGAAGTAGTTCTGATTCAACAAATCCGAGAGTTGAGAAACTCCAGCAAGTACTCGAACGATTTTGGTTCTTGATAGAAGTTATCGGATTTTCTTTCACTGTCGTGAAAACAAAACCTTCTTCAGGTTTTGCATCTTGTGCCATAACACTTAGGCTGAACAGGCCTAAAGCAGCAATAAGGATTGTCTTTTTCATTCCTATGAAATTAATATTAAATTGTTTTGGCTACAAATATAGGAAAGTTTCACCACAGAGTAACACAGAGTTTCACAAAGTTTTCTCTTTTTTCAAATGGACAGCTATCTTAATGACTTCCGTTTTATGACATTTTATTGTATCTTGGCGCGGTAAGTTCGCTCGGAGAAAGTAATATTCAGGAACAGGGAAAGGCTGTTTTCTTTTTGCATACCGTTAGGAATTTTCATCTGGCCTTTATATTTCAATCCGATAGAAAGGACGTTGTTATTGCGCAATCCGAAGTTAAGTCCGGTACTGACGTAATATTCGGTTGCCTTTTTCTTTTGAATGACGATATAGGAATTATTAATACCTGTTCCCAATAGGATGCTGACCGGATTACGATAGACATTGCCCAATGTATATCTTCCACCGACTGATAACCGGTGTTGATTCTCAAAACTGACATTGGATTGGGAAGATTGCATCCGGCTCCAGTCCACATATTTGTAGTCGATGGTTGCCATCCAACGTAGAGTGTTGTAGGAAGCTCCGAGCCCAAAGAATTGAGGAAGACATTGGCGATAGCGTTTCAGGCTTTTTTCAATATCATCTCCTCCCGAACTGCTACTAACGTATAAGTTATTATCCTGCTTAAAATCCTGCGAGTAACCATATACGGCACCGGCAACGAAAGAACGTTCGCGGTCTATAGCCCATTTATACTGTACACCGAAATCCGCATAAAAAGTATGTTTGTAGGAGCTGGTTTCTTCTGTGGCAGTACCTTGCGTCTCCGTTTGTGTGATGGTCCCCGTCACATAAGAAAGATTGGTGCCGACAGAAAATCTTTTTCCGAAAGGTAAGCCGTGCTGATACCCATCTTGGAAAGTCCTCCTTCACCCTGAAAGAGAGAAGAGATAGTAC
>ENA-OQDE01000565-OQDE01000565.1-human-gut-metagenome-genome-assembly--contig:-NODE-565-length-20687-cov-3.064446_pt1 | contig 20687 bp, 25 predicted proteins | sample MGYA00242768_ERZ504595 | MGnify/ENA primary metagenome ERZ504595 (study PRJEB26092, sample SAMD00036307) | human gut metagenome | host: Homo sapiens | study: EMG produced TPA metagenomics assembly of... | reverse complement strand
TTCTCATATAGTTTTATTTCTCCTTTTTTCATATTTTCTTAAATATTACACTTGTAATATTTAAACGTCAAGCTTTTTCTTAGGTTTATATATGTAGACAAGAGAAAAGATTTGCATAAAAAGAAAGGGCATCTCAAAGCCCTCTTTGATAAAGAACTTTACCGACACCCTGAGGTAATGGTTTCTCCGGATGTTTCCCAAACGCTATAATCACTCTCCAGAAGAACCAAAAACGATTTTTAATTTTTCTCTCAGAAAAAAAGAACTACTCTAAATCTGCAGATCTTTGAAATAACCCTGCTCGTTTCTTATAATCATTTTGTTTTGGGGTCAGACCCTATTAAACAGAACACGGGACCTGCAACCAATAAATCCAGAGGCATTGTCAACGAAATAATACTGTTCAATAAAGAAAATGCGCGTCCATGATATTTTGAAGATATCGTTTCCTGCATATACGCAATGTAAAGAATATTATAGAACACAGCACTGATTCCCATTCCAAAACACATAAAAGCAAATATCCAAAATGCCGCATCTGACTTTGGAAGAAACCCACTAATGAGTGTGGTGCTTCCAAGGCCAAATAATCCAATGAAGGCGGCACAGGCAGCGTTATGTTGCAGCTTATTTCCAAAATGGTTTATCACAAAAGTTCCAATCATCATACCTGCGGAATAAAGAAGTTCTACACTACTCGCCTCGCATGCCGTTCCTTGAAAATAGTCACTTATCATCAAAGGATAAAACGCCGTAATCGGCATAAAGAAAATCATACAATTTGTAGCGGAGAGAGTCAAAACGAAAAGCCGCTTATCCATCAGAAAAATCCGGATCGTTATTTCCGTAAATATGAATCTCAAATTATTCTTTTCGCCGGTGCTGAACATATTTTACAGGAAAATGGCATGAACCTGAAGCATCTTAATACCAATAAGTTACAGGAGCAACTTTCAGATCTTATTTTCCAAAAAAATCACTAAATACTCAATATGTTTCTTTTAAGCAAGAAATAAAAGAGTTGGAATTGATACATCAAAATCTGTCCAAATATCTCAAACAGGATGCTCCTGAAATACAAAGATCTTCTCATAACAAACTTCCTTCTTTGTAAAACCATAATAATAGGCAGCGATTTCACTTGCTGCCTAAATTCCCGTTAAACCGATATCCTACACCTCTCACCGTTTGTATATACATTGGTTGGCCCGGATCATCCTCTATCTTTTCTCTAATGTTGCAGATATGTCGCATAACCACATTATAATCACCGGAATAAGGTTCATTCCATATGATATCATATATTTGTTCTTTGCTAAACACTCTTCCGGGACTTCGCATTAATAAATGCAAAATTTCAAACTCTATAAAAGATAAATCTATTTTTTCCTGCTTTCGAAATAATTCTCTTTTATCCAACAAAATAACAATATCTCCATAACTCAAATTTGTTTTTGCATTTTCAATTACTTGAAATGCTCTTGCTCCCGTATTGACACAGGATATTATATGATTCAGGATTTCTTCCTCACTATCTTCAAATGTCAGTATTAACATTTTCCCATGTAATCACCTACTTTATTTTTTATGCATAAACTTTTAACTAAAACAAATCTGCCGTACTGTGACATTTTTCTTTTACCATCACACAGCTAAAGATTATTCAATATTCAATTCAATGTTTCCAGTAAATTCCTCACACTCAATGCCGACATAATTTCCGCCATCAGGAAGTGTAATTGTGTCACTATAAGTTCCGGTTGTTTCAATCAAAGTGACTGCTTTATCAGATCCAGAAATCCAAAATACTTTTGCAGTACCTTCCGTAACCTCCAAAGTGCAGTCAATAGACAGCTCCTTACCGGCTTCTCTTTTTATGGAAGTTCCTCCGAACAAATACTCTGTATCTGAAAAATCCTCATAATCAGCCGTATAAGTTCCCGTATAATCATCGATCCCTTTTTCTTTTGTTCCTTCCAAAGATGACTTTCCTGTAAGCTCTATGGCTCCAGCCGACTGAACGATATTATTATAATGATCAAGAATTTCATCTTTTGAACAGCCAGAAAGCATAAAACTTCCTAAAAGAACGAATGTTAATACTAAATCACTTTTCTTCATACAATCATCACCAGCCTTTCTTTGGAGCTACCTTTTTGGCCTTTTTCTTTGTTTGGGTTGCTTCTCGTTCTTTCATGCACAAAATCAAGATGGCAGAAATAACGACAGCAAGCGCAAGACTGCAAGAACAGGTTCCGATATTCCAGTTGACTGCGGTATCATAGCTACGGTAGCCTACCATTCCAAGACTTGCGGTAATCGGATAAAGGTTTGCTAATGTCATATTTCCTGCGGCAAACATCCCTCCATATCCATAGACAAAAGCAATGATTACACCGACTAAAAAGCTGCCTGCCCTCCGACAAGTAAGAGCGATAATCGGCAGAACCGCAAGATATAAAAAGAAATTAACCGCAGTAATCTGCAAGGCTGCTTTTAGAGCTAAGGAAATCTCAAAGCCGGGAAATCCCACAATCATTTCTGCTATGATTGTAAACAGACTGCATATCAGCCCGAAAATAATAGACAATACGCCGCACACAATCAATTTTCCGGTCAACAGTTTCTTAAAAGAGATCGGCACAGTCAGAATATTTTTTAATGTGTCATCCGTCTGTTCACGAGAAATCATATATCCAGCAATTAGGCTGATACACATCGGAAAAATCATGGACATATTGTTTTTGATGACCTGTTCTGTAAGATAGGCAAAATTCCAAACGGAACCATCATTCGCCATAGAGGTAAACAAGGTCAGCAGGACGGATAGGAGCATGAGTGCAACGCCCGCCCAAAGGATATGATACCTTTTCAATTTATAAAATTCTGTTTTTACAATGCGAACCATGTTTATTCCCCCCTCTGCTTATATAATCTGTCAATCAGTAAGAACGAAACGAATGCCATAATCCCAAGAATGAATACAACTTGAAATGTTGAGGGAATTAGCCCTGTCATTTGCTCTAAGTCCATTTTTATTCCATGAGCCGCCATATCTCCCGCACTCCAAAATGTAGTCAGTGGCGTGGGCAGAAGCCATAACATAGTTTTAGGCAGTGTGTCAAACAATGCCGTAGCACTCATGTTCAGAACGCTGTAAAAGACACACAACAAAATGGAAAAAACATAGGTCTTACTGAAAAAGACAACAAGGACAATCAACGGGAGTGTTCCTGCCGTAATGAAGATCCCCGTTTCAACCGCCAAAAACAGCTTATAACCAATTCCATAAACTTCTAATGTTCCAATTCCGCAAAGAATTGTTGCAATAGTAGAAGCCACGCAAAAAACAATTCCAAAGATAAAAAGGACAATAATCTTTGCAAGTACCATTTGCGTGCTGGTTACGGGAATTGTACGCAGATTTTTGAATGTATCGTTGTCGCGTTCCATAAAAAACAGAATAGCGGCAATCACTCCGATAATGCAGGGCAGTAAAAACTGGATACCATATCCCAACACCATGTTAAATAGTCCATCGAAAGCATCTGCCCGATCCGTATATCGCTCCATCATAGAGGGCGTTGTCATCAGATAAGTCAGCGGGATTGGAAACAGGAACGCAGCCAAAATAATCAGCGGAATAAATTTCTTCCGTTTCAATTTCAAAAATTCGCATTTGATTAGTTTAAGCAATTCCTTCGCCCCCTGTCACACGCTTGAAGTAATCTTCAAGACTTTCTTCACAGGTATGTGCTTCTGATACCTCCAATCCGTTTTCTACAAAAGCAGTTACAATTTTCCCCACGGGTAGCTCCATATTGTGTAGACGCAGATTGTGGTCGTCTTGTATGGAAAAATGGGTTTCATGGAAATTGCGTTCCAAAATTCTTGCCGCCTGTGCAGTATCAGAGAGCGTAAACCGGATATGTTTACTGCTTTTTTGCTCCAACTCAGCAAGGCTTTCTTCTTCCAGCAATGCACCGTGGTCAATAATTCCAATATTGTCAGCCAGCAAGGAAATCTCCGAAAGAATGTGACTGGAAATTAAAATGGTTTTTCCTCTTGTGTCGCAAAGCTCACGGATAAAGGATCGCACTTCTGCAATACCGATGGGATCGAGACCGTTGATCGGCTCATCCAAAATCAAAAGCTCCGGATCGTGCATGACTGCAAGGGCAATCGCCAACCGCTGCTTCATGCCAAGAGAGTATTGCGAAAACAGCTTTTTATCCTTGTAAGGTAGCCCGACCAAATCCAGAGCGTCTTTGATGGCATGATTGTTTGGTACTCCACGCAGGGTAGCAAAGATACGCAGGTTCTCCGTACCGGTCAGATTGGGATAAAAACCAGGGGACTCAATCAAACTGCCAATGCGGGGCAGCAACTTCTTTTCATTTCCTTGCAAAGACTTTCCCCAGATTTTGACCTCACCGGAAGTAGGCTTCGTTAAACCCAACAGCATTTTCATAGTTGTGGTTTTTCCGGCTCCGTTTCTACCCAACAGACCATAAATTCTCCCACGCTTGACATGGATATTTAAGTCAGCCACACTCTTTTGTGAGCCGTATTGCTTTGTCAGATTTTTTGTTTCAATGATATAATTTGTATCCATATTCAAAACCTCCTGTTCTGTAAGGTATTCTATCATGCCAACCTTGCATTAACCTTGCCGCAACCTTGCATTAACCTTGCAATTTGAAATCCAGTAAAATGACAAAGGCTCCCGCCATAAAGACGGGAACCCGCTTAACTCTCCAAAGGAAAAAGCAACATAAATTCAGTTCCTTTTCCCGGCAAACTTTCAACTGTTATACTTCCACCCATCTTTTCTACAAGCTGATGGACAATAGAAAGACCAAGTCCGCTGCCTTTTTCAGAGCGTCCTTTATCACACTTATAAAGCCGTTCAAATATGTGTTTCAAATCTTCTTTCTCAATTCCCACTCCATTATCCTCCAGCAGCAGCTCCATGCTGTTTTCCTTCTTCGATAGGGAGATTTTAATTTTGTCCGCATGGCTATGAGCGATGACATTTTGAATGAGATTATTGATGATTCTCATATAACTGTCTATATCCAATCTTACCCGGACAGGCTGTTCGGAAATATCAATGTCATAATCAACCTGTTTATCCTCAAAAATCGGTATCCAGTCAATCAGGATATTCCTTGTAAACTCTGCGGCCTCAATGCTCTGGATTTCCAAAGCAAACTCGTTGGAATTTAACTTGAACCAGTCAAAAAGCACATCAATATATTCTTTCAGATCGTGGGCTTTCCGGCGAGCAGTTTCAATATAATCATCCCGGTCTTTTCCCGTGACAATACCTTTGTGTGCAGCATCAAGATACCCGATCAGAGTGGTAAGAGGCGTCCGAACATCGTGAGAAAGGCTCGTCATAAGCTGGCGGTTGGTTTCTTCCGTCTGTCGCACAGCAGAAAGCCTGCTTTCATAAGCCACAACGATCTCATTGATTTCATATGCAAGAGGGGCTGTTAGTTCATTTGTTGCAGACAAAATACGCCGATTGCCATTTCCATTTTTCACATCAACCAATGCATCGGTCATTTCTGCTATTTGTTTTTTTATACGCCGAACGAGAACGATGGAAGTCAATACAGCCACAACAGCAATCACAATGGACAAGAATACGATGATTTCCATGCTGACTACACCTCCTTGTTAAAGCGATAACCGATCCCTTTGACAGTTTGGATGTACTTTGGACTGGAGGGGTTGACTTCTAATTTTTTACGAAGCCGACTGATAATCGCCATAATGTTACTGTCATCATAGAAATATTCTTCACCCCATACTTCTTCATAAATCTGCTGCTTTGTTAAAATCCTTCCTTGATTTTTTACACAATAGAGCAGCAAATCAAATTCCTTTGGTGGAAGTTCAAAAGTGCCGTTTCCCGTAGTAACGGAACGATTTTCAAGGTCAATTTGTAATCCATCAAAATTCAGCTTTTGCATCGTTCCGGCTTGCTGATTAAAGCGAGTGTAACGGCGAATGAGGGACACAATACGGGCAATCAGCTCATCCATATCAAACGGCTTTGTCAGATAATCGTCCGCTCCGGCCCGTAACCCCCGCACCTTAGAAATGCTGTCATTTTTGGATGTGAACATTAAAATTGGCAAACTATGCTCTTTGCGGATTTCTTCCAGTGTTTCAAACCCATCCATACCGGGCATCATCACATCCAGTATTACAAGCTGATATTCCTGCTCTTTTAATTTCTGCAAGCCCTCTTTTCCGGTATTACAAAAATCGGCTGCTATATTTTCCGTTTGTACGCTGCGCTTAATTAAGGCACACAGTTCTCTGTCATCATCTATAATCAAAATTCTATTCATGGTACAATTCTCTCCCTTGTTTTGTCCGACCATCCACAGGTTTTTATGCTGATTTTGGTATCAGCCAAACCATTCCCATCTTTACAGGTCCTGGAATACGTCCACCAGAGCAAAAATAATTTATCCAACGAGGTGTTACTCCCCATTTTGCACTAGCTTCTTTTAATATCATATAATCCATATCCATTCCTCCGAATATTATTATAATTCGTTCTTTCGAATAATACAATCATATGCCTTCTACATTGGCACATCTTTCGGGAGTGCATGAAAGGATACCTAGCAAACACTTCCTATGTCATGACACAGACGAAATTTCCCACACTTTCCTAACGTCTGTACAATTAAATTTCCATAGGAAAGTCTTCCTGGCATTCTTCTGATTTTCTTTAATTTTCCGCTAGAATATCTTGATTTTCACGCCGTCTGTATCATTAGTTAAATTTTTTCATGTATCTTGTGAATATCTCTTGGGTGTTAAAAAGGAAAAATAAGCAGTGATCTGGAATATTTTCACAGACCACTGCTTAAATTTTTATTAAAGCGATACCCAACTCCCCACACTGTCTGTATGTACATTGGTTTACTTGGATTATCTTCTATTTTCTCACGTAGGTTACGGATATGACTCATAACAATATTATAATCGCCAAAATATGGTTCTTTCCAGACACAATCGTAAATCTGCTCTTTACTGAACACTATTCCGGCATTTTGTGCTAATAGCAATAAGATTTCAAATTCTGTATAAGTCAATTCAATTTCAGTTTCACCATGGATCACTACTCGCTATATTTGTCTATACTTAGTCCCTCAAAGCACAGGTTTTTATTTTCAACAATGTCTTGTTTGAAATTTTTGTTTTTTCATCTACGCATGATAATATCTGATGTGTTCCTCTTTTCTTTAAGTAAAAGCTGTTTAACTGAATCATAATAAAAAACGGGAGGATTATAAAAATGAAGGCACATAAATATTGGTCACTCGGTGCATTGGCAGCCATGGTTGGAACCTTTTGCACTGGCTATAAAAATATGAAATCCGCTCATAAGTATTTTGCTGGGAGTGCTCTGCTCTGCATGATTATGACTATATATTCTGGACATAAAATGATTTCTAGCAAGTCTAAAAAAAGGAAAGACCCTGTTTCCACTGAAGAATAGTAATCCTGTGTGGGAAAGGGAGACTCTGATAGTTTCCCTTTTTCCACCTTTACTTAACACATATCTATATCTATCCCAAGTCTACAACCACCTTGACATATTTTCATTTGTCTGCAACTGGAGCATTTTACTTTTCTTTGTTCTCTGAAAGCAACAAATTTATCTCCCCGCCATATTTCTCTTAATGTTTTAGAATTCATTGATTCGGATATATTTTTATCCCATATACCAAATGAACACGGATAACAATTCATTTGACTGTCTATGTACATTGAAAAAGTGGCGGCCTCACAAGCATCTATGCTAACTGCTGGTACTGTATCTCCCATGCAATAATGCGGGTGTAAAACATGTATCAAATCCAACTCTGTACGGATGTTTAACCTTTGTTGCAAGAGATATAAATCTTTCAATTCGAGAATCCGTATTTTTAATACCTTTTCTATAATACCATTCCCCACAGGCTTGTACAAAATAAATATAACTGCATTCACTCCTTTAGGAAATGAATCCATCTCCAATCTTGTGATTGCTTCATTAATAGTATCTTTCGATACCACATAATGAATATTTGTAGTACAACCACTTTTCACCAATCGTTCTACAGCATCTATTGTTTCCTGATTACTTTCTTTTCCATCCATGAAACGTGAATACCAGGACACTGCAACGGCACCACAATATTGCTTTATCAAACCAACTTCATTATCTGTTATAAGAAAACCACTTGTTGTCATATTCGGAATAATTCGATATGCTCTACATGATTTCAGTATATCCTCAATTTGTGGATGTTTATTAGGATCTCCAGCCCCACCTAATGCAATTTGGAAAGTTTTACCTGCTGCTTGTTTTACAATTTCCATAAAATTCTCATATGACATATGTGGAGCATATGTTGTAAAACCTTTTGGTAACAATCAATCCCAGCGTTCCTACAATATTGTCCACCATTGCAATGTCCCATGATTCCCACATCAAGCAATTCAGGAAACGATCTCATTACTGGATCAACGCCATTGATATCACTGCGAAATAAGGTTCCATTTTCTTCGTTAAAAATTTCAAAAAAACCAAACACTTCATCTTTATAAATAATCATCTTTACCACACGCAAGCTCTACCATTAAGATAGAAATCCTTGTCCTCTATTTCAAAACTATCAGTAGTAAAAAACTGTGTTATAGGCGAATCATCGCTACTTGTATATCCCCAATAAGCATGATACCCCTTGTTTTTAACAAACAATCTTGCAGATTTCTCTCCGAAAACTTTTTTTATTGATTCATAATCCGGTATTTCATAGTTGTGATATCTTAAACCTCCATCTAAAGCATATATTATGCTTCTGCATAATTCTCGGCCTTGTTTTTCAAGCATACCATCCTTTATAAAACCTAATTTTTCAAACAAATACTCTTCTGTTAATTCCTCTTTCGATATAATAAGGAAATTAGTAGAAGAACTATTCGTAATAAATCCCATCCTGATCTTCATCTTCCAATCCTCCTACCGCTTTTGAAAAAGCTTTTTTAAAACTTTCATCATAATTAAGTGTTTCTATATTTCTTTCAACTGAACAACGTGAACACTCTTTCATAGAATAATTTCCTTCAGCCAATTTTTTAGCATCATCTAATTCAATATTAAAATGTTCTTCTATGAACTTTTCTACAGAGCAAAATTCTTTCCGATAGTACTTTCTATATTCTTTTTTTAAATTTATCGCTCCTTGAAAATAATAATCATAAACTCTGGAAATCATATTTCCGGCAAACGTATTTTTCTTTACTCCCAGCGTTTTCATTACTCGCCTTTTACACGGTACATCTTTATGCTTAAAAATATTCTTCCATTTATCTTATAACACGATGTTTCATTCATAATCTTTTACCTCTAAACCACAGGCTATCCTCATTTCTAAAATCATATCATTTTGTACTTTATCATGTGTAGGCAAATTGTAGAAAAAATCTTCAAGTTCTTCCTGCTTATCTTTATCATGTAATTTAAAGCACAATAAAAATAATTCAGCTATTTTTTGAATCTGTAATTTTCGTTCTGAATCTGATAGTTCATTATAATATTTGATGAAATCTTCTGGAATAAACCTGTCATCCATATTATTACGTGCACTAATCGTGTGAAATGTATTAAGTATGGCATCTTTATTTTTCAATCCAAATAAGATCCCTAAATATATATCTAAATTATATATTCCTCCATAAAGTGTTCCATCTAACATTGTATCAAAAAACATTCCACCATCTTCATATGGATCTTTTCTTAAACAGTCTTGAATATACGTAATTTCAAAATCAGTCAATTCGAGACCAGATGTTAAGATAATCCTTAATCCTAGATTTTGAAATTCTTCCCTGTAACGCATACTCCAATATAACTTTCTTTCTCCACCTTCCGGAATACGGTATAAATCAAGAATTGAATTGCACATTTTTTCTGTCTGCTCTAATTTTGAAACCAGTTCATCCGTTTTAAAAAAGACATAGCAATAATGAATAACTCCCTCTGCACAAGATGCACCTGATGCTTTTAATTGTTTTAATTTTTCGATAACGGATTCTCCATCCACATAATATGCCGATACATTATTTAATAAAATTTGCCGTGCTAAACAATAATCTCTCATTTCATCAAAAACAAAATACACGACTTCCTTTTCATTTCTTGCAATTGTACCTTCATGAAAAACCAATTTTTTACTGAGAAGAATGCCACTATTTACTGTCTTCCGTATATCACCGGAAGTAATTCCTGCCTTTTCCAAGTCAGTTATACTGATTTCATCATAATTATCACTGTGTATCATGAAATCAGTCACTGTATCGAGCATAGTTTCAAGATATTCTCTGTTATTTTGTTTTAGTTTTTCAATATACTGTGCAAATATTTCATGCTTTCGAATGGAAAACACATCTGCATTGCTATCCTTATTAACTTCGAAAAATATTCGTAGTAAAAGTAATTGCTCACTAAGTACACTTTTCACAGCAGGGGAGATATTTCCACTATAATTAAAATGATTACTATATGTCTTAATGATACGATTAATCGCTGTAGATGTATAACGTTGCTCCTTTAAATCAAACTCAAATGCTGGTATATTAACTTTTTCTACAAGATATTTCCTAAAACGTTCTTTATAGTATTCGTTTCTACAAGATACAACTATCTTCACTCTACTATAGTCGGAAATTTTATTGATAAATGTGCTAATCCGGTTTCCAAATCCATCACTGTCATTTTCATTAATAGCATCAACAATTATAAATAGAAGCTTATTCTGAACAGTTAACAGTAAGTTTACCAAATGAAGATAAATTTCTTTATGCTTCTTATATAAATCTGAAATTCCCAATTCATCGAATACAAAATCTAAAATATCCCCCTCAATCTCTCTAGCATTCAAAAATATTGTTGTTTGCTTAAGATTAACTAAAAGTTCACTAATACTACATAACAAATTTGTCTTTCCATTTCCAGCACTGCCAGTAAGTATAAGATACTTTCCATTAGCACCTCTACTATATTGTAGCAAACTTCTTAGCATTTCGTTATATGGATGCTGTATTATTTCAAAAAGAATCTGCGATTCTTTATAATCTTGTTTAAATTCTATATCTGAGTTTTGAAAATTATTATGAAATTCATATGCCGAATTTACCGACTCTAAAATTTCCTTTGGCGATGCATTATGTTAAGATGAAAACACACATTTTGATTGTCACAGGCTTTTTTTTAAATCTCTCCATATGAATTATCATATACATAGTTAAAGTTTTTAATCAGCCTCTTTCTCCACTTCTTACCATATACAAAATATCGTAATACTTCTTTACTATTATTAAGTTCCACAAAAATGCCCGGAATATATTTTCCGTCATGAATCAATTTCTTAATCTGTTCATCGGTATACTTATTTGCTTTTTTTCGTATTGAAAAAAGAGAATTCATAAGTACAAAAATCGCAACCACTAGTGTAATAAGCCACCATATATTTTGTATTATATCACTAAAATTACTAAGTAAATTTATTATCCTTGAAAAAGATGCGCCTTCTGTACACTCATTCTCCGTTGCAGAAGACATATTTTGAGTCGATATAAAATTCTGTTCTTTCTCGTTTTCTATTATATTTTCCCCTTCGGATGAACAAGCTATTTCTTCCGTATCCTGCTCCTCAACATTTTGCTTTTGTATTGTTGCTTTTTCCCGCTTTCCTTCTATACTTGCAGCTTCTGATATTGGAGAAAAACCTATAACAAGCAATGCAACTACTAATCCCAAAAACATAATTGCCTTTATTTTTTTCATAAGTACTTCCTCTCTTACACAACATTATATTTTTTGTACTCTTGAAATTCCAACGCTCCCCCTGTACTCCATGCCCTACTTTATATATATCATTCTCTTGTAGCACCAGAAATAATTTCTACTAATTCCGGATACGACACAATAGGGAAAGTAACTTTTTTATATCTTGAAACCAGTACCTTATTCATACACATATACGGTATTACTTTATAGCCGATATAGTCTGTGCATCCCAATTGTTGGATCACTTGATCAGCATTCTCACGTAAATAATCAATTCTTCTTTGGAACTTCTCATCTTCCTTATGTTCATTAAAAAATCTATTCTGCTGACGATACATATCATAGAAAGTAGCTACTTTTTCAATTACTTTGCATTCTACAATCCAGATAGACTTATTATTAATATCTACAGCAAACACATCATAGTCTCCAAGCCACTGCGGATGAGATTTATTTAATTTCATTAATTCAAAATTTTGCTTTATGATATCAAATTTATTTTTCTTAAATGAATTCGCTATATCATAGACAATCTGTTTCTCATACGATTTTTTCCACTCCACTATTAACTGTTTTGTTTTATTCATACGCACTTCATATGGTAAAATAAAATCCATTATTCCGTTAAGCCAATCTTTTTTCAAACGATCCATTGTAATAGGTGAAAATATAATGTCGCCATTAATACTTACAAGGGGCATTAATTCAAACCTGGTATCTCTTGTTCTTCTTTTACCGATTGGAAGATAAAAATTGATCTTACCATTTTCTGTCTTAAGATTTTGAGAAGAGGCCACTAAATAGTTAAAAAGAGTTGTGGCATCTTCTTCTGTAATAACATTATTCATTTGCTCCAGGAAATCTCTCAATAATTCTTTCATAGGTGCTCTGAATACATTATTGCCAATCTTTTTAACGATTGTCTCTGAAAAAGAATTACTAAAATACGATAAGATATCTAAGAAGTCTGTGAGGTCAAATCCCATATCTTCCTTAAATGTTTCCTTCACCTTTTCAAGATATTTGAAATCTGTTTCATGATCTCGCTTTAATCCCCCTGAATATGAATATATCCTATGATGCAAACCACTTAATGCCTCAGCATCTTGATCATCTGCTAAAGTATCCACTACATACTCATCTGTTATTTCTATATAGGCTTCGTTATCTGCAAAATGGCACATATCTGCTACATCATTTAAAACAACTAGCCAATTCGCATATGCTAATAAAAGATTTATATCATCTATGGTTGCAAGTGTTTCTGATTCACAATGCAAATACAAATTTGTTTCTATTAGATAAAGTGTATTTCTATCATCATGCTTTGCTTTTTCTCTTTGGTCTATAATTCGGTCTCTGACTTCTTTATCTTTCTTCTCATCTAAACCAGAATACGAGCCATATCTTTTCCAATTAATATCTATATCATGCAACAATGTTGAATGATAATCCAACAACGAATAATGCAATTCACTCCATGAATATTTTGAAACTTCACCCTCGAAATCTTCAATTATAGCCTTTTGCATGGCACGTATAATTTGATTTGCTTCTTGTCCACGGTAAATTCCTGGTTTTATCATATTACCATAACAAACATTTGCTATTCTTTTTCGAACTTCATGATAGTGATAATCCTCAGGAGAAAAATTCTGTACATTATTGTCCCATTTATACTCTACAGATGTCGAAAAAACTCCCACTTTCTTTTTTTCAAGAGAAACTTTTTTTCTTTTTGATTCAAATAGCTCATTCAAATCAGGCATCCTATCTAGCAATGGAATCAATATTTCGCGCAATATATTGAATTCTGTACTTCTATTTTTTGCCTCTTGAATATCTTCATAAATCCGATTAATATCTTTTACAACATATCTGATAATCCATTTATGACTATAGTATTGAGCATCACTATATACATATATCCTATCTTCATATAAAAAGATTCATGCCCTGCATGAACAGCATACTCAATAGGCATAAAAGCAATCTGTATTCCGGTGTTACTAATTGCCTTATTGTCCTCAAATACACATTTTATTGAATCAAATCCTTCTGTTATAATCTCTTCCAACAATTGAATCCACTGACGATATTCTCCAAAATCTTTTACATCTTTGTAGAACTCCACATTGTTCGTCAAAAAAACATAATTTTTTTGAGGCAGTGGAAGATATATACCACCAAATCCCATTCCATGTTTTACTGTATATTCATATGTATCAAAATCTCTTTTTTCAATTTTCCACGAAAATGGTTCACGGAAAAGATAATCCCTCATATGGAATGGATAATCTTTCAATTCCTCTTTAAAATAGTCAACAACAGCTTCATTCTCTGTATCATATCCTACATCAACCATATTAAATATAATTGCACCCTTTGCAATATACCGACCTTGATTTTTCCATGTAAAATATAAAGCAGCATCACTTCCAAAACCAAACGAACTTTCATAATCTTTCTCATTTAAATAAGATAGATACTCGAATAATTCATCTATGTCATCCATGAAATTTAGATAATATATAACATCTAGCGCTGTACAAGTTTTCTCTTCTTCCCTTCCTCGCCCAAAGACATGTGCATTTGATTCGGATTCATAAAACTATCATAAATTAAATATTCTATTGGCATATCGGCAGGAATATGAATCCCCCTTAATCCACTTTTATCAAAACGGTTAAATGTTTCCGCAATATGAAGTGTTCCGCTTTTATGATATTTCTCTATATTAGCAATTTCCTTTTCTAACTGTCCCTCCTCATATTCATCTGCATTAAGCGCGACAACTACTCCACGAGAAGCCTTTGCTATAAATGTATATGTTCTCTGGCTTGAATCATATTTTTGCTCTGGAAATATCATAGCAGGTGCAAATATTGAACAACTTCTTGACCGATCCATTTCAAACAAACTATAAATTCTGTCAATGATTCCCTCATTCGCAACTGAAATCTGTTCTTTGAAATCAATTTTATTTTCCCATATATCATATAAATCAATTAACAAAGAAACATTGTACAAAGGATAAATATTATCTTCCCTGCATACAAAATGGCTTTTTTCAATAGTAGTTCCTTCACTCATCATTAAAGAATCAAGTTCAAGAATATCATATTTCTTTACTTCCTCCTTAAAGAATTTCTGTACTTTATAAAATAATATTTCAGTCGGGAGAACAAACCTTTTTTCTACAACGCCATCATTCTTATTTTCTTCTATAAAATAATCAATCGTTCCAGATACATACTCTAAAGCCAGGCATAATTCCTCTTCCCGCGAAATATTTCTTGCTAAGTAGGTAAAAAATTGAGACAAGCATAAACATTATTATGACCAGTTCCGATTATTACACGGTAAAACTTATCATTATATCTAAGCTGGACTTCACCAAAATCTTCTACCGTGTAATCGTCTGCTATCCCTGGTTTCATAACATCATATATTTTACCAAAGAACCCTTTGAATTCATCATATGCTCCAATCCTCTTACTGCCTTTTTCTTCATATTCAATCAGACAGGCATTTAATGCCAAACAAGATTCCAAACTGATCTGTTGTTGATACACAGATTAATACAATATACCGCCTTCACAAGATCATTAAACTGATATTCATTTGTAATTTTTAATAATCTGTCAATTTTCATTCGAATAGTTGGAAACGCTTCTGTTTTTACCATTTTGTCATCACCTTCATCAAATAGCAAATTTAGATATTAACTCTTCTTCCAGAATATTATACCATAAAAATGGCGAAGTGCTTATCCTAACACTTCGCGTTTGTATCAATATTTCCAATATGACAAAATCTGTTCCTGTTGTATTTATCTATTTCTTTATTTTCTCTATTATTCCGATCCAGCCTTCCAAAGGTATAAATAAGGTGTAAATTATTGGTTAATTCCCAAGAAATCCTTTAAAATCAAGGTTTTCACGGCATCCATTAAACATTGCCGTGGCATACGAAAAGTACTCGAATCATTGTTTTTCTCCTCTCAAATCATTTGTAAAATCTATAAATTCCTTGGAATTTTTCCCATTGTCATCTTTTATTGTTTTTCCCTGATATTTTCTGTATAGTTCTTCCAAAACGTTTTCCTTTCATATTCTGAACTTTTGAAATGATGTCGCCATTGATAATATTTTTATTATACAGGAATGAGGCGGTAATCGCAAACACAATCCACAATACAAAATGATATTCTTTTTTTCTGGATGTTTCTGTGATATACTTATACGCGGTCGTATCAGACCGGAAAGGAATTATTATGTTACAAAAATTATATGTTTTTTTCAGGAAAGAAACCATTTTGTCAATTGCAGTGATCCTGGCGCTTCTTTCTATGTTCTGGGTCAGACCGGATAAGGCTTATTTTACTTATATCGATTTCAGGACTCTCGGGCTCCTCTTCTGTTTGATGGCAATTGTAGCTGGTTTGAAGGCTGTTGGTGTTTTTGATATACTTGCCAAAAAATTGCTGATGGGAACATCGGGAACTGTGGGTGTGATCAGGCTGTTGGTACTCTTATGTTTCTTCCTGTCAATGGTGATCACCAATGATGTGGCATTGATTACTTTTGTTCCTCTTGCATTGATCATTGTGCATAAACTGCCAAAGGAACTGGGCAATTACTGGCTTATTAAAATAGTAGCCATGCAGACAATCGCTGCTAATCTCGGAAGCATGCTCACACCAATCGGAAATCCGCAGAACCTTTATCTATATGCCAGAGCAGGGATGTCCGCGGCAGAATTAATAACCCTGATGCTTCCCTATTCCGCCACAGCACTTATCCTTCTTCTGATATGGATACAGGTAGCCGCTGCCAAAGCACCTAACGTATGCGGTTCCGAAAAAAATAAAACTCTTTTGGGATTCTCTGACAGAAAAGAACTTAACATGGAATACCTGGCCGCTTACCTGATCTTATTTACAATCTGCCTGCTCACTGTTGCACGTATCATTCCATACCAGATTCCTCTTGTATTGGTTCTTATATATATGCTGCTAAGAAACAGGGAAAATATAAGCAGGGTGGATTACTCCCTGCTTGCCACCTTTATCGCATTATTTATTTTTATCGGCAACCTTGGAAGGATTCCGCAATTCAGCAGTTTTCTGGAAAGAATCATGGCAGGAAGGGAAACACTTACTGCTGTTCTTGCCAGTCAGATTATGAGCAATGTTCCCGCTGCGCTTCTTTTATCCGGCTTTACAGATAATTACCGGGCTTTAATTGTCGGAACCAATATTGGAGGTCTCGGCACTCTGATTGCATCCATGGCAAGCCTGATAAGTTTCAAATATATTGCAAAAGAAAACAGGAATCTGAGAGGGAAGTATTTGGGAATATTCACAGCCTCCAATATTATATTCATGATATTCATGTTAATATTGTATTTTTTCTTAGATAAAGGTTTTCCCGGAATTACAAAAGCTATAGCAATTCTTTCTTTGCAAAAAATTCTCCGCGGCACTCTCCCATCCTGGAAGAAAAGCCGCGGAGAAATAAATATATTTTCGATGCCAATACAAAGATCATTAATCTTTACACCACTTTACAACTTTCAAATTGTCTTATAAATATAGTTTTTTCAACCTTCCTATTTTAGTTTTCTATATTCTTCATCACTTACCGGTTCAAGCCATTCATTGGAACTATTTTCGCCCGGAACTTCTATTGCCAGATGTGAAAACCATTCATCCGGTGCGGCGCCATGCCAGTGTTTCACTTCTGCCGGAATATTGATGCAGTCGCCTGGCTTCATTTCTACAGCATCTTTCCCTTCTTCCTGATAATATCCTCTTCCGGCAACACATACCAGGATCTGTCCTCCCCCACTTTTTGCATGATGGATATGCCAGTTATTTCTGCATCCTGGTTCAAATGTCACATTGAAAATTCCAACCTGAGATGTAGAGATTGGTGCAAGAAAACTTCTGCCAGAAAAATACTGTGCAAAGCCATCGTTTGGTTCACCAATTGGAAATACCATCTCTTTTGCATGCGCCCGCATCGCTTCCTCTTCGTATGGCAAATCTCCTTCGCCTGTTTCCCACACTTCCTTTGCAAGATTGAAAACAGCCCATGCTTTTGGCCATCCTGCATAGAATGCAACATGTGTGATCACAGCAGCAATCTCTTTTTGTGTCACACCATGATTTTTGCATTTTGAAGATGATATTTTAAAGAAGAATCCGTAATTCCAGAAGCCATCAGCGCAACCACTGTGATAATACTTCTTGTTTTTACGTCGATATCCTGGTTATTCCAGTTTTCGCCGAAAAGTACATCATCGTTAAAATGTGCAAATTCCGGTGCGAATTCACCAAGTGTATTTCTTCCTGCTGTCTGTACTATTTTTCCCATATTCTGTATACCTCCATAACGCTGTTGTTTATAAAGAGTTACCCATTCACTGATTTCCTGTTTTGTTCCACAATTTAACAGTCTGCCTTCTGTAATAACTGCGTCTGGTGCAGATGACTGCAATTCTTTCACAGTGTTTCCAAATCCACTTCCTCCGGATGTTGCAAAAAGCACAATCTTTTTACCACTGAAATCGTAAGCTTCTAAAAATGTATTGATGATTGTCGGAGCCACATACCACCAGATTGGGAATCCCAGAAGGATCTCGTCATAAGAACTCATATCCATCTCTTTTTTCATAATTGCCGGTCTATATTTTTTATCACTCATTTCCACACTGCTTCTGGATTTTTTATTCATCCAGTCAAGATCAAGCTTTGTATATGGAACTTTCGGCTCAATCTCAAACAAATCCGCTTTTGCTTCCTCTGCGATCATCTGTGCTACTTTTTTTGTTGTTCCGCTTGCACTGAAAAATGCCACTAATTTTTTACTCATAATAAAAAGCCCCTTTCTATACGTATTTTTCACAAAAAATAGATGTATAAGATTTACATTCATCTTACACATCTATTTTAAGCTCTATCGCTTCATTATGTCTAATGCTTATATTGAATTTTGTTTTATGCCTGAAAAGCATTAATCTCCTCGATCATTTTACGGACTGCCAAAGAATATGGGATATTCCGTCGCCAGGCAATCACCGTACTAGTCTTGATTTCAGGAGAAATTCTTCGCTGTACAAGAATATCCTCTCGCCAATACTTTGCAGCACCCTCAATTGAAATTGGATACCCCAGTCCATTTGCCGCCATAACTCCGGCATTCGTTCCAAGATTACTCGTAAAAGCAATCTGTAATTTTGAAAAGTCTTTCCCAAACCAGTTGGCAAGTTCACTTTGAACGTTCATTCTTTCCGGCAGGATCAAGGGCTTTCCAATAAGATCTTCTTTTTTATAAACTCTTTTTCTGCCAGCGGATCATCCGGCCGCATTCCGACACACCAGTGATCGCAATCTGTGATCCGGATATAATCCAGCCCTTCGGTGTCCACCGGCTCCATGAATAATGCAATATCTACAAGTCCTTTGTTCATCATCTCATACACTGCATCTGCTGTTGCAGTATGCAATACAATCTGAACCAGCGGATATTTTTCTTTATATGTTTTACATATCTTCGCCAATGTCTCCACTGCTGCAAATTCACCGCATCCAATGGTTATCGTGCTCTCTACAACCTCTTCTTTTCCTTTCAGTTCCTCAAGCGTCCTTTCCTCAAGATTAAGAATCTCCAAGGCACGCCTTTTTAATAAAATTCCTTCATCAGTGAGCGATATTTTCTTCCCGTTTCGAATAAATAATGTTATTCCCAGGTCCTCTTCAAATGCCGCCATTTGTCTGGATAGCGTTGGCTGGGTAATATGCAATTGTTCTGCTGCTTTTGTAAAGCTCTGTTCTTTTGCTACTGTTAAAAAATAGCGTAATAATCTTAATTCCATATCTTTATATTCCTACAAATTTTTCTTGTAACCATTCTATCATATTGCATCCCAGACATATCTGCACAAAATACCGCGGGGTATTTTTGGGTTATTTTCTAACCGCCTATGCCCTTCAGACTGTGATTTTACTGGCTTTTGGGCGAAGCTTTCAAAGAGTGCCGTGGCATATAAATAGTATTTTTATCATTGTTCTTATAACGCCTCTTCCTTTTCCACTATTATAGCTGATCGTACTTGGCCGCACTCCCTTTTGCCTTATCTACCGGATACTTTGCTTCATTCTGCGACATCTTCATATTTATGATTTCATCTGCATCCAGTTCCAGTTTGTCTAACAGATTCTGACTATAAACCAAAACATCCGCCAATTCCTCCTTGACATGTTGCAGATCATATTCTTCATCAGACCACTGAAAACACTCTAATAACTCTGCTGCCTCAATTACGATTGATTTTGCAAGATTTGCCGGCGAATGAAACTGATCCCAGTTTCGATCTTCTGTAAATTTTCTAATTCTGTCTATTGTTTCATACTTCATAATTAAATACTCCTTTATTTTGCTACTTCTAACAATGCTTTCTGACAAAGTGAAATTATTCAGTTCAGCATTTTGGGCTACGGCAACTGAATTCGGGTGAAATATCCCGCAAAGTGGGGCGTGCAGATTGCGGGAATGATTTTTCAGACACGCTCTAATGTTTCATCAACACTATTTTATACATGCAGATTTTTCTGCATCTCTTCTTTAAATTCTCTTCCTTTAAACAATATCACTGCTACAAGAAACAGGAAACATATTAACGCTCACACATACTTACTGTTGGATTTTTCACCACTTTGCATAAGAGTAAGATTCCCGGAAGAATCAATCCGTATCCGGCAGCATAATTTCGTAAATAAGATACTCTCGCACAGGGCATTTCCGCACCTTAGCGG
>ENA-OQDE01000564-OQDE01000564.1-human-gut-metagenome-genome-assembly--contig:-NODE-564-length-20712-cov-2.663639_pt1 | contig 20712 bp, 28 predicted proteins | sample MGYA00242768_ERZ504595 | MGnify/ENA primary metagenome ERZ504595 (study PRJEB26092, sample SAMD00036307) | human gut metagenome | host: Homo sapiens | study: EMG produced TPA metagenomics assembly of... | reverse complement strand
TGACGTTTGCGCAAAGCAGCGATCATATCATCAAAGTTGGAGATGATAACACCACTTACCTCTGCCAGTTTTTCTACATAACTGCGGAAATCTGCAGGGACTTCTACAGCCATAGCCTTATCAGGACGCCATGTTGGTAACATCTTGATTTCAAATCCGCTTTCGCGTGTTTTGATATGATATTCCAATGAATCGATAGGATCATCCGTTGTGCAAACGGCTTCTACATGATAACGACGCATCATTCCACGAGCTGAATATTCGGGTTGAGACAGTTTCTCGTTACATTCATCGTAAATTTCACGTGCGGTTTGTGGATTCAATATTTTATTGATACCAAATGCCGTTTTCAGTTCAAGGTGAGTCCAGTGGTACAATGGGTTGCGGAAAGTGTAAGGTACTGTTTCCGCCCATTTTTCAAATTTTTCCCAGTCTGTGGTATCTTTTCCCGTACAGAAACGTTCGTCTACACCGTTTGTACGCATTGCACGCCATTTGTAGTGGTCACCGCCCAACCAGATTTCAGTCAGTGATTTAAACTTGTAGTCGTCAGCTACCATTTGAGGGATAAGGTGACAGTGATAGTCGATGATCGGCATTTTAGCCGCATGCTCGTGATACAACTTTTGCGCAGTTTCTGTTTGCAGCAAGAAGTTTTCGTCCATGAAGTTCTTCATTATTACTGTGTTTTAAGTATATAAAATTATTACTTTCTATATTTATACCTATATAGTATTGATTTTAAAGCTAATAGGCGTAAATCTTGTTTTAGTTTTATTAACCGTTATCGAACACAAAAATAGAAAATTTACTTGGAGTAACAAAATAATTCGTATATTTGCAGCGATTATTTATAATATTTAAGTTTTAGCACTATGGAGGACCAGAACTATACCATTAAAGACATTGCCCGTATGGCCGGTGTTTCCGCCGGGACGGTTGACAGGGTGTTACACAATCGTGGTGACGTGTCTCCCAAAAGCAAAGCCAAAGTACAAAAGGTGTTGGACGAGATTCATTATCAGCCCAATGTATTTGCTATCGGTTTGGCCGCTAAAAAGAAATATTCTTTCCTCTGTTTGATACCTTATTATATAGAGCATGATTATTGGCATTCGGTAGTAGGGGGGATTGAGCGTGCCCGGCAAGAATTACGTCCTTTTAATGTGAGTATAGATTATTTGTGCTATCACCATGGGGATGAGAAGAGTTATCAGGAAGCCTGCCTTTCTATAAAAGAAAAGAATGTGGATGCGGTATTGATTTCTCCGAATTTTCGGGAAGAGACACTGGCGCTGACAGCCTATTTACAGGAAAATAAGATTGCTTATGCTTTTGTCGATTTCAATATGGAAGAAGCGAAAGCGTTGACGTATATCGGGCAGGATTCATATAAGAGCGGATATATCGCAGCGAAAATATTGATGCGCAATTATTCGGCAGGAGAAGGCCAGGAGTTGGTTTTGTTTTTAAGTAACAATAAAGATAATCCGGCTGAAATACAGATGCAACGCCGTTTGGATGGTTTTATGAGTTACATTGCCGAAGAATATAATAACTTGGTAATCCATGAGGTAGTACTTAATAAATCCGATCAGGAAAGTAACCAACAGACATTGGATGAGTTTTTTCAGGCGCATCCGAAGGCTTTACTGGGAGTTGTATTTAATTCCAGAGTGTATCAGTTGGGAGAGTATCTTCGTCATGCGGGACGTAGCATGAAAGGACTGATAGGATATGACCTTCTGAAAGCAAACGTAGATTTATTAAAATCCGGTGATGTGCATTATTTAATCGGGCAACGTCCGGGTTTGCAAGGATATTGTGGGGTGAAGGCGTTGTGCGACCATGTCGTGTTTAAGAAGTCTGTTGAACCTGTAAAATACATGCCTATTGATATCCTGATAAAGGAAAACATTGATTTTTATTTTGAATTTGTATAATATCAACTTTATAAATTACAACTAACATGAAAGCATTAAACAAAGAAACTGCTCCTAAAACACAACGTCCGGAGCGTATTATCCAATTTGGCGAAGGTAACTTTTTGCGTGCATTTGTAGATTGGATTATTTATAACATGAACCAGAAAGCTGATTTCAACAGCAGTGTAGTAGTGGTTCAACCGATTGATAAAGGTATGGTCGATATGCTGAATGCACAGGATGATCTTTATCATGTAAACCTTCAAGGATTGGATAAAGGAGAGGCTGTTAACAGCTTGACAATGATTGATGTAATCAGCCGCGCTTTAAACCCATATACTCAAAATGACGAGTTTATGAAGTTGGCAGAGCAACCTGAAATGCGTTTTGTTATTTCAAACACTACAGAGGCTGGTATTGCTTTTGATCCGGCTTGTAAACTTGAGGATGCTCCTGCTTCATCTTATCCGGGTAAGCTGACTCAATTACTCTATCATCGTTTTAAAACATTCAATGGTGATAAGACAAAAGGTTTGATTATTTTCCCTTGCGAGCTTATTTTCCTGAATGGTCATAAGTTGAAAGAAACAATTTATCAATATATTGAATTGTGGAACCTGGGTAATGAGTTTAAAACTTGGTTTGAAGAAGCTTGTGGTGTATATGCAACATTGGTAGACCGTATTGTTCCGGGATTCCCGCGCAAGGATATTGCTGCTATCAAAGAAAAACTGCAATATGACGATAATCTGGTTGTTCAGGCTGAAGTTTTCCATTTGTGGGTTATTGAGCTCCGCAGGAAGTTGCAAAAGAGTTCCCGGCTGACAAGGCAGGCTTGAATGTATTGTTTGTACCGTCAGAAGCTCCTTATCACGAACGTAAGGTTACTTTGTTGAATGGCCCGCATACAGTTCTTTCTCCGGTTGCCTATCTCTCGGGAGTGAATATTGTGCGTGATGCTTGCCAGCACGAAGTGATTGGCAAATATATCCACAAGGTAATGTTTGACGAACTGATGGAAACTTTGAACTTGCCGAAGGATGAGTTGGAGAAATTTGCAAATGATGTATTGGAACGCTTCAACAATCCGTTCGTGGATCATGCAGTAACCAGCATCATGCTGAATTCTTTCCCTAAATACGAAACTCGTGATTTGCCGGGATTGAAGACTTATCTGGAACGTAAAGGTGAACTTCCTAAAGGACTGGTACTTGGTTTAGCCGCTATCATTACTTATTATAAAGGTGGTGTACGTGCTGATGGTGCTGAAATTGTTCCGAATGATGCTCCTGAAATCATGAACCTGCTGAAAGAACTTTGGGCAACAGGTTGCACAAAGAAAGTTGCTGAAGGTGTTCTGGCTGCAGATTTTATCTGGGGAGAAGATTTGAATAAGATCCCGGGATTGACAGAAGCCGTAAAAGCTGATTTGGATTCTATCCAGGAAAAAGGAATGCTTGAGACCGTTAAAGGTATTCTGTAATTAGAAGACTAAATAAAAAAATAGCGCCACTGTCCTCTGAACAAGTGGCGCTATTTTTATTATCAAGTTATTTATTATTCTTGTTCAGCCGTATGCAAAATAAATGTAGTAGCTCCAATTGTCACAATAGCGCCATCTTCAATGCGTACACGGTCTTTATCTCCCAGAATTTCATTCATAAGGAAAGTACCTGTGAGACTAGGAGCATCTCGTAATGTGTAGACTAGCTTTCCTTGCTTATTACGCTTTATATTAATGATGCAATGGCGTCGATCCATGCTCATATCACCGCTTTCAATGGGAGTATTAATGTTTGTTCCTACACAACGGCGGCCTATGACATTGTCACCTTCCTGTAAGGGAAGTAACTGTTTAAAACCAAATACATTTTCGATAACAGTGATATATCCGAATTCTTCTTTATGAGATTCAGCTTCTTCTTCCAGGTTTTCTTCCTTTCTAAGAGCCTTAACTTTACTTTTTCCTAACCGGATACTGAATTGCTTGCCACAATGTTCGCATTCAAATACCAGTGATTGGCCTTCGCTATACTTGGTTTCATCAAAATAAAGATAATTCTCACATTTAGGACAAAGAACTCGTTTCATGCTTTTTAAAAGGGGTTTTTATTTAGCCAGTAACCAGGCATTCTTATAAGTTTCGTTTTTTCTTAGCTCAAGTAATTGCTTGGTCGCTTCATCACGGTTGTTAAATGAACTGATACTGACACGTACTTTACCATCAGTGTTCAGAGCTTTTGCATCTGCAAATCCTTTTGATTTTAATTGGTTCGCAATAACTTCTGCATCTTTCAGGCTGATTCCTCCTGCCACAATGATATGAAAAGGATGATTTGCACTTTCTTGAGATTTCACCGCAGGAGCAGGAGCCGCTGTTTCCTGTTTTACCACTTTCACTTCTCTTACTGCGATCGGTTTGGAAGTCTTGGCTTTATCCGTTGTATGCTTTTTAGCAGATGAAGTTTTGGTTGAAGCGGAAGAAGCAGAAAGCTTCTTTGCTTGTTGCGCAGCATCGTTCTTAACATAAACAGGAGTTACTGCAACCGATTGCTTTTCTATTTGCTCAAAAAGCTCGCTGGGCAATAACTGTGCATAATTGTTCTTTTGAACGTCGGTATTCTCTACCGGAGTTGAAAAGGCAAAGAACAGTACGATGGCAGCAATCATGCTGCAGCATTGCGGAGATACGCGCGGTTGATACTAATTTCAAAAGTCTTCTTTTCCTTTTCCTGATAAGTCGGTACCAATACTTTTTCTTTCTGCTGCAGAGCCGAAAGTTCATGTATTTCAAAAGAGTCGAGACCATATAATGAAGGAGTTGTTATCTTATAATCATAAGGAACGAACTCGTAGTTGCCATAAATGTTATAATGAATCTCGCCTATATTATCCAGATGGGCTTTCCCTTCCTCATGAAGGAGACCGATAAATTCGTTTACTTCTTTTTCTACTATACGGCTGGCGTCAGCAAAACTTGTGTCGTATGCTGACATATAAGATTGCACCAGTACGCCGTCATTCAGTTTTAATTGAGGATTAAAACCGATTGTACGGGTAGGAGGTAAAAATATATTTTCTTCCTTTACGCGGGTTGCGGGCGAATAATGCGCTACAAAACCACCAAATCCCGGAACAATGACGCAGTCGTTTTCCAGTAGTAAGTCTCTATATGTTGTGCCAATTCAATCATGTCTGCAAAATTAAGAGATAAATTGAATATATCCCAGAAAACTTCGAAAAATTCACTACTTTTGCATCGTTTTATTTATCACTATCAATAATGAACTATATACAGACAGAAATAGACGGAGTATGGCTGATCGAGCCTAGAGTTTTCTCCGATGAACGGGGCTATTTTATGGAAGCCTATAAGAAAGAAGAGTTTGAAGCCAATATTGGTCCCGTAAACTTTATACAGGACAACGAGTCGAAATCATCTTTTGGTGTATTGCGTGGATTGCACTATCAAAAAGGAGAACATAGTCAGGCGAAACTAGTTCGTGTTCTTAAAGGAGAAGTGCTCGACGTTGCCGTTGATTTGCGTAAATCATCGCCTACGTTTGGAAAGCATGTTTGTGTATTGCTTAGTGAAGAAAATAAGAGACAATTTTTTATTCCCCGTGGTTTTGCTCATGGCTTTGCTGTCTTGAGTGAAGAAGCTGTTTTTACATATAAGGTAGATAACAAGTATGCTCCGCAAGCGGAAGCCTCTATTTTATATAATGACGAAACATTGGGGATCGACTGGCCGTTGGCAGAGTCGCAAATGTTATTATCTGCGAAAGACAGAGAGGGAACTGCTTTCAAGGACGCCGTTTATTTTGAATGAATTTCTAAACAAACAATAGATTAAGTATGAAAATTGCAATCGTGGGAACAGGGTATGTGGGTCTGGTGTCAGGCACATGTTTTGCCGAAATTGGCGTGAATGTAACGTGCGTAGACACGAACAAAGAGAAAATCGAATCTTTGCAAAAGGGGAACATTCCAATTTATGAAAATGGATTGGAAGAGATGGTACTCCGTAATATGAAAGCAAAGCGATTGAAGTTTACTACCTCATTGGAAAGTTGTCTGGATGAAGTGGAAGTTATATTCAGTGCAGTTGGAACTCCTCCGGATGAAGATGGCAGCGCTGATTTGAAATACGTATTGGAGGTGGCCCGTACCATTGGTCGCAATATGAAACAGTATAAATTGGTAGTTACCAAAAGTACCGTTCCGGTAGGCACTGCCAGTAAGGTTCGTGCGGTTATTCAGGAAGAACTGGATAAGAGAGGCGTGACGGTTGATTTTGATGTGGCTTCTAATCCGGAATTCCTTAAAGAAGGAAATGCTATCAGTGACTTTATGAGCGGACCGCGTGGTAGTGGGAGTGGAGTCGGCACGTGCGGAGAAATTGATGTCCAAACTATATAAACCATTCTTATTGAATAATTTCCGTGTGATTTTCATGGATATTCCGTCTGCGGAAATGACTAAATATGCGGCAAATTCGATGCTGGCAACCCGTATAAGCTTTATGAATGATATTGCAAACTTGTGCGAGATTGTTGGTGCGGATGTGAATATGGTGCGTAGTGGGATAGGTTCGGATACTCGTATCGGACGTAAGTTTCTGTATCCGGGTATCGGATATGGTGGTTCCTGCTTCCCCAAAGATGTGAAGGCATTGATTAAAACAGCAGAACAGAATGGTTATACCATGCGGGTACTTACGGCTGTGGAAGAAGTGAATGAGAACCAAAAAAGCGTCTTGTTCGAAAAGTTAATGAAACAGTTTAATGGTGATTTGCAGGGTAAGACTGTTGCTTTGTGGGGATTGGCATTTAAACCGGAAACGGATGATATGCGTGAGGCTCCGGCATTAGTCCTGATCGATAAATTACTGAAAGCAGGTTGTAAAGTACGCGCATACGATCCGGCTGCCGTGCAAGAATGTAAGCGCAGGATTGGTGATACTATCTATTATGCTTGCGATATGTATGATGCCGTACTGGATGCTGATGTGTTGATGCTGGTTACCGAATGGAAAGAATTCCGTCTGCCTTCATGGGCCGTTATCAAGAAAACGATGTCCCGGCAGATTGTGTTGGACGGACGTAATATATATGATAAAAAGAGATGGAAGAACTCGGATTTATTTATCACTGTATTGGTAAATAAAAAATAAGAGTATCTTTATACAAAACTAAAATAGATGATGAAAAATGTGGCTGTATCGTTAATGGCAATCTTTTTCGCGGCATGTAGCGGCAATAAGAGTCCCCATTCTCTTCAACAAGAGAAAGAGGATCTTAGTGCAAAAGGACTACTGCAGGGAATTTGGCTGGACGATGAAACGGAGAGCCCGTTGATGCGTGTAGAAGGAGATACTATCTACTATGCAGATGTACAAAGTACTCCCATTGCATTTAAAATAATACGGGATACTCTTTATACTTATGGAAATGATACTACTTATTACAAGATTGATAAGCAGGCAGAACATATATTCTGGTTTCATTCCATAACGGATGATGTAATTAAGTTGCATAAATCCGAAGATGCCAATGATTCAATCTATTTTGTCCGTCAGGAATTAGTCATTCCGGCATATACGGAAGTAACCAAACGCGATAGTGTAGTGACCTATAATGGCACTCGCTATCGCGCATACGTATATATTAATCCTTCTAAAATGAGAGTCATCAAGACGACTTATTCCGAAGACGGGATTAGCATGGATAATGTATACTATGATAATGTGATGCACATTTGTGTGTATGAAGGTAAAAAGAGCCTGTTTGCCAGCGATGTTACCAAACAGATGTTTGACAAAGTACTTCCTGTCGATTTTCTGGAGCAATCCATCCTGTCAGATACAAAGTTTATGAAAGTAGACCGGAACGGTTTTCATTATCAAGCTGTCCTGGCCATTCCGGAAACTTCCATATATAGCATTGTAAATATGGAAGTAAGTTTTAAAGGAGATTTGACTATCACTTCATCCAAATAAAAAAGCACCATACATTCAGATCGTATAGTGCCGGATTAAAAAAGCCTTGCTTTAATTTTGTCTGGGGGGAGACGGACGGTTATTTCTCTTTCCTCCGTTATTATTATTCCTTTTTCCCCGGAAATCTTTTCTTTTGTAGTTGCCACCCTTGCCCTTGCTAAAAGAACGCGGTTTGTATTCCGGAGCTTCTCCCAATTCTTCAGGAATAGGAATTTTATAAATCTCTTTTTCCAGGAAGTTCTCAATACTTTTGAAGTTACTTTGTTCTTTCTCGCTGATGAACGTAAGTGCTACACCATCATTGTTGGCACGTGCTGTACGTCCGATACGGTGTACATAGTCTTCGCTGTCGTGAGGCACGTCGAAGTTGATAACCAGGCGGATATCATCGATATCTATACCACGTGCAACGATGTCCGTAGCTACCAATATATTGATTCGTCCGGCTTTAAACTCATGCATAACAGTTTCCCGTTGAGCCTGTTCCAGATCCGAATGCATTTCCCCTACGTTCAGTTTCATGGATTTCAAAGCCTTGGCTACTTCCTTGACCTTGATTTTAGAAGATGCAAAGACAATCACACGTTCCGGAACTTCATCCATAAAAAGACTGCGTATGATTCCCAGCTTTTGATTTTCGTAGCAAACGTATGCTGCCTGAATAATCTTTTCTGCAGGTTTGGAAACTGCGAGCTTTATCTCTGACGGATTATTTAAGATTGTGTTTGCCAATTGCTGAATCTTTGCAGGCATTGTTGCAGAAAACATGATTGTCTGTCGTTCCTTCGGCAGATATTTCGCAATTTGCATGATATCTTCATAGAATCCCATGTCGAGCATCCGGTCCGCTTCATCCAGAATAAAATAAGAAACCTTGGAAAGATCTACATATCCAAGGCTTAAATGGGCGATCAGACGTCCGGGAGTAGCAATAACAACATCAGCTCCTAAAGTGAGTCCTTTTTTCTGTTGTTCGAACAATATTCCATCATTTCCACCGTATACGGCAACACTCGATACCGGCATGAAATAGGAAAACCCTTCCATTTGCTGGTCGATCTGTTGGGCCAATTCCCGGGTAGGAGACATGATGACACAATTAATCGCATCTTCCGGATGTTTACCTTCAGATAATTTATTCAATACAGGCAGTAGAAACGCGGCCGTTTTACCTGTTCCTGTCTGTGCTACTGCGATCAAATCTTTACCCTCAAGTATGATTGGAATTGCCTGCTCCTGTATAGGCGTACATTCGTCAAATCGCATGGCATCAAGCGCCTCAAGCACATTTGCATTTAATTGTAGTTCGGAAAACTTCATTCTTTTATTTAATTTGTCAGCAAAGATAATCTATTTTTTGGTCTAATTACATATTCAAGTAAGAATCTTTGAATCCGAGGAAATAGAGCACTCCATCCAGTCCGATGGTGTTGATCGATTGCTTGGCATTTGCCACCACTTTAGGCTTTGCGTGGAAAGCAATTCCCAGTCCGGCAACCCCTAGCATAGGGAGGTCGTTAGCTCCGTCTCCTACGGCGATGGTCTGTGCAATATCCACCTTTTCCACTTGTGCAATGAGGCGGAGCAGTTCGGCTTTCCGTTTTCCGTCTACTACATCTCCCAGGTAACGTCCGGTCAGTTTGCCGTCAATAATTTCCAGTTCGTTGGCATAGACGTAATCTATACCGTATTTCTTTTGCAGGTATTGACCGAAATAAGTGAATCCTCCGAAAGGATGGCGATTTTGTAACCGTACTTCTTCAATACATACATCAGCCGTTCTACGCCCTCCGTGATAGGCAAGCTCTCGGCTATTTCTTGCATTACCGATTCGTCCAGCCCTTTCAATAGTGCTACACGGCGGGTAAAGCTCTCTGTAAGTCTATTTCTCCACGCATGGCGCTTTCTGTGATGGCCTTTACTTCGTCGCCTACACCGGCACGGATAGCCAGTTCGTCAATCACCTCTGTTTCGATTAATGTAGAGTCCATATCAAAACAGATCAGACGGCGCATACGACGGTACATATTATCCTGTTGGAAAGAAAAGTCCATTTCCAGTTCGCTGGCCAACTTCATCAGCTTCTCCTGCATCGCAATGCGATCTTTCGGAGTACCTCTCACTGAAAATTCGATGCAAGCCCTGGTGCGTGCATCTGCCTGACATTCATCCAACGGGATACGACCTGTCAGACGTTTGATAGCATCAATATTCATGCCCTGTTCGGCCAATATGCTTGTAGCGGCAGAAATCTGTCGGGCGGAAAGCTTGCGTCCCAGAACCGTCAGGATATAACGGTTTTTTCCTTGCATACCTACCCAGTTTTCATATTGCTCGGTGGTGATAGGTTCAAACCGGATGGTCACTCCCAGGGAAGAAGCCTTGAACAACAATTCCTTCATAATGAATCCGGAATGTCTTTCTTCACTCTTGAACAGGATACCCAGCGATAATGTATTATGAATATCTGCCTGGCCGATATCGAGAATCGTGGCATCATATTTGGCAAGGATTTCGGTCACGGAAGCAGTCAGTCCCGGACGATCTTCGCCGGTAACTCGAATCAGAATCAATTCAGTATTTGATGGTTGCATAAAAAATAGACTTTAACGCTGCAAAAGTAGAGAAAAAAGTTCGTTTTTTATGCTAAATAACATAAAAAGTTATAACCCCAAAAGTGAGATTTTTGCTTATTTGCTTGGAAGTTAATTTAATATTTACTTACCTTTGCACCCGGTTTCAAAAATAAAGCTCTGATAATCAGCGGATTCCTCTTCGCCTGATGCCTGAAAAGACAATGTTTCGGGAAGAAACCACTGTTTAAGGACAGTCCCGGATAGTATTAACTAAAACCGAATTACATGAAGCATGTAAAATGGATTTTTGTTGTATTACTGATTTGTTCCTTGACCGCTTTCGTTGAGAAAGACAAACCTACCGGAGGTTTGAGTGAGGGTGACGTAGCCCCTGATTTTAAAATCGAATCTACGTCAAACGGGCAACCCGCCTTTAAATTGGGAAATTTGAAAGGTAAATATGTGTTGCTAAGTTTTTGGGCAAGTTATGACGCGCAGTCCCGGATGCAAAATGTAAGTTTGAGCAATGCGCTTCGTTCTTCTCATAATGTGGAAATGGTTTCTATTTCATTTGACGAATATCAGTCAATATTTAAGGAAACCGTTCGTAAGGATCAAATAGTTACGCCCACTTGTTTCGTGGAAACAGAAGGCGAGGATTCCGGTTTATTTAAGAAGTACCGTTTAAACCGGGGATTTACTAACTATTTATTGGATGGAAATGGTGTAATTATAGCCAAAAACATCTCTGCTGCAGATCTTTCTGCTTATGTAAAAGAAGTCGGTTAACGATTTTAAGAATGTAAGGAGAAAGAGGGATTTTCCAAATCACCGTCAGGTGAAAACAATGGAGAATAGACAAAAGAGGAAATGGATACAACAAAAAGTTCCGCCTACACTTGCATTAGCAAGAATAGGCGGAACTTCTACTTTTATACTCTTCGTTTATTCGGTGCATCCAAAACCTTGGGGCAATCTATGGATAGAATCCGTGAAGACTGCAGAAGGCTTGCCTACCTTTTATTTAGGTGCCTTCTGGTACAAGAAGAATGCGATACCCGCATAAAGGATATTAGGAATCCAGACTGCAACGGCAGGTGGCACATTTCCGTTCACGGCAAAGGTGGAAGTAATCGTCTGGAACAGGATATAAGAGAAACTTAATCCTAATCCGATACCCAGATGAAGCCCCATACCGCCTTTCGTTTTTCGGGACGAAAGCGATACACCGATGATGGTAAGGATGAAAGAGGCGAACGACATAGCGATTCGTTTGTGATATTCAATCTCAAACTCCTTGATGTTGGCAAATCCTCTTCGTTTCTGTTTGGCGATATAATCGCTTAATTCGGGACTGGTCAGCATTTCCTGCTGGTTTTTCATGATAAGAAGTCGGAAGGTTCCATGTTGATGATAGAGTCTATCCGGTCTCCCTTAGTGATCTTTTCCTTTAAACCATCCAGTTCGCGTACCATATAATCGTGGATCGTCCATTTATGAACGGTGGTGGTATCGTAGGTAATCCGTCGTGCAGTCAAATGTGAAACCAGCTTTTTATCCACAAATTTGTCCAATGAAAAGCGGTTACCGGTTTTCATTGCGTTGTTATAGTTGTCGATATATGCAATCACTCCGCTATCTACTTCCAGCTGCACATTGCTTACCGAGTTTTGTTTCTTTGGTTTGATATACCGGTCTTCAAAATTCAGACGCGTAACACTTCCTTTCGGAATCACATACGAACTTAGTGTGAAAGTGACGAGAGCGATGATAGCGGCAGAAATCATATAAGGCGCATCATCCTCTTAAAGCTCATACCAGTAGAGAACATCGCGATAATTTCGGAGTTTTCTGCCAGTTTGGAGGTAAAGAAAATAACAGCAATGAATACGAACAACGGACTGAACAGATTGGAGAAATAGGGGATAAAGTTCATGTAGTATTCAAAGATAATTTTATCCCATGGAGCTTCATGCTCCATTAGTTTGTCCATCTTTTCGTTGAAGTCAAATACCACTGCAATAGAAATGATTAGTGCAATAGCAAATACGTATGTCCCCAAGAACTTCTTGATGATATACCAGTCCAGCCGTTTTATAAATCGATTGCTTTTCATTTCTTATAATCTAGTTGATACTCTTTTGACCATCATCGGCTTCCAGGTTGAGAAATCTCCGGCGATAATATGCTTCCTTGCTTCTCCTGCCAACCACAGATAGAATGCCAGATTATGTATGGAAGCGATTTGCATAGCCAGTAGCTCTTGCGCATGGAAAAGATGGCGCAAATAAGCCTTGCTGTACAATGTATCCACGCAAGAGGCTCCGTCAGCTTCGATGGGAGAGAAGTCTGTTTCCCATTTTTTGTTCCGCATATTGATAATGCCATCTTTGGTGAACAACATGCCATTTCGTCCGTTTCTTGTAGGCATAACGCAGTCGAACATATCCACACCGCGTTCTATTCCTTCAAGAATGTTGACAGGAGTTCCGACACCCATCAGGTAACGGGGTTTGTCTTTAGGAAGTATTTCATTGACAATCTCGATCATTTCATACATCTTGTCTACCGGTTCACCTACCGCCAAACCGCCGATAGCATTCCCGTCAGCACCTTTGGATGCAACAAACTCTGCAGATTGCTTGCGCAGGTCGGGATAAACGCATCCCTGCACGATGGGGAAGAGAGACTGATTGTAACCGTATTTAGGTTCTGTCTCGTTAAAACGTTGTATACAACGGTCGAGCCATCTGTGGGTTAATCCTAATGACTTTTTGGCATACTCGTAATCCGAGTCGCCCGGGGGACATTCGTCAAAAGCCATCATAATATCCGCACCGATGGTACGTTCTATGTCCATCACCTTCTCCGGAGTGAAGATGTGCTTGCTTCCGTCGATATGCGAACGAAATTCGGCTCCTTCTTCACGCAGCTTTCTGATTCCGGCTAATGAAAATACCTGAAAACCACCGCTGTCAGTCAGCATGGGGCGGTCGAAACCGTTGAAACGGTGCAGCCCGCCTGCTTTCTCGATCACGTCCAGTCCCGGACGCAAATAGAGGTGATAGGTATTACCCAGAATAATCTGTGCCTGAATATCTTCTTTCAATTCGGTCAGATGTACTCCCTTCACAGTGCCAGTGTGCCCACCGGCATGAAGATAGGTGTTTGTATCTGCCGTGGTCTGTTGTTATCAGACCGGCACGGGCATTACTTTTAGTGTCTGTATATTGTAACTCAAATGTCATTCCTGGCTGGGTTTCTTAACAGATAAATCAATAGGATCCGCTACTTTCTCGTTAGTCAATGCAATAGCGAATACCTCTCTTATATCGTTTACATAGTGGAAAGTCAGTCCTTTCAAATAAATATCCTGAATTTCATCTATGTTCTTTTTGTTCTCGGTACTCATGATGATTTCCTTGATTCCGGCACGTTTGGCTGCCAATATTTTCTCTTTGATGCCACCCACAGGAAGCACTTTGCCGCGAAGAGTGATTTCTCCTGTCATGGCAATGTTGGCTTTCACTTTTCTTTGAGTCAGGGCAGAAGCCAGTGAAGTGGCCATTGTGATACCTGCTGACGGACCATCTTTCGGAATAGCTCCTTCAGGAACGTGGATATGGATATTCCAGTTGTCAAAAATCTCTTCATCCAGACTAAGAACAGAAGCGTGTGCCTTGATATATTCAAGTGCCAGCATGGCAGATTCTTTCATCACATCTCCCAGGTTACCTGTCAGTGTGAGACGTCCGCCCTTGCCACGGCTCAAGCTCGTTTCTACAAATAAGATTTCGCCTCCGACAGCTGTCCATGCCAATCCGGTGACTACACCTGCGTAATCATTTCCCTGATACTTGTCGCGTGTATATTCCGGTGCTCCAAGGAAATCATACAAATCTGTCGGTTTGATTTCCGTCTTGGCGAAATAACCGTCCGTAGCATATTGGCGGGCCGATTTGCGAAGAATCTTACCGATCTTCTTTTCCAGCTCACGAACACCGCTTTCACGGTATATGACTCGATTATGGCTTCCAGTGTATCTTTGGGAAGTTTAATATCTGTCTTTTTGAGTCCGTTGGCTTCCAGCTCTTTGGGAACCAGATGCTTGCGGGCTATCTCTACTTTTTCTTCTGTGATATATCCGCTTACCTCAATCAATTCCATACGGTCGAGCAACGGGCCGGGGATTGTATTCAGGTTATTGGCTGTTGCAATAAACAATACCTTGGAGAGGTCATAGTCTACATCCAGGAAGTTATCATGGAAAGATGTATTCTGTTCCGGGTCGAGCACTTCCAGTAATGCAGAAGAAGGGTCCCCCTGACGGTCAGCACTGACCTTGTCTATTTCATCCAAGATGAAAACAGGATTAGAAGCACCGGCTTTTATCAAGCTCTTGATGATTCGTCCCGGCATAGCGCCAATATAAGTCTTACGATGACCGCGAATCTCTGCTTCGTCATGCACACCGCCTAAAGACATACGTACATATTTCCGTTTGAGCGCAGATGCGATGGATTTTCCAAGAGATGTTTTACCCACTCCCGGAGGGCCATACAAACAGATAATCGGTGATTTCATATCACCTTTCAGCTTCAATACGGCTAGATGTTCTAAAATACGTTCTTTTACTTTCTCCAGTCCGTAATGATCTTTGTTCAACGTCTTTTCTGCGTTTTAAGGTTCAGATTGTCAGTTGTATAAGTACCCCATGGGAGATTGAGCATCGTTTGCAGATAGTTGAGCTGTACGCTGTAATCCGGAGATTGCGGATGAGTGCGTTCCAGTTTGGCAAGTTCTTTCATGAACGTGTCTCTGACTTCTAAATTCCAGCGCATTCTTTCTGCCTTCTGGCGCATTTCCTCTATTTCCTGCTCCTGACCGCCGCCACCCAGTTCATCCTGGATGGTCTTGATCTGCTGTTGCAGGAAGTATTCGCGTTGTTGCTGGTCGATATCTTCGCGGGCACGCATTTGGATGGATGCCTTGATTTCTGCCAACTGCACTTCACGGTTCAGAATTTCCAGTAAGTGATAAGTGCGTTCACGCAATGAGTTGATGCTCAACAAGTCCATCTTCTCATCTTTCTTGAACGGCAGGTTTGAGCAGATGAAATTGACCAGGAACATTGAGTTGTTGATATTTTTAATAGCAAACGACGAATCCTGATGCATCACATCTGATGATTTGATGTATCTCATTGTCAAGTCCTTGCAAGTTTCCACCAGGGCTTGAAACTCTTTATCATCTTTGCCAGGGACATCTTCCTCCAAAAGTTCTATTTCACCTTTCAGGTACGGATGAGTTTCGATGATGCTAGTCAGACTTAAACGTTTCATTCCCTGAAGAATGACAGTTGTTGTCTGATCGGGCATTTCCAATATCCGCACAATTCGTCCTACGGTACCGATATTGTGTAAATCTTCCAGTTTCGGATCTTCTGTATGTGCCGATCTCTGGCATACTACTGCAATATCTTTATGTTTCTTGTCAGCATCTCGTACGAGTTTCAGTGAAGACTTACGGCCTACCGTGATCGGCAGGAATACTCCAGGAAACAATACCATATTACGTAAGGGGAGTACCGGAAGAATTTCACCAGATTTCACATTTACATCAAATGCTTGTTCATCGTTCCCATCATAGTCTGTGATTAGCGAGAAGCTGTTATCGCCTCCATCTTCCAATAAATATCTTTCTTTCATCTTTTCGTTTTAATTTAGTTTATGCCATACTGATATGCATAAATCGTTTGCAAAGTTAATTGATTCTCTCTAATAATAAAGCACTGCGTAGAATAAAAACACAAAAACAATGCCAAAATATCGGCTTGTAAAGGGAGTATTCCATAATTATTATTTATTTTTGGCGATTTGCAATAAAATAATAGTATAAAACGGCTTTAAGATAAACGGATAAAATGTCGAATCCTTATTTTCAATTTAAGCAATTTACGGTATGGCATGATAAATGTGCCATGAAAGTCGGTACGGATGGGGTGCTTCTGGGAGCTTGGACTTCCGTTGAAAGTGCGCACCGGATTTTGGACATTGGGACGGGAACAGGGTTGGTAGCTTTAATGTTGGCGCAACGCAGTTTGCCGGATGCAAATATTGTAGCGTTGGAAATAGATGAAGCGGCTGTCGGGCAAGCCAGGGAAAATGTTATTCGTTCGCCCTGGAAGGAGCGGGTAGAGGTGGTGCAGGCTGATTTTAGGAAATACAGGTCTTCGGATAAATTCGACGTAATTGTTTCTAATCCTCCTTATTTTATCGATTCGCTGGAATGTCCGGATCGTCAGAGAACCGCGGCGCGTCACAATGATTCTTTGAGCTATGAAGATTTGTTGGAAGGAGTAAGCGGATTATTGACAGAAAACGGATTTTTACAGTGGTGATTCCGGCAGATGTAGCTGAACGGGTAAAAAAGATAGCTTCTATAAAGAAATTATATGCAGTCCGTCAACTGAATGTAATCACTAAACCCGGCGGTATTCCGAAACGTGTTTTGATTACTTTTTCTTTTTCCAATCAAGAGTGCATTGTAGAAGAACTATTGACAGAACTGGCTCGTCATCAATATAGTGAGGAATATATGACGCTAACCCGGGATTATTATTTGAACATGTAAAAGGGTGACGCTATCCGGTAAAGATAGTGACGGTATATGCTTGCGATAGTGACGGTATCGCTGTCATATACCGTCACTATTTCAAAGCTAGTTCAAAAACGCTATTTTAAGATCTTCGTTCTATTCCTTTCTAACTCATAATTCAAAAGAGTAATTTCTAGCTTTTGAACACTATTTTCTAGCAGTACTTTCTGAAGTTGCTCTTGAAGTGAAATTATTATTTTGTCTTTTGATAGTCTTAAATTCAATAAGCTGCTACAATAACTATACTACTCTTTTAAATTATTTGTTTTGTATATGCTTTATTTTAAATTCTTTCAGTGACTTTTCTATCTTTTGATAAAGGTCTGTCGTTTTTGTTGAGTATGTAGATAAAGAACCCCTAGGCTCATCTGCGAATCTGAATAATTCATCTGCATCTGCATATATTGATACTAACTCATTATAAGCATCTTTACAACTTGAAGGATAATCATTTAGTTGTGGCATTATAGCCTCGATTGAATCTTTCTTTTGTTTTAGTCTCTTATAGGTATCTGTTGTGATAATAAACTCTTGATGCTTCGCTAAGGCTTCATTGAAATCAGTGCAATATTCTCCATTGTATTCATGATCGTAAATTACTTTTCTCCAAGTATCACAATAATGAAGAGCTATTGCTTCACTTAAATCAGCTTCTTTCTCAATCATAGAAGCGGTATTAGAGAGTTTTGCTATATACTCCTTTTCTGAATTACATGAAACCAAAACTATGGCTAGTATCGCACTCAAATAAAAAAACTTTTTCATCATATCGTTATTTTTGTTACACAATCAATTTATTAGAATCCTGTTTGTAATACTGTATTAGAGTATTACAAGATTGATATTTTATATTCAAAAAACATCTATTTTATTACTTGAAGAATATCCAATGATACGCTTATTTGATTCTTCTGGAATTCTAAAATTCAGAAAGGGACTTTGTGAATGCGAATATAGTGAAATGAAAATAACAACGAGCATCAGCAGAGTTTTCTTCATGTGTTTAAGTATTTTTGTTTGTTATCGTTTTCTCTATAAACAATGTTTGTATTTCCGCTATAAAGTTAACACAAAACATTGATAACGCCAAAATAAAAGGGTAATAAAGTTAACAAAATAGATTTTTACTCTAAATTAAATAAGAAGATGAGGATAATGCTAGAAACCTGTTCAAAGATATTTCAAAGAATTGTCCTTTTTATTTGCCCCAAACGGGGATAATTACACTTATTCTATATATAATAAAAAAGCCAATACTAATTGTACTGGCTTTATTTTGTGAATCTTGACTTGATTTTCTTCGTCGGGGTAGCGGGATTCGAACCCACGACCCCCTGCTCCCAAAGCAGAATGATAGAGAAAGCTATTTAGTTACATATCAATTAATTGTAATGATGCGAGCTAACCATTTCAAAGATAGTTCAAAGAACGCTATTTTGAGGGCTTTATTTTGCCCCTTTCTAACTCATAATTCAAAAGAGCAATTTCTTGCTTTTGAGCACTGTTTTCTCGCAGTACTTTCCGAAGTTGCTCTCTAAGTGATACGATTATTTTGTCTTTTTCTTCCATGTGGTTTGTTTATTGAAATATTACATCTTGTTCTTGAAAACGTTCTTTCCCAGATTCATCTTCCCATGTGAATCTTATCTTGTGCATTGGCTGATGACTGGTAAATAAAATAATGGAAAGTTCTACTGAACCTTGCGGTAATAAACTAGGGAGAGGGAACATCTCAAGTCCATCTGTGATGATTATGCCTTGATCATTACTTAATGTTTCCGATTTAAGTTGATATTAGAACCTTTTGCTTTACCTTTATTATATACTTTCATTCTCCAGATAGGATTTCCTTTTCTATCGGAGGTCTTGTATACATTAGCTTCGATTAAAGCTTGTTTTTTCTCTAATATCTCCTCTTTACTTTTTTGAAGTTGATATTCGTTTAGTAATTCTTGTTGTTTGTTTAATAGCTTTTGTTGATCATTAAGCTTGACTTGTTGCTGATTTAATCTTCGAGTATGGTTTATATACATATAAATCCCCCCTAAAAAAAGTAAAAGCAGTTATTAGCCAATCTATATTTTCTATGATATTCTTCATTACAATTTATATTTTAAAATAAACTTTTTACTATGGTTATTACAGAGTATAACATTACCAAATCATTTGATAAAAAGACTGGTAAAATCCGGTATATAATTACCAAAGATAGAGAAATCGTATATGATATGACATTTAAGTTATCTAAAAATAGAAACACTCCTTTTAGTCCAATTGATTTTTTAGAAGCAGCTCTAGCTGGTGAACAAGTTTATTATCAATCCTCAATACTATAGAGAACTTCAAAATATAGCTTTCGAACTCCATTTGCTGAATGTTTGTAAAGCGGATAATGAAAAAGGAGAAATATCATTTACAAACAAAATCAAAGGTCAAATAAAAAAAATGGTTTCTCTTTTTACTTAATCTTGAAAAAATTGTTGCCTTTAAATGTATCTTCCAAAGACTTTCTGATGTAAGCCTCTGCATTCGGCTTCTATTTGCCCTTTTACTTCTTCAATCGTCTCTTGATTGTATGAAAGTAGTTCATCATATCCGCCAAAATATTCTCTATTACATTTAACACATTTGATATATGATTTGTCATCATTAAATTCAAAAGATTCAGTGTCACCACATGTCGCACATCTTAACTTTCCTGTATATCTTTCTTTCATATTATTACTTTTTAGTTACACAATCGTCGGATACCCAAACTTCCTTATTGAGCTTAGATATATAAACTTTATATGATACCCAAGTATAGTCCGAGGTTAGTCTTTTGCTAAAAATATCTGTAACCTTAGCTTCTGTTCCATTAGGTACGTAATCACAATCATTAAAGTCGCTTGGATTATTTGAAATTTTAGTTCTTTGAGTTTCGATAAATTTTCTAGTATTTGTATCATACTCGGTTTTGGTGTTTAAAACAACAAATTACCTTTTTCTATTAATGCTTTTTCTGCTTTAAAGTACGAATCTGCAATAACCAATTTGGGCATATCATCTTGCGCAAGATCAATTTCAAACATACCTATGGTATAGGCATTATTAATATCATCATCAGGATAGTATGCAAAAATGGAAATATTTCTAATGCCGTTTTCTTCGTAGTTTTTCTTTGTTAAATATTTAAAGTTATCATATATGTCAGTAGATGAAAGCCCCTTTGGAAAAACAATTCGATATAGAATACGAGATATTTTCACCCCTCTTTCCTTATAAGAAATATCTTCAGTTTTGACAACTTTGTACCTAGGTACAAATGCTTCATCTAAATTGAATAGTTCTTTATTAGCAATTTCAGCGTTTTGCTTTCCACCACTGCATCCTTCTAGTATAAGGAATAGGATGCTGAATATTAAGAATATTTTCATAGTATCAATACTTTTATAATGTTTTGCTTGTTACCACTCCTTTTGCAAGATACACTCGGGGTATTAATTTCGAAATTATTTCTTATTCATTAGTACATTAATTAATCGTTCTTTCTCTTCAAGCAGTCTATCCTTGC
>ENA-OQDE01000563-OQDE01000563.1-human-gut-metagenome-genome-assembly--contig:-NODE-563-length-20721-cov-2.344324_pt1 | contig 20721 bp, 29 predicted proteins | sample MGYA00242768_ERZ504595 | MGnify/ENA primary metagenome ERZ504595 (study PRJEB26092, sample SAMD00036307) | human gut metagenome | host: Homo sapiens | study: EMG produced TPA metagenomics assembly of... | reverse complement strand
GCCGGATGTGTGGTGAATGATTATGCTGACCGCAAGTTTGATGGTCATGTTAAGCGCACGGCGAACCGACCACTTCCCAGCGGCGCGGTAACGGAGAAAGAGGCGCGCGCGCTGTTTGTCGTGCTGGTACTGATTTCGTTTTTACTGGTGCTGACGCTGAATACGATGACTATTCTGTTGTCGATTGCCGCGCTGGCGCTGGCGTGGGTGTACCCGTTTATGAAGCGGTATACCCATCTCCGCAAGTGGTGCTGGGCGCGGCGTTTGGCTGGTCGATTCCAATGGCTTTTGCCGCTGTGAGTGAGTCGGTGCCATTGAGTTGCTGGTTAATGTTCCTCGCCAATATTCTCTGGGCGGTGGCTTACGACACGCAGTATGCGATGGTTGACCGCGATGATGATGTGAAGATTGGCATTAAATCCACAGCAATCCTGTTCGGCCAATACGATAAATTGATTATAGGTATTTTGCAGATTGGCGTACTGGCGCTGATGGCGATCATCGGTGAGTTAAATGGCTTAGGCTGGGGATATTACTGGTCAATTCTGGTGGCTGGCGCGCTGTTTGTTTATCAACAAAAACTGATTGCCAACCGCGAGCGTGAAGCCTGCTTTAAAGCATTTATGAATAATAACTATGTTGGTCTGGTACTGTTTTTAGGGCTGGCAATGAGTTACTGGCATTTCTGATGATGTAAAAAAGCCGGAGGATCATCCGGCTTTCTTCTGGGTTGCCTGATGCGCTGCGCTTATCAGGCCTACATAACATATCGCAATTTATTGAATTTGCAGGTCATAGTAGGCCGGATAAGGCGTTTTCGCCGCATCCGGCAACTCTCACCGATTACCCTTCGCCCTGCGTCGCACTCTCAATCGTCAAACGTACATCTGACGTAATCAACTCCGCCAGCAATTGATAAACCTTCATCGTTTCTGCCGGTTCGGCGTCGCCGCTATCGCTGATATACTTCATCACGCAGCGTCAGCACCAGAGAACTGAACACCGCCTTGTCGAAGAACTCCGGCGCGTTGATACCGTGCAGCACGGAGAGACGTTGCGCGACGGTGCGGCTCTCTTTCTCCAGCGTACCGCGATTGATCGACGGGTTGGCGCTCAACAGCCAGAAGGTGATGGCATAACGTTGCAGCGTTTCGCGCGCGCTGCGGCCAGCAGCTGTAGCGTGCGAGAATGCGCCGGGTTGATATGCAACTCATCATCTTGCAAGGTAATCAGCCCCTGACGTTGCATCTCATTTGCCAGCGCATCAATAACGTCCGGCAACTCGTCGCGATCCCAGCGCAGGAACAGCTCCGCTTTCAGCATTGGGTAAAGCACATTGACGTGCTCCATCAATACGTCGCGGGAGATGTGGCGATGCTGGGTGACAATTGCCGCCATCAGCGAAGGCAGCACCAACATATGCGCAATGTTGTTGCGATAGTAGGTCATCAGCACCGCTTGCTCGCGCGGCAGAATGATGATGTCGCCGATCGTGTCTTTCTCGACTTCAAACTTGTTCATTTGCAGCGCGTGATCGATAAGCTCGCTGGCGCTGGCTGAAGGAACGGTAGAGTCCGTGGAGTAAGGCACGTTGCGCATCAGATCCAGGTAGCAGTTGAGTTGCTCGGTTAACTGCTCGCGGGTGAGTGAGCGCTGACGTGACGCCAGAAGCGCAGTACAGCACAGGTTCATGGCGTTTGCCGCGCCTGCGTTGTTAATGCGTACCATCAGATCGGCAGCAATATTATTGACCGTCGGCGTAACCAGGCCGGACGCACCGCTTCGATGGGATCAATAGATTCACGCCAGTCTGGTACGTGCTGGTTAAGGTAGGTCATCAACGGCATTGGTTCACCGAAGTTGACGTAACCCTGACCGAGATTACGCAGCTTGCTTAAACCGCGCAGCATCTGCGGCAGGCTCTCTTTCTCTTTCGTCGCGCCGCGCAGTTCTTTGGCGTAAGTACCCACTTCCATGACGTGCTCATAACCGATGTAGATCGGAATCAGCGTAATCGGACGCGTGCCGCCACGTAGCATCGCCTGAATGGTCATCGACAGCGTACCGGTTTTCGGATCCAGCAAACGCCCCGTGCGGGAACGACCGCCTTCAACGAAGTACTCGACGGAATAACCACGGCTGAACAGTTCGCGAGATACTCACGGAAAACGGTGGAATAAGTTTATTGCCTTTAAAAGTACGGCGAATAAAGAACGCCCCCAGACGGCGGAAAATCGGCCCGGCCGGCCAGAAGTTCAGGTTGATCCCGGCGGCGATATGCGGCGGCACCAGCCCCTGGTGATACAGCACGTAAGAAGTAGCAGGTAGTCCATGTGACTGCGGTGGCAAGGCACATACACCAGCTCATGACCGTCGTGGGCCAGCTGGCGAACGCGCTCGGCGTTATGGACGTTGATGCCCTGATAAAGTCGGTTCCAGGTGAAGCCAGAATGCGGTCAGTCAGGCGGATCATCTCGTAAGAGAAATTCGCCGCAATCTCTTCCATCAGCGCAATCGCGTTCTGCTGCGCTTTTTCATGGGAGATTTTTTTGCTGCGCGCTTCATCTTCTACCGCTTTGGCAATGGCGCGGGAGGCGAGCAGCTTATTAAACAGATCCTGACGAGCGGGCAGACGTGGGCCCACAGCAGCCAGACGTTGACGGGCAAAGTGCATACGCGCCACGCGCGCCAGTTTCTGAGCGATAGTTTTATCTGTGCCGTGTTCATCGGCCATGCGGCGCAGAGAAACTGACGGCGAGAAACGCACAAAACTGTCGCGACCGAGCCACAGTACGGCGAAAAATTTCTGTACGCCGTTAAGCATACGCAGCGGCGGGTTTACTTCGCCTTTTTCACGCCCCGGCGCGCGACCAAACATCACCGATACTGGCACCATCTGCACATCCAGATTTGGGTTGCTGCGGTGCAAATCAAGATAGTCGTGGAACAGCTTAATAGACTCTTCTTTCGGCGTGTAATAGGTGAATACACGCGGCCCGCCGTGAATGAACACATAGCGCGGCAGTAGCGTGCCGTCGATTTCCAGCGGCTCTAACGGGTCAGGCAAGTCATGAGCCAGACACTGGGCGCGCAACGTCAGCAAATCTGCTTTCGAGTTGTACGGTAAAACGTACATAATTGGACGAGAGGTATCCAGCCCCAGTTCCGGGGCAGGATCTGCCGGAATAGACTTGCTTTTTACCAGGATGCTTAATGGTAAATTCAGTAATTTGTAGTAAATTCGTGGCCAGCCGGACATAAACGATGTAAAGCCTCTGGTTAATAATGCAAATGCGCGGCAAGGATAGCAGAAAGTCATGGGAAATTCTGTGGTATCCGCTCATGTTTCGCGCGGCGTTACGCAAACCCGAATCATCGGATTTAACGGTACACTGATATTGACGCTCATAATGTAAAAAGGTTCTTTCAATGGCCAATAATACCACTGGATTCACCCGAATTATCAAAGCTGCTGGCTATTCCTGGAAAGGTTTACGCGCTGCATGGATCAACGAAGCGGCATTCCGTCAGGAAGGCGTAGCGGTATTGTTGGCGGTTGTCATCGCCTGCTGGCTGGATGTGGACGCAATTACCCGCGTGCTGCTTATCAGCTCCGTGATGCTGGTGATGATTGTGGAAATTCTCAATAGCGCCATCGAAGCAGTGGTTGACCGAATTGGCTCTGAATACCATGAGCTTTCCGGACGCGCTAAAGATATGGGATCCGCCGCGGTGCTGATTGCGATTATCGTCGCCGTGATAACCTGGTGCATCCTGTTATGGTCGCATTTTGGATAACCCTTCCAGAATTCGATAAATCTCTGGTTTATTGTGCAGTTTATGGTTCCAAAATCGCCTTTTGCTGTATATACTCACAGCATAACTGTATATACACCCAGGGGGCGGAATGAAAGCGTTAACGGCCAGGCAACAAGAGGTGTTTGATCTCATCCGTGATCACATCAGCCAGACAGGTATGCCGCCGACGCGTGCGGAAATCGCGCAGCGTTTGGGGTTCCGTTCCCCAAACGCGGCTGAAGAACATCTGAAGGCGCTGGCACGCAAAGGCGTAATTGAAATTGTTTCCGGCGCATCACGCGGGATTCGTCTGTTGCAGGAAGAGGAAGAAGGGTTGCCGCTGGTAGGTCGTGTGGCTGCCGGTGAGCCGCTTCTGGCGCAGCAGCATATTGAAGGTCATTATCAGGTCGATCCTTCCTTGTTCAAGCCGAATGCTGATTTCTTGCTGCGCGTCAGCGGGATGTCGATGAAAGATATCGGCATTATGGATGGCGACTTGCTGGCAGTGCATAAAACTCAGGATGTACGTAACGGTCAGGTCGTTGTCGCACGTATTGATGACGAAGTTACCGTTAAGCGCCTGAAAAAACAGGGCAATAAAGTCGAACTGTTGCCAGAAAATAGCGAGTTTAAACCAATTGTCGTTGACCTTCGTCAGCAGAGCTTCACCATTGAAGGGCTGGCGGTTGGGGTTATTCGCAACGGCGACTGGCTGTAACATATCTCTGAGACCGCGATGCCGCCTGGCGTCGCGGTTTGTTTTTCATCTCTCTTCATCAGGCTTGTCTGCATGGCATTCCTCACTTCATCTGATAAAGCACTCTGGCATCTCGCCTTACCCATGATTTTCTCCAATATCACCGTTCCGTTGCTGGGACTGGTCGATACGGCGGTAATTGGTCATCTTGATAGTCCGGTTTATTTGGGCGGCGTGGCGGTTGGTGCAACGGCGACCAGCTTTCTCTTTATGCTGTTGCTGTTTTTACGCATGAGCACCACCGGGCTGACTGCGCAGGCTTATGGTGCCAAAAATCCTCAGGCATTAGCGTGCGCTGGTGCAACCGTTGCTGTTGGCGTTGGGGCTGGGGCGTTAATTGCGCTGCTGCGTACGCCGATTATCGATCTGGCGCTGCATATTGTTGGCGGTAGTGAGGCAGTCCTGGAACAGGCGCGGCGCTTTCTTGAAATCCGCTGGTTAAGCGCTCCGGCGTCGCTGGCGAATCTGGTATTACTTGGTTGGTTACTCGGCGTGCAATATGCCGTGCGCCAGTAATTTTGTTAGTGGTCGGCAATATCCTCAACATTGTGCTGGATGTCTGGCTGGTGATGGGGCTGCATATGAACGTGCAGGGCGCGGCGCTGGCGACGGTTATTGCGGAATATGCAACATTGCTGATTGGTCTGCTAATGGTGCGTAAAATCCTCAAACTACGCGGAATTTCCGGCGAAATGCTGAAAACTGCCTGGCGAGGAAACTTCCGTCGCTTGCTGGCGCTTAACCGCGATATCATGCTGCGTTCGCTGTTGTTGCAACTCTGTTTCGGCGCGATCACCGTACTTGGCGCGCGACTGGGGAGTGACATTATCGCTGTTAACGCGGTTCTGATGACGCTACTCACCTTTACCGCCTATGCGCTGGATGGTTTTGCCTACGCGGTTGAAGCGCATTCCGGTCAGGCGTACGGTGCGCGCGATGGTAGCCAGTTGCTGGATGTCTGGCGGGCAGCGTGCCGCCAGTCGGGGATCGTAGCGTTACTGTTTTCGGTGGTTTATTTGCTGGCAGGTGAACACATCATTGCGTTGCTGACGTCGTTAACCCAGATTCAGCAGCTGGCCGACCGCTATCTTATCTGGCAGGTGATTTTGCCGTTGGTTGGTGTCTGGTGTTATCTGCTGGACGGCATGTTTATAGGCGCAACGCGTGCCGCCGAAATGCGTAACAGTATGGCGGTGGCCGCCGTAGGTTTTGCGCTGACGCTCCTTACGCTGCCGTGGCTGGGTAATCATGGTTTGTGGCTGGCATTAACCGTCTTTCTGGCGTTGCGCGGGCTTTCTCTGGCGGCTATCTGGCGGCGTCACTGGCGCAACGGTACCTGGTTTGCCGCAACGTGACGGTTAAAAATTCTGAATAAATAATCCTAAGCCAAATTGCTGACTACACTTAATCTCACGTTCAGAAGAAAAGTGAACGTACTCTCATTCACAACCTAACGATGAGGTCTTGATTATGAATAAAGATGAAGCCGGCGGTAACTGGAAACAGTTTAAAGGTAAAGTGAAAGAGCAATGGGGCAAACTGACCGATGATGATATGACGATCATTGAAGGTAAACGTGATCAACTGGTCGGTAAAATCCAGGAACGTTATGGTTATCAGAAAGATCAGGCAGAAAAAGAGGTCGTGGATTGGGAAACCCGCAATGAATATCGCTGGTAATTAATCCCTCCTGCCGACGTGTACAAGGATGTACGCCCTCTTAACGCGGTTTCTTTTTCACCTGCACAGAGTGATCATGCTGGCACTGTTCAGGATGACGACACGCTTCCACTTCCACGCATGCCGCACAGAGCCCATGTGCTTCAATCACATTATTGCCGCAGGGCAAACCCCATTTTTGCCGCCAGCGTATGCATGATGTCTTCCACGCCTTCAGCACATTCTTCTTTCACCGCGCCGCAGCGATCGCAAATAAACATGGCTGAAGTATGGGTGGGCTGGTCGAACAGATGACAGAGCACATAACTGTTGGTGGATTCGACCTTATGCACAAAACCTTGCTCAAGCAGAAAATCCAGCGCGCGATAAACCGTTGGCGGCTTGGCTTGCGGTTCAGCTTCGCGCAGCAAATCAAGCAGATCATAAGCGCTGATAGCGCCATCCTGCAGACTCATCAGGCGCAACACTTCCAGGCGCTGTGGAGTCAGGCGCACATTACGCTGCGCACAGATTTTTCAGCCTGCGCTAATAACTCCTGCGTTGTGGTCTTTTCCATCGGGCACCTCAAAGTGGGGGTTAAGAATGTCCTTACTTTACCATGTTCCAGGAAAAACACCGAGAACCCTTAATGTTGCCGTAATGTTGATTTTTTGATTTGTCGGTAAGGTGTTGTATTGCCTGGTAGTACCATTATCTACAACTACACGATAATAATTAATAATTCATTTTTAAATAAATTGCTTCAAGTTAACTCGCTATTTATTTAACTGGGGTTGATCGCATACCCGCAGTTCAGAAAAATATGAGCGATTTTTGATAGTGACCAAATGGCAAAAGAATTATAAGGAGGACACGGTACGACAAAAAAGGTAGATGAATCATGTTGAAGATAATACCCGGTGCAACTGGATACTTTAATAAAACACTCAATTCAAATCAATTCGATAATGAAGATGCAATCAAAGGTAAAGTAAATAGTATATATGGTAAATCTATTGATTATTCAGCGATGCGTCATCGGGATATAATTATTGCAAAAATAGATTTGTTTATTCAAAGAATCACTCATAATTTATGGCCTGCACGTGAAAAAAATGTGACGTTAATTAAGCAAATAAATGATCTCAAAATGTGTGTCAATGAGTATATTGGAGATTGTACTGATGAGGAATTAAACGATCGTGAATTTATTGCATCAGTTGTTGACAGGGCTATTTTTCATTTCGCGATTAATAGTATATGTAATCCCGAGGATAATAAAGATGCGACACTCATAGAACGATGTACTTTTGACGTAGAAACTAAGAATGGCCTTCCCTCCACGGTTCAGCTATTTTATGAGGAATCTAAAGATAATGAACCTTTAGCGAATATACATTTGCAAGCAATAGGTTCTGGTTTCTTAACGTTTGTTAATGCATGTCAGGAATATGATGACAACAGCTTAAAATTATTCGCTTCGCTGTTGATTTCACTTTCATATTCTAGTGCCTACGCAGATTTAGCAGGAAGAGTGAATATTAATGAATATAATGATAACTACCTGAAAGCTCAGTTTGAAGAATTATCTCAACGTGATATGAAGAAGTACCTGGGAGAGATGAAGCGTCTGGCAGATGGGGGAGAAATGAATTTTGATGACTATCTGGAGAAGATGTCACTTCTGGTGAATGAAGGAAAGCTCGAACCTGATATTTTAAGCAAAATGCGAGATGCTGCACCGCAATTAATTAGCTTCGCTAAGTCGTTTGACCCAACCTCAAAGGAAGAGATTAAAATACTTACAGACACTTCTAAATTAATTTATGATTTATTCGGGGTTAAATCGGAGAAATAATATGTGAAGTTCTTCGATGGTATGGAAGGCATTATACAAAAGAACTCAACAATGATTGGGTTCTTTTTTATCTATCAATACTATTCGCCGCGAGATATATCAGCATGGTTTATGTGTGATTTTTTATTTATCAGTCGAAACTGAATTGTTTATCATTGCTTTTCACAACGCTAACATCTAATAAGATTATATCTTCACTTCGTGAGAGCTTCATGCCTTGAGAGGATCTCAATTTTCTTTTGCAATGAGACAGGCGCTTCCTGTTGTTATGGTATAGTACCCCGCTATTGAGCCTCCTGAACTGTGATGCTGAATAACATAACTCCATGATATATCGATAAAATAATCTCTACATTTGAAAATGCACGGTAATTCTGAAATGCAAAAAATCAACCAAACCAGCGCAATGCCTGAAAAAACTGACGTTCACTGGAGTGGTCGGTTTAGCGTTGCACCAATGCTCGACTGGACGGACAGACATTGCCGCTATTTCTTGCGTCTGCTTTCCCGTAATACGTTGTTGTATACCGAAATGGTGACCACAGGGGCGATTATTCACGGTAAAGGTGATTATCTGGCGTACAGTGAAGAAGAACATCCGGTAGCGTTGCAACTCGGCGGTAGCGATCCGGCGGCGCTGGCGCAGTGTGCGAAGCTGGCAGAAGCGCGCGGATATGATGAGATCAACCTGAATGTCGGCTGCCCGTCTGACCGGGTGCAGAACGGCATGTTTGGTGCGTGTCTGATGGGTAATGCGCAGCTGGTTGCCGACTGCGTGAAAGCGATGCGCGATGTGGTGTCGATTCCGGTGACGGTGAAAACGCGTATTGGCATCGACGACCAGGACAGCTATGAATTTCTCTGCGATTTCATCAACACCGTTTCCGGCAAAGGCGAGTGTGAGATGTTCATCATCCACGCACGTAAAGCCTGGCTTTCGGGGTTAAGCCCGAAAGAAAACCGTGAAATCCCGCCGCTCGATTATCCGCGTGTGTATCAACTGAAGCGTGACTTTCCGCATCTGACAATGTCGATTAACGGTGGTATCAAGTCGCTGGAAGAGGCTAAAGCGCATTTGCAACATATGGATGGCGTGATGGTCGGGCGCGAAGCGTATCAGAATCCGGGTATTCTGGCGGCGGTAGACCGAGAGATCTTTGGTTCTTCGGATACCGATGCCGATCCGGTGGCGGTGGTGCGTGCCATGTATCCGTACATTGAGCGTGAACTCAGCCAGGGGACGTATCTCGGCCATATTACCCGGCATATGCTGGGCTTGTTCCAGGGTATTCCTGCGCGCGGCAGTGGCGGCGTTATTTAAGTGAAAATGCCCATAAAGCGGGTGCAGACATTAACGTGCTGGAACACGCGCTCAAACTGGTGGCAGATAAGCGTTAACTTTTCACCAAAAAGTAGTCAAATTCACCACGCCCTGCGCACCGTCGCGGGGCGTTTTGCTGTTAAATCAATAGATTATTTTTGGCATGATTCTTGTAATGCCAGCAAGAGATTTCATATTTGGGAGAGCATCATGCTGGAACTACTTTTTGTGATTGGCTTTTTTGTCATGCTGATGGTCACCGGCGTTTCGTTGCTGGGTATTATCGCTGCGCTGGTTGTGGCGACGGCCATTATGTTCCTCGGCGGTATGCTGGCATTGATGATTAAGTTGCTGCCGTGGTTACTACTGGCGATTGCGGTGGTGTGGGTTATTAAGGCGATTAAAGCACCAAAAGTGCCTAAATATCAGCGTTATGACCGCTGGCGTTACTAAGGGATTGTGCGGATGATCACAACCTAAGGTTTTATCCTTAGAACAAAATAGGAATTGATAATCAAATCTGTCACTATTGCGCCTCTAACAGATTCATCGTGCTGTACCCTACATACAGCCGAACTATAAAAAGAAAGGGCTTCCCAGGTGGAAGCCCTATTTCTTTTATGGAATCAACAGGCTGGAACCTTGCGTCGCCCGGCTTTCCAGAATCTCATGCGCACGCTGCGCATCCTTCAGCGGATATTTCTGCTGCTCGGCGACATCGACCTTAATCACACCGCCGGCAATCAAAGAGAACAGTTCATTACTGGCCTCGGTTAATTCCTCCCGCGTGGTGATATAGCCTTGCAGGGAAGGGCGTGTCACATACAACGAGCCTTTCTGATTGAGAATGCCTAAGTTCACACCGGTAACCGCACCTGATGAGTTGCCAAAGCTCACCATTAAGCCGCGGCGTTGCAGGCAATCCAGCGACCGTTCCCAGGTGTCTCTGCCCACGGAATCGTACACCACGCGCACTTTCTTACCACCGGTGATCTCTTTTAACCGCTCGACCAGATTCTCTTCGCGATAGTTAATAACCTGCCATGCGCCCGCTTTTAGCGCACTCTGCGCTTTTTGCGCGGTTCCCACGGTGCCGATGAGTTTCGCGCCCAGAGCTTTGCCCACTGGCAGGCAATCAAGCCAACGCCGCCAGCCGCTGCGTGGAACAGGAACTGCTCATCGGGTTTAATTTCATAGGTTTTGCGCAGCAGATAATAAACCGTTAAGCCTTTCAGGAAGGATGCCGCAGCTTGCTCAAAAGAAATTGCCGCAGGCAGAATCGCCGCTTTATCCGCATTAACGTTATGCACAGAGCTGTAAGCGCCTAACGCCGACTGCGCATAGACTACACGATCGCCTGCCTTAATATGCTTTACACCACTGCCGACTTACTCACGATGCCTGCCGCTTCGGTACCTAATCCGCTGGGTAGCGATGGCGGCGGGTAAAGGCCGCTGCGGATATACGTGTCGATAAAATTGATCCGATGGCTTTATTTTCGACCTGGATTTCATTCTCCGCCGGATCGGCAGGAGTGAACTCTACGGCTTGAAGTACTTCCGGGCCACCGTGCTTGTGAAATTCAATTCGTGTTGCCATGTGTCCTCCAGAACGTATCGTCAGGGTCTGCTTCATATGGTAAGTTTCGACCCATTCTTTATCTCGGTAACTCCATTCACTATGGCAGGAAATAAACCCTTCAACAAACAGCAGGCTGAACCCCGCGAACGCGATCCACAAGTTGCCGGCTGAAAGTGCTCCGCACTCGATCGAAGCGGAGCAGTCGGTGTTGGGCGGTTTAATGCTGGATAACGAACGCTGGGATGATGTAGCCGAGCGTGTGGTAGCAGACGATTTTTACACCCGCCCACACCGTCATATCTTTACTGAAATGGCGCGTTTGCAGGAAAGCGGTAGTCCTATCGATCTGATTACCCTTGCGGAATCGCTGGAACGCCAGGGGCAACTCGATAGCGTCGGTGGTTTTGCTTATCTGGCAGAGTTGTCAAAAAATACGCCAAGTGCAGCGAACATCAGTGCCTATGCGGACATCGTGCGTGAACGTGCCGTTGTCCGTGAGATGATCTCGGTTGCGAATGAGATTGCCGAAGCCGGTTTTGATCCGCAGGGGCGTACCAGCGAAGATCTGCTGGACCTTGCTGAATCCCGCGTCTTTAAAATTGCCGAAGTCGTGCAAACAAAGACGAAGGCCCGAAGAACATCGCCGATGTGCTCGACGCCACCGTGGCGCGTATTGAGCAGTTGTTTCAGCAGCCACACGATGGCGTTACCGGGGTAAACACCGGTTATGACGATCTCAACAAAAAAACCGCTGGCTTGCAGCCGTCGGATTTGATCATCGTCGCCGCGCGTCCGTCGATGGGTAAAACGACATTTGCGATGAACCTCGTCGAAAACGCGGCGATGTTGCAGGATAAACCGGTACTTATCTTCTCGCTGGAGATGCCATCAGAACAGATTATGATGCGTTCTCTGGCGTCGCTGTCGCGCGTTGACCAGACTAAAATCCGTACCGGGCAGCTCGATGATGAAGACTGGGCGCGCATTTCCGGCACCATGGGTATTTTGCTCGAAAAACGTAATATCTATATCGATGACTCCTCCGGCCTGACGCCAACGGAAGTGCGTTCCCGCGCGCGCCGTATTGCCCGTGAACACGGCGGCATCGGGCTTATCATGATCGACTACCTGCAACTGATGCGCGTACCGGCGCTTTCCGATAACCGTACGCTGGAAATTGCAGAAATCTCCCGCTCGCTGAAAGCACTGGCGAAAGAATTGAACGTGCCGGTGGTGGCGCTGTCCCAGTTGAACCGTTCTCTGGAACAACGTGCCGACAAACGCCCGGTCAACTCCGACCTGCGTGAATCTGGCTCTATCGAGCAGGATGCGGACTTGATCATGTTTATCTATCGTGATGAGGTGTATCACGAAAACAGTGATTTAAAAGGCATCGCGGAAATTATTATCGGTAAACAACGTAACGGCCCAATCGGACGGTACGCCTGACCTTTAACGGTCAATGGTCGCGCTTCGACAACTATGCGGGGCCGCAGTACGACGACGAATAATAATTATTTTATGAATTAGGTAATTAAAGCAAACACTTATCAAGGAACACAAATGCAAGCGGCAACTGTTGTGATTAACCGCCGCGCTCTGCGACACAACCTGCAACGTCTTCGTGAACTGGCTCCTGCCAGTAAAATGGTTGCGGTGGTGAAAGCGAACGCTTATGGTCACGGTCTTCTTGAGACCGCGCGAACGCTCCCCGATGCTGACGCCTTTGGCGTAGCCCGTCTCGAAGAAGCTCTGCGACTGCGTGCGGGGGAATCACCAAACCTGTACTGTTACTCGAAGGCTTTTTTGATGCCAGAGATCTGCCGACGATTTCTGCGCAACATTTCATACCGCCGTGCATAACGAAGAACAGCTGGCTGCGCTGGAAGAGGCTAGCCTGGACGAGCCGGTTACCGTCTGGATGAAACTCGATACCGGTATGCACCGTCTGGGCGTAAGGCCGGAACAGGCTGAGGCGTTTTATCATCGCCTGACCCAGTGCAAAAACGTTCGTCAGCCGGTGAATATCGTCAGCCATTTTGCGCGCGCGGATGAACCAAAATGCGGCGCAACCGAGAAACAACTCGCTATCTTTAATTCCTTTTGCGAAGGCAAACCTGGTCAACGTTCCATTGCCGCATCGGGTGGCATTCTGCTGTGGCCACAGTCGCATTTTGACTGGGTGCGCCCGGGCATCATTCTTTATGGCGTCTCTCCGCTGGAAGATCGCTCCACCGGTGCCGATTTTGGCTGTCAGCCAGTGATGTCACTAACCTCCAGCCTGATTGCCGTGCGTGAGCATAAAGCCGGAGAGCCTGTCGGTTATGGTGGAACCTGGGTAAGCGAACGTGATACCCGCCTTGGCGTAGTCGCGATGGGCTATGGCGATGGTTATCCGCGCGCCGCGCCGTCCGGTACGCCAGTGCTGGTGAACGGTCGCGAAGTGCCGATTGTCGGGCGCGTGGCGATGGATATGATCTGCGTAGACTTAGGTCCACAGGCGCAGGATAAAGCCGGGGACCCGGTCATTTTGTGGGGCGAAGGTTTGCCCGTAGAACGTATCGCTGAAATGACAAAAGTGAGCGCTTACGAACTTATTACGCGCCTGACTTCAAGGGTCGCGATGAAATACGTGGATTAATACCCGTCTCCAGGGAGGGACAATGTCTTATTCAGAAATCGCCGCGTGTCTGGCATACGCGGTTTCCGTCTGGCTGGCCGCCAGAAACAATGTGCATACGTGGTGGATCGGCATAATTGGTAGCATGCTGTATGGCTGGGTTTTTTGGTCCGTGCAACTCTATGCCGATGTCACGCTCCAGTTATTCTTCATCGCAACCAGCATCACCGGTTGGATCCACTGGCTGAAAGGTCAGGGTGGCGATGTCTTGCCGGTGCGCCGGACGCAAGCCAGTCACTTTTTCCTCTTGTTGCTCTGTGCCGTCGTCGTGGCAGGTGGCTACGGCTTTTTGCTCCACACCTTTACCAATGCCTGGGCCCCTGGCTGGATTCGTTGATTTTGACCTTCAGCGTTCTGGCACAATTCATGTTGATGGGAAGAAGGATCGAAAACTGGTACGTCTGGTTAGCAGTGAATACCCTCGCGGTGCCACTGTATATGACGCGCGGTTTAAACTTGACCGCCGGTTTATATTTCCTGTTCTGGATTAACGCCTGGCATGGTTTGTATCAGTGGCGCAAGGAGCTGCGGGCATCATGAAGCCTTTCGTAACGGGACTGGTGGTTGGCAAATTCGCGCCTTTGCATTGTGGTCATGAACGGTTGATCAATACCGCACTGGCACAATGTGAAGAGCTGTTCATCATCAGTTATTCCGTGCCGGAAATGCCTGACTGTGAACCTGAAAAGCGCCTAACGTGGCTGCAAGTGCGCTTCCCGCGAGCGACGGTTCTGGTACTGACTCCCGAACTGATCGCGCGTTATAACTTACCTGCCATACCGCATAATGATGCCGATGCCGACATCCATCGTCATTATGTGGCGACGCTGTGCCTGCAGGTATTACGTTGCCGCCCACACGCTGTATTTACCGCAGAAGATTATGGTGACGGTTTTGCTAAAGTGCTGACAAAGCGTTTTGCCCAACCTGTTGAACACATTCGATTACAGCGTCCACTTGGCGATAAATCTCCTTCGGGAACGCTGATTCGTTCCGACGTTCACCGCTATCGTTACATGCTGGCGCACGACGTTTATCGCAGTTTCGTGCGCCGTATCTGTCTGCTTGGTGGCGAATCAACCGGTAAGAGCACACTTTCAAAAGCGCTAGCGGACGTGCTCGATACGGCGTATGTCGCTGAATTTGGTCGCGACTATTGGGAAGAGAAAAATGGTGTTTTAACCGCAGACGATTTGTTGCATATCGCCCGCGAACAGGTACGTCGGGAACAACAAGCAGAAGCTAATCGCTATCTTATATGTGACACATCGCCACTCACGACCTTGTTCTATACCCTTGATCAATATGGTCATGCCCCGCAAGAACTTCACCAGCTGGCGGAGCGGGAATACTCTCTGGTGGTGCTTTGCGGCGCGGAATTTCCCTTTGTGCAGGATGGCACCCGGCAAGGAGAGGCGTTTCGCGCGCGGCAGCAGGCGTGGTACGAACAGGAATTATCGCGCAGGAACATTCCTTATCTTTCGGTTTCGGGTTCGCTGCAAGAGCGACTGGGGCAAATTCTTCATCAACTTCCTGACTGACTTTGAACATCCACTCGATCTTCGCCTTCTTCCGGTTTATTGTGGTTTAACCACCTGCCCGTAAACCTGGAGAACCATCGCGTGTTTCAAAAAGTTGACGCCTACGCTGGCGACCCGATTCTTACGCTTATGGAGCGTTTCAAAGAAGACCCTCGCAGCGACAAAGTGAATTTAAGTATCGGTCTGTACTACAACGAAGACGGAATTATTCCCCAACTGAAAGCCGTGGCGGAGGCGGAAGCGCGCCTGAATGCGCAGCCTCATGGCGCTTCGCTTTATTTACCGATGGAAGGGCTTAATAGCTATCGCCATGCCATTGCGCCGCTGCTGTTTGGTGCGGACCATCCGGTACTGCAACAACAGCGCGTAGCAACCATTCAAACCCTTGGCGGCTCAGGGGCATTGAAAGTGGGCGCGGATTTCCTGAAACGCTACTTCCCGGAATCAGGCGTCTGGGTCAGCGATCCTACCTGGGAAAACCACGTAGCAATATTCGCCGGGGCTGGATTCGAAGTAAGTACTTACCCCTGGTATGACGAAGCGACTAACGGCGTGCGCTTTAATGACCTGTTGGCGACGCTGAAAACATTACCTGCCGCAGTATTGTGTTGCTCCACCATGTTGCCACAACCCAACGGGTGCCGATCTCACTAATGACCAATGGGATGCGGTGATTGAAATTCTCAAAGCCCGCGAGCTTATCCCATTTCTTGATATTGCCTATCAAGGATTTGGTGCCGGTATGGAAGAGGATGCCTACGCCATTCGCGCCATTGCCAGCGCTGGATTACCCGCTCTGGTGAGCAATTCGTTCTCGAAAATTTTCTCCCTTTACGGCGAGCGCGTCGCGGACTTTCTGTTCTGTGTGAAGATGCCGAAGCCGCAGGCCGCGTACTGGGGCAATTGAAAGCAACAGTTCGCCGCAACTACTCCAGCCCGCCGAATTTTGGTGCGCAGGTGGTGGCTGCGGTGCTGAATGACGAGGCATTGAAAGCCAGCTGGCTGGCGGAAGTAGAAGAGATGCGTACTCGCATTCTGGCGATGCGTCAGGAACTGGTGAAGGTATTGAGCACAGAGATACCAGAACGCAATTTCGATTATCTGCTTAATCAGCGCGGTATGTTCAGTTATACCGGTTTAAGTACCGCTCAGGTTGACCGACTACGTGAAGAATTTGGTGTCTATCTCATCGCCAGCGGTCGCATGTGTGTCGCCGGGTTAAATACGGCAAATGTACAACGTGTGGCAAAGGCGTTTGCTGCGGTGATGTAATGCAGGAAAGCAGGCTGGAGTTACCCAGCCTGCAGTGAAATTAAACTGTCGTCGCTTTCACTCTTGCTTTATAGATGATTTTTTGATGCCATCGTTCTACGTGAGAGGTAATAAAACGTTGTTAGTTCTAACTTGTTAAGTTTATCCCAATGTTCTGGAGTGCTTTTCCCTGTTTTACCGTGTGGAATAATAATTTTTGCACATCTAACCATTATTAAATTTAATAATAAGTATCGGGTTTGTTACGATAGAATTTTTCTATATCCTCAAGAATATGCTTTGCCTTATTGCCTGTGACTATCTGAGATTCAATTATAGTATCGTTAAATTCTAAAGTTAAAGAGAACTCTTTTTTCCGCTTTGTGTAAGTTTAACCTTATATTGATTACCAATATCAAATAAAAAGGTCCTGTAATGAGAATAATCACCTTTAACCTCCTCGGCAAAACAGCAAAGCGTGCAAATATACATAAAGTCTTTCTTACCCCTGATTTTGTTAACTAAATCAATAAATGCGTGAAAAACTGTACTTGCAATAGAACTTGATACTTCTTCTCCAGGTCTACAAAAATCTTTTGCAATTTTTAACTGTGTTTCTATGTATAAAAAGAAATCTTTGGCATAAGAGAAATCTTTGGCATAAGAGATATCTTTATTATTTAGTGCATCTAGCTCAACAGGTAAAGATGTCGTTTTGTTGCTATTCACATTTGATATATTCATATCATCATCTCCATCGCGAGTAATAAAATTAATCACCATTGTAGGGTAGGGGGCTGGTCAATCAGAAATCATCTTTATAAACTTCGATTGTTTTTGTAATGCTGTATCATTAAGTTCATTAAATCGTACAGCAGATAAATGTTCTATCAAATTTCGCTCATTTGCCGAGGATTCATCATAATAAACGTAAAATTAATGTATCCTTACATCGAGAAATAAACATTTTTTATACAAAAAAAGACAGGAACGTATTTACTGGGTTAAATATAATCATCCTGCTTTTCATCACAAAAACCGCAGATAATCCTTCCTTTCCCCGGCAGCTGGCGTTATGGTCAGATGGTTTTTTCAACAAACGCACAATAATAAGTTTCAACTTACTGACTATTTAGGGAAAAATATGCGCAAGATCACACAGGCATTGAGTGCCGTTTGCTTATTGTTCGCTCTAAACAGTTCCGCTGTTGCCCTGGCCTCATCTCCTTCACCGCTTAACCCTGGTACTAACGTTGCCAGGCTTGCTGAACAGGCACCCATTCATTGGGTTTCGGTCGCACAAATTGAAAATAGCCTCGCAGGGCGTCCGCCAATGGCGGTGGGGTTTGATATCGATGACACGGTACTTTTTCCAGCCCGGGCTTCTGGCGCGGCAAAAAACCATCTCGCCAGAAAGCGAAGATTATCTGAAAATCCTGTGTTCTGGGAAAAATGAACAATGGACTGGGATGAATTCAGCATTCCAAAAGAGGTCGCTCGCCAGCTGATTGATATGCATGTACGCCGCGGTGACGCGATCTTCTTTGTGACTGGTCGTAGCCCGACGAAAACAGAAACGGTTTCAAAAACGCTGGCGGATAATTTTCATATTCCTGCCACCAACATGAATCCGGTGATCTTTGCGGGCGATAAACCAGGGCAAAATACAAAATCGCAATGGCTGCAGGATAAAAATATCCGAATTTTTTATGGCGATTCCGATAACGATATTACCGCCGCACGCGATGTCGGCGCTCGTGGTATCCGCATTCTGCGCGCCTCCAACTCTACCTACAAACCTTGCCACAAGCGGGTGCGTTTGGTGAAGAGGTGATCGTCAATTCAGAATACTGACAGAGCGGGAGAGCGTGATGCTCTCCCGAATGCTGTTTTTTTAATCACACCTTTATCCTTTCGCTGTCTTGCTGCAAACTGATTAAGAGAGTTTTATCAAGGAGCAGCACATGTGGTATCAAAAGACGCTCACGCTTAGCGCCAAATCTCGTGGGTTTCATCTGGTAACGGATGAAATTCTGAATCAGCTGGCTGATATGCCGCGCGTTAACATCGGCTTACTGCATCTGTTGCTGCAACATACCTCCGCCTCTCTGACACTTAATGAGAACTGCGATCCCACCGTACGCCACGACATGGAGCGTTTTTTCCTCCGCACCGTTCCCGACAACGGAAATTATGAGCATGACTATGAGGGAACAGACGATATGCCTTCTCATATCAAATCCTCAATGCTGGGAACATCGCTTGTATTGCCGGTGCATAAAGGGCGTATTCAGACCGGCACCTGGCAAGGCATCTGGCTGGGGGAACATCGCATCCACGGCGGATCGCGTCGCATCATCGCGACACTACAAGGGGAGTAAAAAATGACCATTTCGGAGTTGCTACAATATTGCATGGCAAAACCAGGCGCAGAACAGAGCGTGCATAACGACTGGAAAGCGACGCAGATCAAAGTGGAAGATGTACTGTTTGCGATGGTGAAAGAAGTAGAAAATCGCCCGGCGGTTTCGCTGAAAACCAGCCCGGAGCTGGCGGAGCTGCTACGTCAGCAGCACAGCGATGTGCGTCCAAGCCGCCATCTGAATAAAGCGCACTGGAGCACCGTGTATCTCGACGGTTCGCTGCCGGATTCGCAAATCTATTATCTGGTGGATGCGTCTTATCAGCAGGCGGTGAATTTGCTGCCGGAAGAAAAACGTAAATTGCTGGTGCAACTCTGAAAGGAAAAGGCCGCTCAGAAAGCGGCCTTAACGATTACAGCATCGGCTTGAGGAAGCGCGCCGTATGCGAAGCTTCGCACTCCGCGACGGTTTCTGGCGTACCGGAGACGAGGATCTCGCCGCCGCCACTGCCGCCTTCCGGTCCCAGGTCGACAATCCAGTCAGCGGTTTTGATCACGTCGAGATTGTGTTCAATCACCACAATGGTATTGCCCTGATCGCGCAGTTTATGCAGTACGTCGAGCAGTTGCTGAATATCGGCGAAGTGCAGACCGGTGGTCGGCTCGTCGAGAATATACAGCGTCTGCCCGGTGCCGCGTTTTGACAGCTCACGCGCCAGCTTCACGCGCTGGGCTTCACCACCAGAAAGTGTGGTTGCGGACTGCCCCAGGCGAATGTACGTCAGGCCAACATCCATCAACGTTTGCAGCTTACGCGCCAGTGCAGGTACGGCATCAAAGAACTCACGCGCCTCTTCGATGGTCATATCCAGCACTTCGTGGATGGTTTTGCCTTTGTACTTAATCTCCAGCGTTTCACGGTTATAGCGTTTGCCTTTGCACTGGTCGCACGGTACGTAGATATCCGGCAGGAAGTGCATCTCCACTTTGATCACGCCGTCGCCCTGACAGGCTTCGCAGCGTCCGCCACGGACGTTAAAGCTGAAACGTCCTGGCGTATAGCCGCGCGCACGGGATTCCGGTACGCCCGCAAACAGTTCGCGCACAGGCGTAAACACGCCGGTATAGGTCGCTGGGTTAGAACGCGGAGTACGACCAATTGGGCTTTGGTCGATATCGATCACTTTATCGAAATGCTCCAGCCCCTGAATATCGCGATAAGGTGCCGGTTCGGCGATGGTCGCACCATTCAACTGGCGTTGGGCAATCGGGAACAGTGTGTCGTTAATCAGCGTCGATTTACCGGAACCTGAAACCCCTGTGATGCAGGTAAACAGACCGACTGGCAGCGTCAGCGTCACGTCTTTCAGGTTATTACCGCGTGCGCCTGTCAGCTTCAGCACTTTTTCCGGATTCGCAGGAACGCGTTTCTTCGGCACTTCAATCTTGCGTTTACCGCTCATGTACTGCCCGGTCAACGACTCCGGCACCGCCATAATCGCTTCCAGCGGACCTTCTGCGACCACTTCACCGCCGTGACACCCGCACCAGGACCAATGTCGATCACATGGTCGGCGGCGCGAATCGCGTCTTCGTCGTGCTCCACCACAATCACGGTATTACCGAGATCGCGCAGATGGATAAGCGTACCCAACAGGCGCTCGTTATCGCGCTGGTGCAGGCCGATAGACGGCTCGTCCAGCACGTACATAACGCCAACCAGGCCCGCACCAATCTGGCTCGCCAGACGGATACGCTGGGCTTCACCGCCAGAAAGCGTTTCTGCCGAGCGGGAAAGTGTCAGGTAATTCAGGCCGACGTTAACGAGGAATTTCAGACGATCGCCGATCTCTTTAAGGATTTTTTCTGCAATCTTCGCCCGCTGACCTGCGAGTTTGAGATTGTTGAAGAAT
>ENA-OQDE01000562-OQDE01000562.1-human-gut-metagenome-genome-assembly--contig:-NODE-562-length-20747-cov-34.584093_pt1 | contig 20747 bp, 25 predicted proteins | sample MGYA00242768_ERZ504595 | MGnify/ENA primary metagenome ERZ504595 (study PRJEB26092, sample SAMD00036307) | human gut metagenome | host: Homo sapiens | study: EMG produced TPA metagenomics assembly of... | reverse complement strand
CGTACGCGGCCTAGCGGGCGGCGGGATCAACCAAAGAGGAAACCGAGCGGGGGCGCCTGGCGCCCGGATGCGTCATGCCGAAATGGCGCGAAGCACGCGGTTGACAAAACCATAGAGACACGTCCCAGAAAAATCATCCTCGAAGTAACTAAAAGAGCCCCGTCCCAGGTGAGCTAGGTGAGAAGCTGGGCCATGGCGTTGACGAATTTTTGTACTTGGAGGGTTGGCTCGAGCGGATAGTGCAAAAAGACCGGCACCTCTCGCCCGCACAGGAACGGCACGCCCACAAAGGCCGGGTGTACCCCCGACCATGCGCCGCAGGTGAGCACCGCGTCGCCTTTTTCCTCGGCTTCGTTAAAGAGCGCAAAGTCGAAGCTATCCACATCGATCACGTCCACGCCGCCGTCGGCCAAAAGGTCGATGCGCAGGCTGTCCATGGCGTCGTTGCCGTGACGGAGCACGCGCAGGCGCATGCCCTCCAGGTCGGCAACTGTGATGCGCGTCTTGCGCGCAAGCGGGCTCGTGCGCGGCACGTCGATATAAAACGGCACGGTAACGATGCGGAGCTTTTGGCAGGCGTCGCCCCAGCGCGGGGTCGAAAAACTCGACTGCACCACATCCACCTCGCGCCCCAGACTGCGCATGACGGTCTCGCGCTCATCGTAAAGGTCCCCCACCGGCACAATCTCAAAACGCAAGCGCGGCTCCATGTCGTGCACCTGCGGCCACAGCGCGAGCGTGTGGCGCCCCGGGCACATCATCGATACGCCCAGGCGCACCGCACCGCCATCGCCCGCCGCTCGCCGGGCGCGGCGCAACGCATCCTCGGATTGGCGCATGATCGAGCGCGCGTCGTCCACCAACAGCGCGCCCGCCGGCGTCACCTTGACGCCCGAGTGCGACCGCTCGAACAGCGTGATGCCGAACTCGGCCTCGAAGCCCGAAACCTGCTTGACGAGTGCCGGCGTCGACACGCGCAGCTTTGCCGCCGCGCGCGAGAAGCTTCCCAGCTCCGCGGCGGCCGATATGGCCTCAAGTCGTCGATCGTACACGTTAATCTCCCGTTTTCGCGCCCGTGGCCACATGGTGCCACAGGAGGTTGTTTTCGCAGGTCATGCGCTCAATTGAGAATAAACTGCATCGCACAGTGTAAACCTATGGTTAACGCCATTCTAACAAATATGCAATTCACCTGCGCAAATGCAAAGCATACGATAACCAGCGAAAACCACGTGGGTCGGTTAATGGGAGCGACCCAACGGGAGGCATAAGAAGGGAAGTTCCTATGAGCAATTGGCTTAAGCTCGAGGGCGATGTCTGCGCCGTGACCGGCGCGCTCGGCGGTATGGGCGTCGAGATTTGCCGCGAGTTCGCCCGCAACGGCGCCAACGTCGTCCTGCTCGACCTGGACGAGGAGAAGGTCAAGGCCGCTGCCGCCGACCTTGCTGCCGAGTTTGGCATCCACGCCGAGGGTTACAAGATGAACGCCACCGACGAGGCCGAGGTTCAGGCTGCCGTCGACGCCACCATCGCCAACTTCGGCCGTGTCGACGTCCTCGTCAACACCGCCGGCATCCTGCGCTTCGCAGCCATGGAGGACCTGCCGCTCTCCGACTGGAACGAGGTCATCAACGTCAACCTCACCGGCTACTTCATCACCTCGCAGCGCTTTGGTCGCGAGATGATCAAGGCCGGCCAGGGCCGCCTGGTTCACATCTCCACCGTCGCCAGTCACTCCCCCGAAACGTTCTCGGGCGTGTACAGCTCCACCAAGGCGGGCGTCAACATGATGTCCAAGATGCTGGCTGCCGAGTGGGGTCCCTACGGCGTGCGCTCCAACTGCGTCGAGCCCTGCTTCGTCAAGACCCCCATGTCGGCAAGCTTTTACGCCGATCCCGAGGTCGAGAAGAGCCGCAGCCGCCTGATCGCCACGCGCCGCATCGGCGAGGTCAGCGATATCGCCAACGCCGTCATGTTCCTGGCGTCCACGCGCTCAGACTTTACCACCGGCGACGCATCAAGGTCGACGGCGGCTTCTCCAACATGATGGGCGACCTCACCGCCAAGCCCGGCGGCCGCCGCGCCTTTGCCGACAACTACCTCAAGAACAAGGGCGTCGAGCTCTGGTCCGATGAGTCCGGCGTCGCCAAGCCGACCGACCAGTAAACCAACCTGACAGGGAGGCCCGCGGACACGCCCGCTCCTCCCCCGTATCGATTAGAAAGAGTCCCATGGCTTCCACCAACTCCAACAAGGGTCGCGCCGTCGTGCTTTCCGCCGCGTGCGTCACCATGTTCTTCATCAGCTCCATCGCGCTGTATTCCGTCGTGAGCAAGAACCTGCTCGCCGTCTACCCCGAGTGGTCCAGCGCTCTTACCTGGGCCTTCCCGGTCTTTCAGACCATCATGGCCGTGACGGGCATCTTCGCCGGCCGCATCTCCGATAAGATCGGCCCGCGCAACGTCGTGATCGCTGCCGCCGTGTGCTACGGCCTGGGCTGGTTCATGTCCGGCACCGTCACCGAGCCGTGGCAGTTCTACCTGTGGTTCTCGCTCGTCGCCGCCATCGGCAACGGCCTGGGCTACAACCCCGCGCTCACCACCGGCCAAAAGTGGTTCATCGACAAGAAGGGTCTCGCCTCCGGCATCACCCTTGCCGCTTCGACCGCCGGCCCCGCCGTGCTGTCCCCGGTGCTCGCCTCGCTGCTCATCCCGAGCCTGGGCATCTTTGGCGCCCTCAAGGCACTCGGCGTCATCTTCTTTGTGACGATCGCCGCCTCCGCCCTGTTCCTGAAGGCCCCCGAGGCCGGCTGGCTACCCGAGGGCTTCGAGGCCCCCAAGGGCGGCGCGCACGCCGGTACCTTCGGCGACCTCACCCCGGGCGAGATGGTCAGGACCCCGCGCTTTTGGGTCCTCATCGTCACCTTCGCCTTTGCCGCCACCGCGGGCACCCTGCTCGTGGGCAAGGTTGCCTCCATCGCCGCCGTCCAGCTCTTCGCCGACCCCACGAGCGCCGCTGCCGTCGCCCTCGGCGGCGTGGTGGTCTCCGTCAACACCTGCGCAAACCTGGTCGGCCGTCTGTCCTTTGGCCAGATCATCGACAAGATCGGCGCCTACAAGTCGCTGCTCATCAGCCTTGTCGTCACCATCGTCGCGCTCGTCATCATGTCGATGAGCTTTACGCAGGGTATGTTCTTTGTGGCGCTCGCCCTGCTCGGCTTTAGCTTTGGCGCCCTGCTCGTCATCTACCCGCCGCTCACCGGTGCGCCTTCGGTACCAGCAACATCGGCGTCAACTACGGCATCATGTTTTTGGGCTACGCCGCTTCTACCTGGATCAGCCAGCCCATCACCGCCGTGCTGTATCACGCCGAGGCCGGCAGCGCCGCCTACCAGCAGTCCTTCTATGGCGCCATCGTGATCGCCGCCATCGCCGTCGTGCTCACCGTCTACATGATGGTCTCCGACAGCAAGAAGAAGTCCGCCTAGTTTTACCGATGCGACAAAGGGACAGTCCCTTTGTCGCATTCCACCGATCACCAGTATTAAGGAGTCGAAATGTCTGAGCTCAACCCCGTCCGCATTGCCGTTATCGCGCCGGCGCATGGGCCGCAACCACATCCGCTTTGTCACCGAGGAGCCCGAGGCCGAGCTCGTCGCCATCGCCGACGCCTTTGAGGGCGCCCGCGCCACGGCCGAAGCCGCCGGCGTGCCGTTTTACACCGATCCCGCCCAGATGATGGACGAGGTCAAGCCCGAGGCCGTCATTATCGCCACCCCCAACGACCTGCACCTGGGCGTTGCTCGCGAGGCTGTGAAGCGCAATATCGTGCCGTTGGTCGAAAAGCCGATCTCCAACGACCTGGAGGATGCCCAGGCTTTCGCTGCCGAGGCCGAGACCGCCGGCGTGCCCGTGCTCGTGGGCCAGCACCGTCGCCACAACCCCTTCGTCAACAAGGCCAAGGAGATCATCGAGTCCGGCGAGCTGGGCAAGCTCACCGTGTCGAGCTTCCACTACATGATCTATAAGAACGACGAGTATTTCGATGTCGAGTGGCGCCGCAAGAAGGGCGCCGGCCCGATCCTGGTCAACCTGGTTCACGACGTCGATCTACTCCGCTATCTGCTGGGCGAGCCCGTTGCCGTCCAGGGTATGCAGTCCAGCGCCGCCCGCGGTTTTGAGACCGAGGACTCCGCCGTGGTCAACGTCCGTTTTGCCGATGGCGCACTTGCGAGCATGACCATCTCCGACGCCACCGCCAGCCCCTGGAACTGGGAGGCAACCGCTCGCGAGGATCCGCAGTACCGCCCCTTCGACGCCGACGCCTACTTTATCGGCGGCACTAAGGGCGCCCTGTCGCTGCCCCGCCTGCACCAGTTCTCCTACGACGGCGCCTCTAACTGGCACAAGCCGCTGCAGATGGAGATCCCGGCTGTGGACCCGGCGCTGCCGCACAAGATGCAGCTCAAGCACTTTGTGAAGGTCGTCCGCCGCGAGGTCGAGCCCGTCGTGACCCCCGCCGATAACGTCAAGACGCTCACGCTTCTCAACGCCATCAAGGAGGCCGCCGAGACCGGCCAGCTCGTCGAGCTGTAATGCCTTAAGAGCGGGTCGCGGCAAACTCCCCGCCGAGCGCCTTGGCCCGCCGCCAACAAGCCCCTCTTCTTTGCCCCGCGAGCAGCCTCCTGCCCGCGGGGCCTTTTGCTACCTTGCCGACGATTTTTCTGGAGCGGGGGCTATTTTGCACCTCAGTCTGATTCGTTCGCCACGAAATGGGCCTATCTACTACGTTTAACCGATCACCCTCAAGCATGCCGAATTTCGAGAAATAAAAACCGCAGGTAGGCGGGTTGCGTATTTTCGGAAAACCGAGGGATGGTCGACCCATATGGTTCAAACGTAGTAGATAGGTCGTTTTCGTGGCGCGGCCCCAAAACAGTCTTTTGGGACGGGTGGTATCCTTGGTAGCCCTGTGCTGCAAACGCACCTTAAACGCAAGGAGTCCCATGGATCTTATCGCCCAGCTCGCCCGCGAGCTCAACCTTAAGGCCGCCAACGTCGAGGCAGCCGTCAAGCTCATCGACGAGGGCAACACCATCCCCTTTATCTCGCGCTACCGCAAGGAGGCCACGGGCGGCATGGATGACGTCGCCCTGCGCGCCCTCGACGAGCGCCTGTCATACCTGCGCAATCTTGAGCAGCGTAAAGAGGACGTCATTCTGCTCATCGACGCCCAGGGCAAGCTCACGCCCGAACTCGAACAGCAGATTCGCGAGGCCACGCAGCTCCAGCGTGTCGAGGACCTCTACAAGCCCTACCGCAAAAAGCGCATGACCCGCGCGCAGAAGGCCCGCGAGGCCGGCCTGGAGCCACTCGCCAACATGATCATCATGCAGGCTTCGGCCAAGGGCAGCGCGCTCGACGCCGCCGCGGACTACGTCAACGAGGAAGCCGGCTTCGACACGCCCGAGAAGGCGCTCGCCGGCGCGGCGGACATCGTGGCCGAGACGGTGGCCGAAGACCCCGAGAACGTCGCCGACCTGCGCGCCTTTACGCAAAACACCGCCGACATCATCGTCGAGGCCACCGACCCCGCCGAGAAGACCCCCTACGAGCCGTACTACAGCTATGATGAGCCGCTGCGCCGTATACCCAACCACCGCGTGCTGGCTATCGACCGCGGTGAGCGCGAGGGCAAGCTCCGCGTGCGCGTGAACGTCGACGGCACTGCCGCCACGGTGCGCCTCGGCAGCCGTTGGCCCCGACGCAGGGCGTGTTTGCTCCCATCTTCGATGCCGCCATCGCCGACGGCTACAAACGCCTCATGGCTCCCTCGCTGGAGCGCGAGGCCCGCGCCAAACTCACCGTTCGCGCCCAGACCGAGGCCATCAACGTCTTTGCCAAGAATCTCGAGGGCTTGCTCTCGGCGCGCCCGGTGCGTGGTGCCCGCGTGCTCGCACTCGATCCGGGCTACCGCACCGGCTGCAAGGTCGCCGTCATGGACGAGACCGGCAAGCTACTCGACCACGGCGTGGTCTACCCCACCAAGCCGCGCCACGACGTCGCCGGCACCAAGCGCGAGCTCGCCCGCCTCGTCAAGAAGGACAGCGTCAACACCATCGTCATCGGCAACGGCACCGCCAGCCGCGAGACTGAGGAAGTCGTCTCGGAGTTTATTGCCGAGCAGGCGCCCAGCCTTCGCTACACCATCGTCAACGAGGCCGGCGCGTCGGTGTACTCCGCCTCCGAGCTCGCGAGCCAGGAGTATCCCGATCTGGATGTCACCGTGCGCGGCGCCATGAGCTTGGGTCGTCGCCTGCAGGACCCGCTGGCAGAGCTCGTCAAGATTCCGCCCCAGTCCATCGGCGTAGGCCAGTACCAGCACGACCTTGACCAGGCCGAGCTCTCGCGCACGCTGGGCCACGTGGTGGAGGACGTCGTCAACCGCGTGGGCGTCGATGTAAACACCGCAAGCGCGAGCCTGCTGGGCTACGTGTCGGGCATTACGCCAAGCGTGGCCAAAAACATCGTGGCCTACCGCGAGGAAAACGGCGCCTTTACCGATCGCCGCCAGCTCAAGAAGGTCCCCAAGCTGGGACCCAAGGCATACCTCAATGCCGCGGGCTTCCTGCGCATCAGCGGCGGCAAGAACCCGCTCGACGCGACAAGCGTCCACCCCGAGAGCTACGAGGTGGCCACGTCCGTCCTGGAGCGCGCAGGCGTGGCGGCCAGTGAACTCAGCCGCGGCGGCGTGCCCGACATCGAGCGCCGTCTGGGCAGCATCTCGACACTGGCAAGCGACCTGGACTGCGGCACCCTCACGCTCATCGACATCGTCAACGAGCTCAAGAAGCCCGGTCGCGACCCGCGCGACGACGCGCCCGAGGTGGTCTTTAGCCGCTCGGCACTTTCCATCGACGACCTGGAGCCCGGCATGGAGCTCAAGGGCACGGTACGCAACGTCGTCGACTTTGGCGCCTTCGTCGACGTGGGCGTGCACCAAGACGGCCTCGTGCACATCTCCAAGCTCGCCAACCGCTTTGTCAAGCACCCGAGCGACGTCGTGCGCGTCGGCGACACGGTCAAGGTGTGGGTAGAAAAGGTCGATCGCGACCGCAAGAAGATCTCGCTCACCATGGTGCAGGGGAAGTAAACCGCCAAAGCGAACGTCCCCCTCTTCGCGGCGAGTGTCGCAAAGAGTGCGGGAATTCCCCGCACTCTTTGCCCCTTCGACAAAGTGGGGTATACTGTCCGCAGTGTGAAAAGCCTTCGTGCTTTTAGCGGCTGCGGGTACCTGTACCTACAGCCGCATTTTTCGTTTTGGAGGCTCGACTATGAAGGAGCGCCCGCTCATCCCGGCAGAACAACAGGTCGCCCACCTCGCAGAGCGGGGCGTCCGCTTCGGCATAATGAGCCCCGAGGATGCGGTTGCGTTCCTCCGCGACAAAAACTTCTTTTTCAAGGTCAAGGCGTTTGCGAAGTGCTTCTCAACGTATCGTAGCTCCGCGTCAGAGGGCTACGGACGCTACGTCAACCTAGACTTCGCCTACCTCGCCGAGCTCACCAGACTCGACCACCACCTCCGCGAGCACATCCTCTCGATGACGCTTGACATCGAGCACTACATGAAGGTCCATCTAAACCGGACGATGATGGACGACGGCGCCGACGGGAAGGAGATCCTCGACCTCCTCTTCACCCACGAGAGGGTGCGTAAGGAGAGGATGCTGGAGGAGCGGTTCGATCCAAGCGGGTCAGAAACAGCCGTCGAGAAGATGAAAGCCATCGCCGACCGGCTAGATGGAGTGGGCGGCAGCGAGCGAGCGACGCTCTTCCTCGAGATGCTCCACATCGCCGAGGACCAGACTTTGGGGATAGACCGGAGCACCTTGAGCGCAGCGTCTCGTACTCGAGACTCGAACTACACCCGGAACCTCGCGAATAAGTATGGCAGACGCGAGGACATGTACGTCTGGAACTACCTGGAACTCGTCTCCTTCGGGGGAATCATCGCGCTTTACAAGTTCTACTTCTACGACCTCAGGAGGGAACGCAGCCAGGAGGCCGAATCCGTCAAGCAGCTCCTGTTCCCCGTGAAGGCCCTGCGCAACGCGGCCGCTCATAACGGCAACGTTCTGAACACGATCGGGCAGCGCCTACAGAAGCCCGTCGGCTCCATCGCGACGGCCGCGCGGGAGGAGCTCAGAATCGACCAGGAGCTCGTCGCCCTTACAAAGCGCTTCCCCGTCATCCACGACTTCACCGCACTCGTACTCTGCTTCGATAGAATCGTCAGCGATGCGGACGCGAGGTCGGAAAAGGCAGCAGGCCTGCGCACCCTGCGCGAGCGCTTCCTTGAGCACGCCGACTACTTCGAAAAGCAGATCGAGCTTGACCGAGGAATCAGGATGCTGGGGGAAGTCATGCGCTCGGGAGCCGATGCCATCTCCTCGAGCTCCCTATAGCTCTTCAGTCCCCTAATAGCCCCTTGCCACTTGGGCCCCGCTCGGACAGAGTGGGTTCGAGTAGGTTCGAGCAACTCAGCAGCAATCCGACTACCCGCTGCATGAAAACCGCAGCTCAGACGCATGACATGCCGTCCCATGAAGCAGCGGGTTCGGGTAAGAGTACGTCCGAGTGGTCAGAGTAGGGCCCGACTTCCCCCTCTTGGCGACGTGCAAAATCGCGAATATTCAGCATCTCTCGATAGCCCCGCTGTGCCTCAGAGAGCCATAAAAGCAAAAACGGCCCCCGTTTTAGCGTCAATTAGAGCCAAAACGGGGGCCGTTCCGTGCTTCAACCAGCTGGTAAAAGCCTTTACCGTGCTGAATATTCGCGATTTTGCACGTCGCCGCAGGGGGTACCCTTGCTTACGGCAGGATATGGAAGCCCAAAGCGGCGATATCCTTGGCAAAGCCGCGCACGGTGTCGAGCGAGACCTCGTACGGGTCGCGGCCAATGTTCTTGCGCTTGGCCAGGATGCTGTTGGGCACCGTGATGATCTGGCAACCGCAGGCTTCGGCCTGGTAGATGTTGATGAGCTCACGCGTAGATGCCCACAGGACCTCGCAGTTGGGCTTGGCGGCGGCCTTCTTGACCGACTCCGTCATAAACGGAATGGGATCGACGCCGGTATCGGCGATGCGGCCGGCAAAGAGCGAGATGATGGACGGTGTCTCGGCATCAACGGCCTCGACCATCTCGTCGACCTGCGTAGGCGTAAAGATGGTGGTGACGTTGACCTTGATGCCGTCGGCCGAAAGCTTGCGCACCAGCTCGGCGGTGGACTCACCCTTGGTGGTCACGCACGGAATCTTGACGTAGACGTTCTCGGCCCAGGTAGCGATCTCGCGGGCCTCGACCTCCATGGTCTCGACATCGTCGGCAAAGACCTCAAACGACACGGACACATCGGTGATGTGGGCCAGGACCTCCTTGGCAAACGCGCGGTAATCCGTCACGCCGCCCTTCTTCATTAGGGACGGGTTGGTCGTGAAACCCTGAACGTTGCCGTTCTCGTACATGTCGAGCATGCCCTCGAGGTTTGCACCGTCAGCGAACACCTTGATTGCCATCTGCCTGGTTCCTTTCGTTAGCATACGGCCGATAAACTGCTAAATACTTTACCTACGTTTATCAAGGCGTGAACTGCGGGTTTTTATCTTCTCGGCGAACGGTATAAACGCTTTAGCGTTTTTGAGCACACCTTCCAGCAGCAAAACGATTTTGCAGGGCGGGCCCATTTGAGCCGCCCGCCGGGGGTGAACGGTAATTGGGCGGTTCCCGCTAGATCAACCAAAGTGGCGCATCGCCGTGACGGCGCCGTCGTGCTCGACGTCGTCGGTCACATAGTCGGCGACCGCCTTGACCTCGGGCATGGCGTTGCCCATGGCGACAGCCATCTCGACAGCGGAGAGTATGCCCAGGTCGTTGCCCGAATCGCCGAAGCCAAAGGTGCGCGCGTTACGGCTGCATCCCAGATACTCCAGTGCTCGCGCCACGCCCACGCCCTTGTCAATGCCCTTGGGGCTCAGCTCGCGGTTTGCTTGCTGGGCTCGCTTGGAAGATCGGCGGTAAACGCGTCTCCCAGTCAATCCGGCACCGCCGAGGCAAACCCCACACGCGCCCGCCGGCAAGCGGCACGCGCCCGCCAACGCAAAGGTCCGGCGGGACGCACCTAGCATCCCGCCGGACCGTCACTCGTCCAGGAGGTCGCCGCGACGAGCCCCTAGATCTTCGCAAGCTCCTCGGAGATGACGCGACAGACATCCTCAGCCTGAGGCATCACGCCGTACATCTCGAAGAAGCCGTGGTCGCAGCCGCGATAACGAATCGCAGTGACGTCAACGCCCGCATCCTGCAGCCTCTTCGCGAACAGCTCGTCCTGATAGCGCAGATAGTCATACTCGGAAGAGATGATGACCGTGCGGGGGAACGCGCTCACGTCCTCCGCGAACAGCGCGGAAATCAGCGGGTCGAGCATCTTGTCCGCATCGCCGTTGACGTACATGGGCGGAAGGTCGTTGTTGGCGAGGCGAATGCGATCAACCCTGCTCAGCGCCTCGGTCCTCTGCTCATCCACGACCTCGTACAGGTCATAGGACCACTCATCCGGAACGGGACCGCCATCAACGAGCGGATAAAGCTCGACAACCGCCTTGATCCTATCCGCGTGAGAGCCCTCGAGCACGACGGCATTCGACAGGCTGCCACCCGCAGAGTCACCAGCCACGGCAATGCGAGTCGCATCACGCCCAGCTCGTCAGCGTGATCGACAAGCCAGTCGAGCGTCTTCACGCAGTCCTCAACGCCACCCGGGAACATCGTCTCGGGAGACAGGCGGTACTCCGGATAGATCGCGACGCAACCCGTGCGCTCCACGATGTCGCGCAGGCAGTTCTCGTACTGGCCGATGTTGCCCACCATGAACCCGCCGCCATGGATGAACACGAGCGCGGCAGACCCATCCTCGTGCCCCTCCGGCGTGAAGATGTGCAGCGGAATGCCCTTGTCGCCGAAGTTCATGACGACGGTCTTCTTGGCAACGTTCGCGCCCCTCACGACGTGGGTCTCCTTGTTGGGCGCGGAGCGCCACGCGATCACGTCCACCGGTCCGGCCGGCGCCGACCCCGCCGCAGGAGCCGCAGCGAGCTTCGCGTGCGCACGAGCATAGACGCGCGGATCGAGCACGTGCTCGCGGTCGTCACCCGGCACGGGCTTCAGCATCAGCCTCAGGCCGTTAGGCTCGACAACCTCCCTCGCGCCACTCTCAAGCACCTCAAGCTCGGAAGTGGGGTACTTCCTATCCTCGGCGCTCATGGCTAGCCGATCTTCAGCTCGTCGAGCCTGGCGTCGAGCTTGGCCATCTCGTCGGCGGAAAGCTCCCACTCGAACGTCTCGCAGTTCTGAATCGCGTGGGCGTCCGTGCGCACGCCCACGAGAGCGGTGCCCACGTACTCCTTCTGGGTGCTCCAGTTCACGGCAACCTGCGCCACGGGTTTGTCGTGGGCCTCGGCGATCTCGTCCATGACCTTGAGCAGCTCCTGGACGCGCGAGAACTTGGGCTCCCGGAAGTAGTCGTAGAAGCCACCGCGGACGTCGCCTTCCTCGAACTTCGTCAGCTCGCGGAACTTGCCCGACAGGATGCCCGCGCCAAGGGAACCATAGGTGAAGGAGTCGATGCCACGCTCGTAGCCCCACTTGATGAGGTCCTCGGAGGAGCGGTCAACCATAGAGTAGGGCGGCTGCTGGACGTCAATCTGAGCGACCTTCTCGCACTCCTCGATCATCTCGGTCGTGAAGTTGGAGACGCCGATGTGGCGAATCTTGCCCTGCTCCTTGAGGAGCTGGAGGGCGCACATCGTCTCGGAGAACGGAGTCTTAGCGTCGGGCCAGTGCACGAAGTAGAAGTCGATGTAGTCGGTGCGGAGGTTGCGCAGCGAGCTCTCGACCTCCCTCATGATGTTCTTGAACGAGGAGTCGCGGTCATAGCCGGCGGCGCTGGTGATCAGGCCAACCTTGGTCGAGAGCAGGTAGCTCTCTCTGTCGACGCCCCTGAGCGCGTTGCCGACGACCTTCTCGGACGTGCCGTTGCCATAGCACGGCGCGGTGTCGATGAGGTTGACGCCGTGATCGAGCATGGTGCGGATGGCGGACATGCTGGCGGCGTCATCGTTCTCACCAAAGGAGTCGCCGCCGATCGCCCAGGTGCCCACAGCGAGCTGGGAGACGTCGACATCGGAATTCTTGAGGTGCGTGTAGCGCATGTTCTCTCCTTCTAATGGGGCGCACGCGTCGAATGTCCTCGATCGCGTGCCGCCGGGAATTGCCTTAAACAAGCTTCGAATGATCCGGAAGCCGCCCTACACGATGCCCACGAGGCCGAGGACGAGCGCGAGAACCATGACGCCAACCAGGATGATGTTGACGTTGACGTTCTTCTTGCGCAGGAGCCACAGGACGACGAGCGTGAGGACCAGGGGCACGAGGCCCTTGAAGATGGAATCGAGGTAGGTCTGGATCATGACCGGGTCAGAATCCTGAACCGGGATGGACAGGATCGTGTTGAACTTGACGTTCGCCGCGGTCATGGCGCCGATCATCACGAGGCCGATCGTGGAGGTGGCCTTGGTGATGAGCTTCATGAGGCCGCCCTCGTACATCTCGGAGATGAAGTTGGTGCCCATGTTGAAGCCGAGGTAGGTCAAGAAGTAACGGCAGAGGATCGACGGGATGTTGTAGATCAGCAGGAACATGATGGCGCCGAGGGGCGAGCCGCTCATGGCGAGGTTGATGCCAATGCCGGCGGCGATGACACGCAGGACGCCCCAGAAGATTGCGTCGCCGATACCGGACATCGGGCCCATGAGGGAGACCTTGATACCGTCGATGGACTCGGTATCGAAGTCATCGTGCTCGGAGTTCTCCCTCTCCATGGAGGCGACGAGGCCCATGGCGAACGTGCCGACGTTCTGGGTGATGTTGTACCAGGTCGTGTGACGCTTCATGGCGTCGGCGCGAGCTCGGGGTCATCGGCGTAGTAGCGGTTAAGAGCGGGCTGGATGGAGTACAGCCAACCATCGGCACCAGCCTTGACGGAACCGCCGGCGCCGGAAGCGAACACGGTGAAGGAGCGCAGGAAAATGCGGTTGAGCATCTTCTTGTCTTCAGGGCTCACATTCTTGATCAGGTTGCTCATGCGAAGAAATCCTCCTCGTCGCTGGTTGCAGAGTCGCCGGAAACGGCCTGGGTGGCCACGCCCTTCTTGGTGAGGTCGAAGATCTCCTTGTCGCGGAGGCCGGAGCGATCGCGATGATGACGCCAAGAACCGCGATGGCGATCATCGGGAGGCCGAGGTACTGGTAGAGCGTAAAGCCCAAGAAGAAGTAGATGCTGAGCTCGGTGCTCCAGAGCATCTGGAGCAGGAGCGCCATACCAACGGCGGGCAGGAGGGCACCCACGGCGTTGAGGCCGTTCATGACATTGGCCGGAATCTGGTTGACAATGGCGGCAACGGGCTCGGCGCCAAGGTAAACGCCGAGGAAGGCGATGAGTGCAAAGGCGGCGTACTTAACAAACCACAGAACGTAGTGCTGGAAAGCAAGGCCCTTCTCGTTACCCTCGGCGGCCATCTTGTCGAGGGTGCCAGCGAAGAACGCAAGGAACACGTTGTTCATGAAGATCGAGAGGAACGCGGTGACGACGCCCACGGGAACAGCCAGCGTGATGGCGGCGCCTGATCGATGCCGGCGCCAACGGTGAAGGCGACGGCGAGGGCGGTCGCGGTAACGGGCTCGGCGGAGATAGCGCCACCGATGTTCACCGCGCCCATGAAGATCGCCTCAAGAGAGGCACCGATGATAACACCGGTCTTGACGTCGCCCATCAGGAGCCTGCAACAAGGCCAACAACAAGAGGACGCTCGATCATGCACTGACCGAGAAGCCAGTTACCACCGTAGCAAATCAGCACGGTCAACCAGGCCATTAATGCCAACCCAATCATTTGACTTCCTTTCTTTCATTTCATTTGGCCGCCTGGCCAAATCCCCTTATTTCCCCGCCGCCTCGATCAGACTCTTGAGAGAAGTCTTGGAATTGGACGGGATAAGCTGATGGAAAACCGGAATACCCTGCTCGCAAAGCTCCTTCGCGGCCTCGAGCTCATCCGGGTTGAGCATGATCGTGGAGTTGAGGGCGACCTTGCTATCCGGATCGGACTTGTCGAAGCGGCCGACGTTGGCAACGTTCACGCCCTCAATCTTGCCCGGCGCGCCCTTAACGAGCTCAAGCACGTCACGCACGCAGTTGGTGAGCGCGAAGATGCGCATGGAGTCCGCGCGCGGATCGTTCGCGATGCGGCAGGCATCCGGAACGTCCTTGACGAGGAGTTTCTGGCCCGCCGGCGTACCCATGGAAAGCGTCATGCGAAGGGCGTCGCTCTCCACGGCGTGCTTGTTGGCGACGATGATCCTGGTGGTGTTGAGCTCCTTGGTCCACACCAGGGCGACCTGTCCGTGAATCAGACGGTCATCGACTCGAACCTGAACAATCATTGCTTCCTCTCTCTACTTGTTAGTACTCTCTAATCAAAGAAGTCTCCCTCGGACTCCTCGTTGTCCGCGGCCTTGCTCGGAGGCTCGACGACCTGCATCGTCGCCCTCGCCAGCTCGACGCTCTGCTTGATCGAATCTGCCGTGACCGGCTCGGCGCCGAGGAGCGTCTCGATCACGAGGCCGAGGTTCATACCGGTGACGTGGACGATCCCGCGCTTCTCCGGCTCCATAAGGACGACCTTCTGGAAGACGGAACCACCGTAGATGTCGGTGAAGATGATGGCCTCGTCCTCAGGGCCCACCGAGTCAATAAAGGCCTGGATACGAGGGGTGAAATCGGAGTCGTCCACGTAGCAGTCAACTGCCTCCACCATGTCCGCCATGCCGGTCAGGATTCCGATCGAGCTCCTGATTCCGCTTGCGAGGTGGCCGTGCGACGCGACAATAACTTTCTTCATCGAGTCTCTCCTAGAGCGAATAGTGGTTGGGGTTCAGAAGCTGGATCTTGCTGACGACGAACGCGCGCATGTCGGGGGCGGCGTCCATCAGGAGGCCTATGCCGTTGCCGTCGTTCTTACCGGAGTTGATGTCCTTCTCGAAGGCGCGGTACATGGAACGGAAGTACTCCGTGGCGATGTTGAACTTACTCATGCCGAGGTTCACGGCCTCCTGGAGCTGCTCGTCGGGGATGTCGGAGCATCCGTGCATGACGAGGGGGACGCTGACGGCCTCCCTGCAGGCCTTGATGCGCTCCATGTCGAGGTTCGGGACCTTGACATAGGGGCCGTGGGCATTGCCGACGGCGATGGCGAGCGAGCCGCAACCGGTGCCCTCGACAAACTCCTCGGCGAGGTTCGGGTCGGTGTAGTGGTCGCTGTTCACGAAGTCGTTGGCGTCAGAGCCGTTGCCGACATGGCCGAGCTCGGCCTCGATGTCGACGTCGAAGATCTTGGCGACCTGGACGACGTCCTTCGTGAGCTGGAAGTTCTCCTCATAGGGAAGTGAGGAGCCGTCGACCATGACGGATGGGAAGCCGGCCTTGACGCCCTTGACGGCGATCTCGTAACCAGCGGAGTGATCCTGGTGGACGGCGACGGGCACGCTCGCGCGCTCGGCGTAATAGCGGGCGGCGAAGGCGATGATGTCGAGGGCGCAGTGGCCCTCGAAGCCAGGCCAGTACTGGATGATGATGGGCATGTGCTCATCCTCGGCGGCCTGGATCGCATAACGGATGGTCTCCGTATTGATGACGTTAATCGCGGGCACGCCATAGTGGTGCTCGGTCGCATGTTGAAGAAGCTCGTTGACCTTGATGAGTGACATCTTTGTCTTCCTTTCACCTGAATAATCATTGGATCGGACAGTTCTCAGCTCGTCAGCTGGTTGAACACGAAGCGAAGCGCGAGGCAGGCAGGCGCTTGCGAGGCGCGGTGGAGCCTATGCGGCCGCCTGGCCCTCAGGCTGCGGCGCCGCGCTTCGACGCCATAGCACGTACGCCACAAGAGCAGCGACTGCAGCAATCGTTGAAGCGAGGGCGAAGGCCAGGAAACCCGCGTGCGTGCCGAGCGCATCGCACGCCCAACCGCCAAACAGGTTCGCAACCACGACGGACAGACCGCTCTGGACCATCGCGAAGGCGCTCTGACCTCGAGCGCGACAATCCTCGTAAGTGTGGTTGGCAATGTAGGTAACGCAGGAGTAGTAGACGGTCATGTAACTCACGCTCTGCAGCAGCTGGCCGCAGACCATGACCGGGACGATGCCGGTGCCCACAAGCACGAGCCTGAGCGCCGCCATGAAGCAGGAAAAGATCAGGAGGTTCATCTCGCCGAAGCGCCTGACCAGCTTGGAGGAAACGAGCAGGATGGGGATCTCGCTCGCAGCGGAGACCGCACTCAGGACGCCCACGAGGTTCTGACCCTCGCCAAGCTCGACCGCGTAGCGGCCCAAGAACGCCCCGATGAAGCCAATCGCGGCCGAACTGATGAAGGCGAAGACCAAGACGAAGGCGATCTCATTGCTGGTGAACAGCGAGAGGAGGCCCTTTCCGTGGGAGACCTTGGGATCGTCCGCGGCATTGGCGCGAATTCCCGCCTCGGGGAGGCGCCACATGTGAGCCGCGAAGACCACCAGCGCGGCGGAGACCACCGTGAACTGGATTTGAGGAGCCATGTCGAGCAGCCGACCGACGATCAGGACGACGATGGCATAGCCGATAGTGCCACCCATGCGAATGCGAGAAAAGTCCAGGCCAGAGCGATCCGCGAGCTCGATGACGAGGGAGTCGCTCAGGGGCAGGAGCCCCGAGAAAAACGCCGAGAATGCAAAGGTTACGAGAAGGACCGGGACGAACGTCGACGCCAGGTAATACAGCGGAGCGAGTACCGCCGCCGCAAGGCAGAGGGCCACGATGACCGCGCGGCGGCGCCCGAGCTTGTCGGCGATCGTCGACCAGAGCGGCTGGATGGCGAGCGCACACACCGGGGTCGCCGCGAGAAGGATGCCGGTCTGGGCCGCGCTGAGGCCGAGGCTCGTGTAGTGAGCGGAGAGAAACGGCGAGTACACGCCCGCGCAGACCCAGTAGAGTACGTTCGCGAAGAACAGCGAAGTCATGCTTGCGTTTGTCTTGGCGTTGTGCATCGTGCTTCTCCCTTCTTGCTCGCCGGGTGCCTGTCTGGGCTTCGAAGTGATTCACCATCTAGCGTGAAACGGAGTTGCGAGGCGTTGAAACAATGTTCTGTTGTTTCATCGTTTTCGTGCCGTTGTTTCACGGCTCATAAGATAGCGGCTCAAGCTGAGATTGCGCCGAGGAAGTACCGATTTACCGTGAACGGTAGGAAATCAGCGGTGAAACGCTATTTCACCGCTGATGAAACATTTTGCTTATTTTTCACCTCTCTTGACCTAAGATACAAAGCAAGCTAGGACCAAGGAGTAACCATGGATAAGACAGGGGATGTGCTCAGCCACATCTGCGCGGTCATGAGCAGCCTATCCCCCTCGGAGAAGGCAATCGCAACGTATGTGCTCGACCACCCGTCGGATGTCGCAACGATGACCGTCCGCGAACTCGCCGCAGAAACCGGTACGTCACCGGCGTCTGTTTCGAGATTCGCAAGGACGCTTGACTACCGAACCTATTCGGACATGCGTCTGGCGCTCGGCATATCCATCAGCAGGGCATCCGGCGAAGAAAAGGCCACGGACGGCAGGATTACTCTGGACGACGTCGAGGGCTCCATCAAGTACGTCCTGTCTCACAAGGTCAAGGAGCTCTCCCAAACCGCCTCGCTCATTGACTCCGATGACTTTTCGGCAGTCGTCAATCTGCTCCACAACGCCAACCTCGTCCTGATCGCGGGCGTCGGCAACTCGATTAACATGGGCGTAAACGCGGCGTTCAAGCTCTCGCAGGTTGGAGTCAGAGCGTTTTGCCCCAGTACCACCGAAGCCATGGTCTCCGTCGCAACCAGCCTCAAGGAGAATGACGTTCTGCTCGTCATTTCGACGTCCGGATACTCGAAGCGCCTCGTCAACATATTCGACTCTGCCGAGGATTCGAACACCCCCATCATCATGATCACAGACAACCCGGATACGCCGCTCGCGAAGCGTGCCACGCATATCATCCGAGCCATCTCGCGAGATCAGGCCATCACCGGAACCGAGATCGCCTTCTCGCACAGCTCGATCAACTTCGTCATCGAGCTGCTGTTCCTCTTCCTGACCTCTTGCTGGGATGACCCGGTAGAGTTTAACAGGATCATCTCGAAGAATCTCATGGGAGACAAGCAATACAGCTAGGACGACGCACGCCGGCGCACCGATGCCCAGACCGAAACGGGAGGACCCCTTGATAAAGCTCATCCTCGCAGACATGGATGGGACCTGTTGCCGTTTGGCTCAAGGGTCGTATCGGAGCGCACGCACAGCGCGATTCTTTCGGCGCTCGATGCGGGCATCGCGTTCGGCCCCGCAAGCGGGCGCGACTACGCCGACCTGGCCGATGCCTTTGACGGCGACGCGCGCTGTTTCTCGACCGGCATCATGGCCAACGGAAAGAAGGTCTTCTCCAGCGGCGAACTCGTGTTCAAAAAGACGCTCTCGACGGAGGCCCTCGTCAAGCTCGATAGCGCTGTACGCCCCTACGCGGGGACGTCACTCTGGCTAGTCGCCGATGTCGATGAGGCAGGCAAGCGCTGCGAGCAGTTTCTCTGCGCCGTCGAGCCTGGCGACGAATTCGCCCTGGAAGTCGTTAAGGACTCCGGAAGAGACATGGCGCTCGGAGACGTGCCCACGAACCGTGACGTCATAACCGCCGGCATCTTCGTCAACGTCAGCTCCGCCCCGACGGAAGTCGTTCGGAGTCGATGCAAGGAAGCCTGCCCAGAACTTGATTTCCCCTCGCCCGTCCCATTCTTCCTCGATGTTGTTCCGGCTGGCTGGAGCAAGGTAAACGGACTCGACGCGCTTCTCGGCAGCCTTGGGGTCACGCTGGACGAGGTCGCTTTTATCGGAGACTCGGAAAACGACGTGACGCTCCTCGAAAAGGTGCCGAACTCCTACGCAGTCGCGGGCGCGATGCCAGAGGCGAAGGCCGCGGCCCATCACCTGATCGGGAACGCAGCCGAGGACTCCGTCGCGAAGCTCATCGAACAGATTGTCCAGCAGCGAGGCTAGGGTTCCGCCAGCGAGGCATGCGCCGCGCGCCTCGTCATCCGTTCGTGGCGCGCTACCTCGTGACGATCCAGAGCGTGGCCATCGTCGCGACGCCGATGCCTACGATGAGCGCGGCCCACAGGACGCGGACCACGGGGTTCATGTCGCCCGTCACCACCATGTCGTTCGCGTGCCAGAACCAGCTCTCGTTTCCCTTGCGCATGATGCCCTCCCTTAGCCTCGATTACGCCATCTATGGCCGAGCAATCGCAGGTCACGTGCCATAGATTTGCCCTACGCCCAGCTTTCAGTTCTGTAAGGCGGCGGGAGCCTGTGCGAGGCCCCGAGTCCTGAGGCCGTTGCAATGAAAATGGGAATCAAGGGGCACGCATCAATCATATGGGTTCCTTTCGAGGGCGACGGCAAACGAAGCATCCATCATATAATGGAGCGACACAAACAGAGAGGTCACCCATGGAATTTTATGCAAGCTGCCCCGAGGGCTTTGAGCCCGCACTCGCCGACGAGCTTAAACGGCTCGGGCTTTCGCATGTCCGCCGCCTCAAGGGCCGCGCCACGTTTGAGGGCGAGCTCGAGCAAGGCTACCATGCCTGTCTGTGGTCGCGCCTGGCCAGCCGCGTGTTTGTGGTGCTCGGACGCTTTGAGCACAGGATGCCGACGAGCTGTACGATGCCGTTTACGACATTGCCTGGGAAAACATCGTCCGCCCCGGCGCCACCATTGCCATCACTGCCCGTGGTGTGACCGAGCAGCTGCGCAACACGCGCTTCTCTGCCCTGCGCGCCAAGGACGCGCTGTGCGACCGTCTGGCCGAGACCACGGGCCGTCGCGCCGATGTCGACGCCGCCGATCCCGACGTCCACCTGCTGCTTTCGCTGCGTCAGCGTCGCGCGAGCATTAGCCTGGACCTTTCGGGCGACCCGCTGTTCAAACGCCTGCCGCCCGCAGCGACCCGCGCCGGCGAGGGCGCGCACGTGCTGCGCCCCGACTACGCCGCCCTGGTGCTGGCGCAGGTCGGCTGGACCGCGCTATGTGAGCGCGAGCTGACGACCGACGACTACGAAAACGAAGCCCTGCCCACGCTGATCGACGCTTCGTGTGCCGGCGGCGGCCTGCTGTTGGAGGCCGTGAACATTCTGACCGACCGCGCCCCGGGCGCCGCCCGCGAGCACTGGGGCTTTGAGGGCTGGCAGCTGCACGACGCCGCCCTGTGGGAGCAGCTACTTGCCGAGGCGCGCGAGCGCGAGGCGGCAGCGCGCGAGCGGCAGGCGCGCATCGTGGCCGTAGACATTGACCCCGCCGCCCGCAAGACTGCCGAGCGCATGGTCAAGTGCGCCGGCTACAAGCGTTTTGTCGACTTTTGTGCCGCCAAGCCCGCCACCGTGCTGGACCATGCGGGCGCCGTCGCCGGTGCCGCCGTGGTCGCAGACACCACCGAGACGCCGCTTTCGCTCATGCACGACGCCATGACGCTGGTCGGCGAGTTGCGCCGCGCGCCCGAGCTTGCCGCGGCG
>ENA-OQDE01000561-OQDE01000561.1-human-gut-metagenome-genome-assembly--contig:-NODE-561-length-20755-cov-8.750970_pt1 | contig 20755 bp, 20 predicted proteins | sample MGYA00242768_ERZ504595 | MGnify/ENA primary metagenome ERZ504595 (study PRJEB26092, sample SAMD00036307) | human gut metagenome | host: Homo sapiens | study: EMG produced TPA metagenomics assembly of... | reverse complement strand
GAACTGGGCCTGAACCCCAAGTACGGCGAAGCCAGCCCGATGCTCTCCGTCAAGGGCGCCACCCGCGCCCAGGTCGAGGCGCTGGTGGCCCGCGTCAACAACGCTCGCGGCCCGATCTCCATCGCCGTCACCAACTCCGACAACCACCACGTGCTGTCCGGCTACCCGGAAGACCTGGCCGCTTTCGCCCTCGAAGCCGAGCGCGAACACCAGCATCAGGCCAAGCTGCGCGAGCAGAAGCTCCACGGCGGCACCGTGTTCAACCCGACCCTCGAATACCTTGAGGTCACCCTGCCCTTCCACTCGCCGCTCATGGCCGACGCCGTCGAACAGACCGTGGCCTGGGCCGGCGCCTGCGGCTTCGACCAGAAGCGCACCCGTGCACTCGCCGAGGAAGTGCTCCTGAACCACGTGGACTGGAACGCCCGCGTCAAGGCGCTGTTCGACGACGCCGACCCGTCCAAGCTGTGGATCGTGGACCTCGGCCCCGGCAACACGCTCGGCAAGCTGATCGGCAACGTGGTGCAGGGCACCGGCATCGGCGTGGTCGAAGCCACCACGCTGGCCGAGCGCTCCACGCTCTCCATGCTGGAAAGCGAGCCTGAGCGCACCCAGAACTGGAAGGCGTTCGCCCCGCGCGTCATCAACACCCCGGCCGGCGCCAAGCTGGTCACCAAGTTCTCCAAGCTCACCGGCAAGCCGCCGGTGCTGCTGCCCGGCATGACCCCCACCACCGTGGAACCGGAAATCGTGGCCGCAGCGGCCAACGCCGGCTACTGGGCCGAGCTCGCCGGCGGCGGCCAGGTGACCGCCGAAGTATTCGACCGCCACATCGCTGCCCTCGAAGACGAGCTGGAGGAAGGCCGCACGGTCGAATTCAACGCGATGTTCATGGACCGTTACCTGTGGAACCTGCAGTTCGGCTCCTCCCGCATCGTGCCCAAGAAGCGCGCATCCGGCGCGCCGATCGACGGCGTGGTCGTCTCCGCCGGCATCCCTGAGCTGGACGAAGCGTGGAGCTCATCAAGAACCTGCAGGCTGACGGCCTGCCGTACGTGAGCTTCAAGCCCGGCACCGTTGACCAGATTCGCCAGGTTGTGCGTATCGCCAAGGCCGTGGCCCCCACCACCATCATGGTTCAGGTTGAGGGCGGTGAAGCCGGCGGCCACCACAGCTGGGAAGCGCTGGATGACCTGCTTGCCGCCACCTACGCCGAAGTGCGCGCCTGCGACAACCTCGTGCTGGTCGCCGGCGGCGGCATCGGCACCCCTGAACGCGCTGCCGACTACATTTCCGGCCAGTGGGCCCACGCCTACGGCCTGCCCGACATGCCGGTCGACGGTGTGCTTATCGGTACCGCCGCGATGACCGCCAAGGAGCTCACACCAGCCCGAAGTCAAGCAGCTGCTCGTCAAGACGCCCGGCATTCCGGCCGACGCCAAGTCCGACGACGTGTTCGCCCCGCAGGCCGCCCACTGGGTGCCGTCCGGCAAGTCCGTCGGCGGCATGTCCTCCGGCCTGAGCCACCTGCACGCCGACATTTACGAGCTCGAGAACGACTCCGCCGAATGCGGCCGTCTGCTCGTGCGCGTCATGAAGCACCCCGAAGAGCTCGACTCCCGCCGCAAGGAAATCATCGAAGCCCTGAACAAGACCGCCAAGCCTTACTTCGGAGACCTGGCCTCCATGACCTACCTTGAGTGGGCGCGGCGCTTCGCCGAACTCGCCTTCCCGTGGGCCGACCCGACTTACGCCGACCGCTTCCAGCACCTGCTGCAGCGCATCGAAGCCCGTGTGAACGACACGGACTCCGGCGAATTCACCTCCAAGCTGTTCGCCGCTGATGGCGTTTCTGCTGAAGAGGCAGCTGCCGCTGACCTGCTGACCCACGACGACATTCTCGCCGATCCGGCCCCCGCACTCGAAAAGCTCGCACTGGCCTACCCGCAGACCGCCGAACTTAAGGTGGTTCCGGCCGACGTGGCTTGGTTCCCGGTGCTCGTGCGCGAATACCCCAAGCCCATGCCGTTCGTGCCCGTCATCGACAACGACCTGCTGCGTTGGTGGGGTCAGGACCAGCTCTGGCAGTCCGAAGACCAGCGCTACTCCGCCGATTCCGTGCGTGCCATCCCCGGCCCGATCTCCGTGGCCGGCATCACCACCATCGACGAGCCGATCGCCGACATCCTCGGCCGCTTCGAAACCGCCGCCATCAAGCGCGTGCAGGACGAACAGCAGGCCGCCGATGCCGCTGAGAACGACGATTTCGCCGCACTCGGCGAGGCCACCAGCGCCGAGGACTTCATCCGCAAGTCCCCGAACATCTCCTGGGTCGGCCACATCACCGACAACCCCGCCTACGGCACCGCCTTGGGCGACCAGTACTACGAGATCCGCGCGTTTGACGCCGCGGCCGGCAAGTACGATCTGGACATCCACCTCGACACCTACTGGGACAACGACCCGGACGGCGGCACCTCCAAGCACGCCGTGCGCGATATCGTCATCCCGCTCATCGTGGAAGGCACCGAGCCCGGCCGTGTGCCGGTCGTGGACCGCGAACGCCTGATTCCGGACGTCTACGCGATGCTCGCCGCCACCGCAGGCATCGGCAACACCGCCATCACCGGCGACAAGCTCACCGAGATGCCGCAGCTTGACGGCAAGACCTCTGACGAGCGTCCGTTTGCTACCGCCACCGCCGCCTACACCCTCTCCGCCAACCTCGGCTTCGACCACGAAGCGGCCACCGGCGCCGCTCTGCCGACGACCCTGCAGCCCAGCCGCATCGCTCCCGATGCGCTGGTCGGCCCGGCCTGGCCGGCGATTTACACGGCGCTCGGCTCCGTGTACGTCAAGGGCTACCCGGTGATTGAAGGCCTGCTCAACGCCGTTCACCTCGACCACCTCATCGAACTTGAGGTGAACGAGGAGGACCTGCTTAAGCACACCGGTGAAACCATCACCCTGAAGTCTTGGCTGAGGATTACTTCGAGTCCGCCTCCGGCCGCGTGGTCACCATCCACGTGACCCACACCGCTGCCGACGGCACGCTGCTTGCCCGCGAAACCGAGCGTTTCGCGATTCGCGGCCGCGTCTACTCCGATGCTTTGCCGGCAGACGCCCCCGAGTTCGGCGACGCCGAGCACGAGGAGATCGCGCCCACGCCGCGCCGTCTGCTGCGCCGCGTGAAGGTCGTCGCCCCACACGACATGACCGCCTTCGCCCGCACTTCCGGCGACTTCAACCCGATCCACACCTCCACTCGTGGCGCTCGCATCTCCGGTTTGGCCGCTCCGCTTGTGCACGGCATGTGGCTGTCCGCCACCGCCCAGCACGCCGTGCAGGCGCTGGACGAGAAGGGTGCCCACTACGAGATTGCCGGCTGGACCTACAACATGTACGGCATGGTTCAGCTTGACGACACCGTCGAAATCTCCGTCGAGCGCGTCGGCAAGGTGCGCCACGGCGGCATGACCCTCGAAGTCACCTGCCGTATCGACGGCCAGCTCGTCTCCCGCGGCACCGCACTGGTCCGCGCGCCGCGCGCCGCCTTCGTCTACCCCGGCAGCATCCAGAAGCAGGGCATGGTTCTGGACGAGCGTGCCAAGTCCGCCGCCGCCCGCGACGTGTGGGAGCGCGCCGACAAGCTCACCCGCTCCAAGCTCGGCTTCTCGATCCTGGGCCTCGTGCGCGATAACCCGAAGGAGCTCACCGCCAACGGCGTGACCTATCGCCACCCCGAAGGCCTGCTCAACCTGACGCAGTTCACGCAGGTGGCGCTCGCCACCGTGGCCTTCGCCCAGACCGCTCGTCTGCGCGAAGCCGGCGCCGACATCTGGCCCGCCTACTTCGCCGGCCACTCGCTCGGCGAATACAACGCGCTGTCCGCGTTCGCCGACGTGATTCCGCTGGAAACCGTGCTGGAGCTCGTGTTCCACCGTGGTTCCACCATGCACCACCTCATCGAGCGTGACGCACAGGGTCGCTCCAACTACCGCATGGGTGCCCTGCGCCCGAACCAGTTCGGTGTGGACGACGCGCACGTCAAGGAATACGTGGAATCCGTGGCCAAGGCGTCCGGCGAATTCCTGGAGATCGTGAACTACAACCTCGCCGGCCAGCAGTACGCCATCGCCGGTACGATCGCCGGACTCAAGCTCTGAAGGCCGATTCCGCCCGCCGCGTGGCCGCATTCGGTGGCAAGCCCGCGTTCATGCTGGTGCCCGGCATCGATGTGCCGTTCCACTCCACACTGCTGCGCAAGGGCGTGCCGGAATTCCGCGACAAGCTCGACGCGCTGCTTCCCGCTTACATCGACTACCGTGGCCGTCTGGTGGACCGCTACATCCCGAACCTGGTGGCCACCCCGTTCGAGATGACCAAGGAATTCGCCGCCAAGATCCTCGAAGTCGTGCCGTCCGAGCGTATCAAGCCGCGCTCGACGACCCGGCCGTGTGGGATTCCTACGCCGATGACGACCAGAAGCTCGGCCGTCTGCTCTTGACCGAACTGCTCTCCTGGCAGTTCGCCTCCCCGGTGCGTTGGATTGAAACCCAGGCGCTGCTCTTCGGTCAGCGCGAACAGGGCGGCCTCGGCGTGGAAGAATACGTCGAAGTCGGCCTCGGCAACGCCCCGACCCTGGCCAACCTCGGTGCCAAGACCCTGCATCTGCCCGAGTTCGCCGGCAACGATACGGTCGTCTACAACGTCGGCCGCGATGAAGGCCGCGTCTACATGACCGACACCGATTCGCTGGTTCCCGACGATGAGCCGGAAGAGGCTGCGGCCTCGGCCCCGGTCGAAACCGCTCCTGCCGGTGGTTCCGCCGTTGCCGAGCTCGGTTCCGGTGCCGCTCCGGCAAATGCCGTGACTGAGGCTGCTCAGACAACGGATGGCTCCGTCGCCGGACAGTCCACTGGACTGTCCGACTCCTCGCGCGGCCTGCAATCAGGGCAGGCCGCGGCCGGCGCACCGTCCGGTGCCGCCGTCGCCGACCTGCCTTCAAGCTTCCGATGCCATCGGCGTGCTCATGGCCTACTCCGCCAAGGTGCGCATCGACCAGATCGGCAGCAACGACACCACTGACACCCTGACCAACGGTGTCTCTTCTCGCCGCAACCAGCTGCTCATGGACATCAGCTCCGAGCTGGGAGTCGCCAGCGTGGACGGTGCTGCTGAAGCGACGCTCGACAAGCTCGCCCAAATCGTCAACAAGGCCGCCCCGAACTACAAGCCGTTCGGTGCCGTGCTCTCCGAGGCGCTGCGCGACCGCCTGCGCTCGCTGTTCGGTGCCGCCGGCGTCAAGCAGCAGTACATCCGCGACCGCGTGACCAACGTATGGCAGCTCGGTGAAGGTTGGGTGGCCAGCGTGCTCGCCGCACTGCTGCTCGACACTCGCGAGGGTGCCAGCTCCCGTGGCGGCGACCTGGCCAAGCTGCCCACCGCCGCCGTGCAGAACAAGCCGGAAGCCGACAAGCTGATTGATGCGGCCGTTGAGGTCGTCGCCCAGCTCAAGGGTGTTGCCGTGGCCCTGCCGTCCGCCGGTGGTGCCGCTGGTGGCGCTGTGGTCGATTCCGCCGCGCTCGACGCCTTCGCCGAGAAGGTCACCGGTTCCAACGGCGTGCTCGCCGCCACCGCCCGCTTCGTGCTGAACGAGCTCGGCGTGGCCGCTCCGGCTCCGGAAGAATCCGAGGACGAGAACGCCGCCGTCGTGGCCGCGGTTGAAGCCGAACTTGGCTCCGACTGGCCCAAGCAGGTCGCTCCGCGCTTCGACGCCAACAAGGCCATCCTCTTCGATGATCGGTGGGCCTCCGCCCGTGAAGACCTCGCCCGCGCCTACTACGACAACGATCCCGCCGCCTTGAACGGCAGCTTCATCGGCCTTGGCAAGACCATCGCCGCCGAAGCCAGTGGTTCGCCAACGAGTCGGAGAGCGAAGAACTCAAGGCCGCCTTCCAGAAGGCCGGCTCCGAGGCCCTCGAACAGGTTGCGTCCAACAAGAACGCCTCCCGTTACGCGAATGATATCGCCATCGTCACCGGCGTGAGCCCGAACTCGATTGCCGCTCAGGTGGTCGAAGGCCTGCTCGCAGGCGGTGCCACTGTGGTGGCCACCTCGCACAGCTTCAAGCCGTCCATTAAGGCTTGGGCTAAGCAGGCCTACCGCGAGCACGCTATCGGCAACGCCAAGCTGTGGCTGGTTCCGGCCAACCTCTCCAGCTACCGCGACGTCGACGCACTGGTCGACTGGGTGGGCCACGAGCAGAAGAAGACCTCCGGTGCTACCACCACGATTCTGAAGCCCGCGTGGGAGCCGACTCTGTTCTTCCCGTTCGCCGCTCCGCCGGTCCATGGCACGCTCGCCGACTCCGGCGACCTGTTCGAATCGCAGGCCCGACTGATGCTGTGGGGCGTGGAACGCGCCATCGCCGGCTTCAGCCACATCGGTGCCGACACCAACGTGCAGCACAAGCTCCACGTGGTGCTGCCCGGTTCCCCGAACCGCGGCGTATTCGGCGGCGACGGTGCCTACGGCGAAGTCAAGAGCGCCTTTGACGCCATCGTCAACCGTGCCCGCGCTGAAAAGGTGTGGTCGAGCCGCGTCACCTTCGCTCACCCGAAGATCGGCTGGGTGCGTGGCACCGGCCTGATGGTCGGTAACGACCCGCTGGTCGCCGTCGTTGAGCGTCACGGCATCCGCACCTACTCCACCGCACAGATTGCGGCCAAGCTGCTCGACCTGTGCACTGCCGAATCGCGCGAGCAGGCCCTCAAGGCCCCGCTCGATGTGGACCTGACCGGTGGCCTCGGCTCCGAGCCCATCGACATCAAGGCCCTGCGTGCGGAGGCCATGGCCGACGCCGAGAAGGAAGCTGCTGCGGCCTCGTCTCAGGAAACGGATGGCTCCGTCGCCGGAAAGTCCACTGGACTGTCCGACTCCTCGCGTGGCAGCAAATCAAGCGCTGCCCACACCGATCGTCACCAAGCAGGCTCCGGTCGACTTGAACGATTGGACCAACGTCACTGCCAAGCCGGAAGACGAAATCGTCATCGTTTCCGTCGGTGAGCTGGGCCCGTGGGGCTCCGGTCGTACGCGCGCCCAGGCCGAGCTCGGCATCCACTCGGACGGCACCGTCGACCTCAGCGCCGGCGCAGTGCTCGAACTCGCGTGGAACATGGGCCTGCTGACTTGGGCCGACAGCCCGAAGCCCGGCTGGTACGACACCGACGGCAACCTCGTGCCCGAAGAGGACATCGCCGAGCGCTACCACGACGAGGTCGTGGCCCGCTCCGGCATCCGCCCGTTCGAGGAAGGCATGGGCAACGACTACAAGGACGGTGCTGACGAAGAGGAAGCCGAGGTCTTCCTCGACCACGACGTCACCTTCTCTGTGCCCACCCGCGAAGTCGCCGCCGAATACGTCAAGTTGGACGAGGCTCACACCACCATCGCCCCGGATGAGGAATCCGGCGAATGGAACGTGACCCGCCACGCCGGCTCGATGATCCGCGTGCCGCGCCGCGCCACCATGACCCGCACAGTCGGCGGCCAGTTCCCGAAGCTTCGACCCGACCCGATGGGGCATTCCCGCTCGATGGTCGGCGACGTCGACAAGATCGCCCTGTGGAACATCGTCACCACTGTGGACGCCTACCTGGGCGCCGGCTTCACCCCGGCCGAAATCCTCGAGTCCATCCACCCCTCGCTGGTGGCTTCGACCCAGGGCACCGGCTTCGGTGGCATGATGTCGATGCGCAAGCTGTACCTCGACCGCTTCCTCAACCACGAGATCCCGACCGACATCCTGCAGGAAGCCCTGCCGAACGTGGTCGCGGCTCACGTGATGCAGTCCTACATCGGCGGCTACGGCAACATGATTCAGCCGGTCTCCGCCTGCGCCACCGCAGCCGTCTCCCTTGAAGAGGGCGTCGACAAGATCGCCCTCGGCAAGGCCGACTTCGTGGTCACCGGTGCGATCGACGACATCGGCGTGGAATCCGTGATCGGTTTCGGCAACATGAACGCCACCGCCAACTCGGAGGAAATGTATGGCAAGGGTATCGACGCGCGCTTCTTCAGCCGCGCGAACGATCGTCGCGTGGCGGCTTCCTGGAATCCCAGGGCGGCGGCACGATCCTCGTGACCCGCGGTGACATCGCCGAAAAGCTCGGCCTGCCGGTTGCGGCCGTGGTCGGCTTCATCCACTCCTACGCGGATGGTGCTCACACCTCGATCCCGGCTCCGGGCCTCGGTGCCCTGGCTGCCGGCCTCGGTGGCAAGGACTCCAAGCTCGTGCACGACCTGGCTAAGCTCGCGTCTCAGCCGACGACATCGCCGTGGTCTCCAAGCACGACACGTCCACCAACGCCAACGACCCGAACGAATCCGAGCTGCACAACACGCTGGCCCACGCCATCGGCCGCACCGACGGCAACCCGCTGTTCGTGATCTCGCAGAAGACGCTTACCGGCCACGCCAAGGGTGGTGCCTGCATCTTCCAGGTCAACGGTCTGACGCAGCTGTTCAAGTCCGGCGTGATTCCGGCGAACGCGGCGCTCGACTGCGTGGATCCGAAGCTCCAGCGCGACGACCACATGGTCTGGGTTAGGAAGCCCCTGCGCATCGGCGGTGGTGAGGACGAGTTCGGTCGCGAGACCGCTGGTCGCCCGGTCAAGGCCGGTCTGGCCACCTCGCTCGGCTTCGGACATGTTTCCGGCTTCGTGGCTCTGGTCCATCCGGGTGCCTTCGAGGCGGCCGTGGCCAAGGCCGATGGTGAGGCCGCACTGGAAGCTTGGCGTGAGCGTGCCAACGCCCGCCTGGCTGCCGGCCAGCGTCACCTTGAGGAAGGCATGATGGGTCGCGCCGCGCTCTACGAGCCGATCGACAACCGTCGCTTCCGCGAGGATCACCGTGGCTACGACCACCACGAGGTCGAAAAGGCGATGCTCCTCAACCCGGACGCCCGCCTCGGTGCCGACGGCTACTACGAGGCCTGATGCCCCTCTGGCTCCCCCGGTCGGTGAATGCCGGCTGAGGGGAGTGTCTCGCGATTAGGGTCGAAGAACGTCATTTACGGTGTTCTTCCCGACCTATTGTTTTTTGGCGCTATTGCTGTTTTCGTGGGTGGTGGTTCGTTGTTGAACCGTTGTGGGAGTAAGAGACGACGAACCACCACCCACGAAAACAGCAATAGCGCCTTCGATATACAGTCGAAACCGGGTCAAGTAGGATAGATGCGTGATTTTTGGGCAGGCTATCGCTGGGAGCGGGGCCGGCCCTAGGATTGCTTGATGCGCAGCTGGTATTCAAGCTGGGGTGACTGCTCGCTCAGTGGCGGCGGCTGAACCTTCTCGACCGGGTATCCGGCACGAGGAAAGGGATCGGGTGCCTCGCCTTCGATGAGCGAGACCAGCTTACCGACTGCCCAGTAGCCCATCTCGTAATGCGGCAGTTCCACAGTGGAAAGCGGCGGATCCAGCGCTTCGGCCACAACCTGGTGGTTGTCGACGCCAACCACCGCGATATCTTTGCCGATAATCAGCCCGCGACGGGTGGCCTCGGTGTAGATGGCCCAAGCGCGGGTGTCGTTGAAGCAGAAGAAGCCGTCGACATCCGGGTGCTTGTCGAAGAACGCGGGCATGCGGGCGGCGTCTTGCGCGCCCTCAATCATGCGGCCGGCAAACGGCGTGGTGGCCACTTCGTCGCTGAGGAATCCGATGGTGCGGGTACTGCTGGTGCGCAGCCCGCTGGCCAGACGGTTGGTCAGGTAACCGAGTTCGGCGGCGATGTCGCGGACTCGCTCGGCGACATCGGGGCTGACGCGGCCGATATCGCGGTTGTTGAGCACCAGAGAGACGGTGGAGATGGAAACGCCGGCGCGGTTGGCGATTTGCTTCATCGTGACCACGGTTCTACCTCCTTGCTGGCTTCATTGGCTGGTTGTGGTTGGTTGTTGTGAAGTTATCCTTCATTGGATCATTGTGTTAACCGCGTTAAAAAGTCAAACGTTTGACGTCAATCGATTTACGTATTGGAGTGTCGGGCGGAATATCGACATTTTACGCCGTGTCCACCGTTAGTCAACAGTTTGACTTGGTGTTGACTTTCAGGATTCGGCTTGCGGAGCGGCCGAGGGTTTCCGTTTGTGGATGCCGCGTTCCGTGTGAACCTCGTTATTCTGGATGTGTTGTCAACGTGTTGAATGGCTGATAATAGGTGCTATGGGCACATTTGGTTTAGGTCATGACGTGGTTGACGTCGCCGCATTCGCCGAGCAGCTGTCTGAACCCGCTCGCGCATGCGCTCGCTGTTTTCCGTTCGTGAGGTACGTCAGGCGGCGGATCGTGCACGGCTGAAGAACGATGACGAGGCCGTGCATCTGTCCGCCAAGTGGGCAGGCAAGGAGGCGTTCCTCAAAGCGTGGTGCGATTATCTTGGCGATGCCCCTATCCGTTCACGCTTGATAATTTCCCGTGGCCTGAAATCGAGATCTTGGATGATTCCCGTGGTGTGCCGCATGTGTCTCTGGGTAAGGGGACGGCGTCAGTCTTCCAAACTGATTACGCGAATTCGGCTGCAGGCGCTCGCTATTCCTCTGCTTATTCCCCTGCTTCCGATAACGGGCCTTATGCAGTGATGCAGGAGCGGCGGAATGCGCGTTCGGCGCAGCGCTCGGCTTTCGGTGCGGGTCGATGCCGCATATCCATATTTCCCTGAGCCACGATGGTCCGATTGCCTCCGCGGTGGTGACGATTTCTGTGGAATAGCGCCGGTGGCTCGGCGAGTCTTGGGTTGCGATTGTCGAACCGGTTTGATACTTTGTAATACAAAGCGTCAAACGATTGACGCGGGCAGTGGATAGAGACAAAGGAGTTTCCGGTGGCTCAAAGCAACCAGTCGGCACAGGCAGTGGAATCGGTCGAGAAGACCGAGGTGGCGAAGAAGGCTGCCAAGACAGCATCAACCCGAGCGGCCAAAACCGCTACGACTTCCACGGCAACCAAGACAACCGCAACCAAGCGCACGACGTCTCGTACGGCCAGAACCACAGCGACTAAGGCGACGACTGCCGTCCGTTCGGCCCGTACCTCCAAGGCAGCGGCGACCAAGTCCGCAACCGCCAAGCGTCCCGCTTCGAGCGCCGTGTTCAACGCTCGCCTTGCTGCTCATCAAGACGAACTCGAACAGCTCTTCATGAGCCTATATAACGATCACGACGCTTCGACGCACTCGTCGCAAGCATGGCCGCAGCCTACGCTGACCGTCCCGCCGATTTGAAGCGTCTCGACAAAACCCGCGAGCAGGACCCGGCTGGTACAAGCGCGGCGATATGTTCGGCATGACCATGTACACCGACCTGTTCGCCGGCGACCTCAAGAAACTTGCCGACAAGATTCCGTACTTGAAGGAGCAGAAGCTCACCTACCTGCACTTGATGCCGCTGCTTGACATGCCGCACCCGAACAACGACGGTGGCTATGCGGTCCAGGACTTCGACACCGTGGACCCGAAGCTCGGCACCAACGAAGACCTCGCCGCGCTGGCCAAGAAGCTGCGCCGCGCCGGCATCAGTCTGTGCATCGACTTCGTGATGAACCACACCGCCTCCACCCACCGCTGGGCCAAGAGCCGAAGCCGGCGATCCCGAGTATCAGGACTATTACTTCTGCTACCCGGACCGCACCATCCCCGACCGCTACGACCGGGATGTGCCGCAGGTCTTCCCGAACACCGCGCCCGGCAACTTCACTTGGAATGAGAAGATGAACAAGTGGGTGATGACCCAGTTCTACCCGTTCCAGTGGGACCTCAACTACCGCAACCCGAAGGTGCTCGTAGCCATGATGGGCAGCGTGATGCGCCTGGCCAACCTCGGTGTCGAGGTGTTCCGCATCGACGCCGTGCCGTACATCTGGAAGCAGCTTGGCACCAATTGCCGCAACCTGCCGCAGGTCCACACCATCGTGCGCATGCTGCGCATCATTTTGGAATGCGTCTGCCCGGCCGTGGTGCTTAAGGGCGAGGTGGTCATGGCCCCCCAAGGAGCTCGCCGCCTACTTCGGTACGCCCGAGGCCCCCGAGTGCCACATGCTGTACAACGTCTCCATCATGGTCAACCTGTGGAGCGCGCTCGCCAGCCGCGACGTGCGTCTGCTCAAGAACCAGATCGACAAGCTCAACTCGCTGCCCGAAAACTGCTGGTTCGTGAATTATTTGCGCTGCCATGACGACATCGGCTGGGGCTTGGACGAAGACGTGGAGCGTTACCTCGACATCGACCCGCTCAAGCACAAGGAATTCCTGTACCACTTCTACGAGGGCGCAACCCCCGGCAGCTGGTCGATGGGCGAACTCTACAACTACGACGAAGCCACGCGCGACGCCCGCAGTTGCGGCACCACCGCCAGCCTGTGCGGCATCGAAAAGGCCATCATCACGCACGACAAGCCACTGCTAGAGACCTCGGTGGATCGCGACCTCATGATGCACCACGCCATGAGCTTCCTGCGCGGTTTCCCGATGCTCAACTGCGGCGACGAAATCGCCCAGCTCAACGGCTGGGATTACAAGGAAGACCCGGATCGCGTGGAAGACAGCCGCAATCTGCACCGTAGTAAGTTCGACTGGACCAAGGCCGCTCTGCGCAAGAAGTCCGGTACGTTGCAGAACCAGCTGTGGAAGGGCATGGAGGATTTGCGCGCGATGCGCAACGATCCCTGCTTCGCGCCTGACGCTTGGGTGTCCACGTGGGATACGTTCAACGATTCGGTGCTCGCTGTGATTCGTCAGCACGAAGGCAAGACGCTGGTCGGCCTGTTCAACTTCTCGCCCGACCCGCAGCACGCCCACCTCAACGCCTGCAACGGCATTCTGAACGCGATGGGCGCCGACCTCCAACCATACGAGTCCCAGCTCATCCATTTGTGATTTCGACGGTTTCCAGCTCCCCTCTTTGAGGGGAGCTGTCGCCGTAGGCGACTGAGGGGAGTCCTCGGCAAAGCCGCAATCCATCAACTAGATTTGCTGGTCCTGCTGCAGCCACACGCGTTTGCCATCCCCGAAGAAATATGTATAATAACTCAAGTCGCCAAAAGCGACGCTTAACGCGGATGTAGCTCAATGGTAGAGCCTCAGTCTTCCAAACTGATTACGCGGGTTCGATTCCCGTCATCCGCTCCACTATATAGGTTTGTGGCTAGGGTACTACCCACAACATTGCCCGTAACACCACCGCCCGCAACAGAACACGGCCTTGGTGAGTCGTATGTTTGCGTTCACAGAAATTGCATGTAGTATGTCTCCGTGTATGCGTAGCGGTATGTGATACTGCACACATGCGGAGCAGTGGCATACTGACGGTCGTCAGTAACTCCGGCCCCCGCGCAGCGGCGGCAAATCCGCCTCAGTTCCCAGATGGTGGGACCGGCACGCCCCGTCGAGAAGAAAAGTGCGTTATCGCAGGGTGGATGACGAGGGTGCCACTTTTCAAAAATTCCAAGGTTCTTTTCAGTGTCGGGTAAAAAATTCCCTCTACCCGGGTGTACGCATTCGTGCTTTTTGCTTAATACCGTAACGCCTTATAAGCGTAACGCCGGGTTTTGGCGTACGTGATCGTAAGAGACAGGCAAGGTTATGAAGAGAATTGCAGAATGGTTCGCAGCGGTAGGGGCCGCGGCGGGCAGGAAAGGCAAACGGTTAGTGGCGATCGTTGCCGCCGTGGCGATGCTCGGTGGCGTCGCCGGTGTGAGCGCGACCGCCATGGCGGACGATGGGAATGCCTCCACGACACAATCGCAGACCACCGATGAGAAGGCGGCCGCCAGCGCGCCTGCTCCTCTTTCCACCGAGGGAACAAACGGCGTGCCGGATGATCCGACGTTGTCTGCTCCGGCCCGCGAGAAGACCGTTACCGCCAATGAAGACGGCACGTACACGGTGGCGTTGAACGTCACCGGTGCGAAGAGCGCGGGTACGGGCGAGATCGTGACGAACCAGCCACTCGACATCGTGCTGGTGTTGGATGTGTCCGGTTCGATGGCCGAAAAGATCGCTAGCGGTTGGAACCAGCCTACGAAGATTGACTCGCTCAAGACCGCGGTCAATAAATTCATCAATGCGACGGCTGCAGAGAACGCGAAGATTACCGACCAGAGCCAGCGGAACCGCATCGCCCTGGTGAAGTTCGCCGGCACCGAGAAGACCAGCGTCGGCAATGACTTTTACCGCGAAGGCTGGTCCTCCTACAACTACACGCAGATCGTCAGCAACCTGACGTACGACGTCTCCGGACTGACGAGCACGGTTAACGGCCTGAGCGCGTCCGGCGCGACCTCCGCCGACTACGCCTTCAACCGCGCCCAGGCGGCGCTAACGTATCAGCCTCGCGCCAACGCGAAGAAGGTCGTCATCTTCTTCACCGACGGCGAGCCGAACCACGCAGCGGGTTTGACCCCACCGTCGCCGCCACCGCGGTGAACAAGGCGAAGAGCCTGAAGGACGCCGGGACGACCATCTACTCGATCGGCGTCGTCAGCGGTGCCAACCCCGGCGACACCTCGAGCAACCTGAACAAGTACATGCACGGCATCTCCAGCAACTACCCGGATGCCACTGCAACGAGCAGTGAGCATTTGTGGGGAAAGTCTTGGAACGCCAACCTCGGTGACCGCGCCGAGACCAGCAGCTACTACAAGGCCGCCACGGATGCCGGCCAGCTGAACAACATCTTCGAGTCCATTTATCAGGAGATCACCAAGACGGCTGAGTATGCGACGTGACGATTCACGACAGGCTGTCCAGCTGGGTCGTGAGCTCCGACAGCGCCTCCGAGAATGGAGAGCCCGCGGGCTTCACGTACACGAAGACCCGGAAAGGCCAGACCACGGCGTGGGCTGACGCCCCGGAGGCGACGATTGCGGCTGATGGCACCGTGTCTTGGCCGGTCACGTCCAACGACGACACGCTTGAGGACGGCGTCACCTACACGGTGAGCTTCAATGTCAAGCCGACGCAGGCTGCGTTCGACGAGGCTGTTAAGAACCACAAGGACGATGCCAATCCTCCGGCGACAACAACTTCTACACGAACGACAACTCCAGCGCCACTGTCGACTACAAGACCGTGGTGACCTCCTCGCAGGGCGGCACGACGACGAGCGATCCGCAGACCGCCGCCTACCCGCAGAAGCCGACCATCACCCTTCCGGTCTCCAAGATTACGGTGACGAAGACTTGGTCCGACGACAACGAGAATCACGCGAATGATTCCGTGCAGGTCCAGCTCAAGCAGGACGGCGAGGATTATGCCAACGGTTCAGCAACTCTGAATGCCGCCGGCAACTGGACTCACGAGTTCACGGTGCCTGCCGGCCCTGAGGGGCACACATACTCGGTTTCCGAGGTCAAGGTTGAAGGCTATGACTCCAAGTTGATAAGACTGACCTCAAGCTACAAGGTTTGACCGCACAATCCGGTGCCTTCACGGTAACCAACACGCCTTCTTACGTGACCTTGCCCGCTTCGGATGTCAAGGTGACGAAGGTTGTGCAGGGACATGCTGCTAATTCGGACTTCGGCTTCAACCTGAAGTGCGTGGATAGCACGGATGCGAATGCTGGTAAGTGCGCTGACGTTACCGGCTTGGCCAACAATGGACTGACTACGACTGTGTCCAAGGACGAATTGACTGCTAGCGGCGCGAGCGCGACGGTTGGCTTCGGCAATGGGGACCTGAAGTTCAGGGTTCCGACCGGTGCTGACAATTTGGTCTACACGTTCGAGGCTTCGGAGGACACCGAAAAGCCTGCTGCCGGTTGGAAGTATGACAACGATAAGGTGACCGTCAAGGTCACGGTCTCCAGGACGGATGCCGTTGTCTCTTACGAGTACGGCGAGAACGATTCCGACCGAACGAATACGGAGTCGGCACAGTTCACGAACAAGTATGTGGCTATCTCCAGTCTGCCGCTGACCGGTGGCACGACTGGTCGTGACTGGATGGTGTTCGGCGGTGGCCTGGGCCTGCTGGCCCTGCTGGCTGCTGCGGGCTACACGGTCTGGCGTAAGCGTCAGCTGGTCTGATTTCAAGAAACTTGAGGTGGTTTTGGCTCCTCTCGCTGAGGGGAGCTGGCCGCCGAAGGCGGACTGAGGGGAGTCAATGAAGGCTTCCCTCCCCGAAAAAAACAATAAGGATTTGCGGATCGCGGAGGCCCCGCTGTGGGGTTGCAGCCTCCGCGATTGCAAGAAAACAATCACAATAAGGAAGAGAGGGTTTCTCATGAAGTTGAGGAAGCTTTTCGCGGGTGCCGCTGCTGCGGCCACCCTGCTCGGTGGCATGGCCTTCGGCGCCACCACCGCCAACGCGGCTGAGGCCAACATCTCCAGCACGACTATCACAGTCAACGCCACGGATGCAAACCAGTTCTACACCAAGCCGGTTGACACCGCTGACCTGCAGGCTAACCTGCGCATGTTCAAGTACGTTGAGCTCGCCAAGTATGTGTCTGATGGCAACACTGGCGTTGAGCTGGAGGGTTTGGTCTCCGGTGAGGCAGTGGATGCTGCTTTCGCTGCTGCTGGTTACAACGACCAGACCAAGGGTGATTCCCTGAACGAGTGGGCCTGGCTGGGCAACACTACCCTGACCGCCGCGCAGACCACCGCTTTTGTGAACGCGCTTAAGGATCTGGCTGTCACGGACATTACCCCGACGGCTTCTAACGGTGGCAAGACCCAGACCTTCACCTTCGCTGAGGGTGGTCTGTACTTGATTGTCGACCAGAGTGGAAAGCTGGTCGTCGAAGATAATGACACTCACAAGCTCGTGTGGAATGGCAATGCTCCGATTCTCGCTGGCACTGCTATCACGGGCGCCGCGCCGTCCGTGAACAACGCCACTGGCGTTCTCGCCGCTGCCGGCGTTGTCGACCTGAAGAGCAGCAAGGAAGAAACCACCAAGGCTGGTGCCGTGACTTGGCAGAAGTCGACAAGAACGCTGCTGCTCTGACTGGTGCTGAGTTCCAAGTGTACGAAGGCGATGTTAGCGGTCTTTCCGCTGACGAGCTCAAAGCGAAGACTCCGCTTAAGTTCAATGGCTCTAACGGTGCGTATTCTCTGCCGACCGCCAATGCTGATGGCACTTACCCTGAAGGCGCCACGGACACACTGCAATCCAACGCTGAGGGTAAGTACACTCTGAACGGTCTTAAGCTCAACACCACCTACACCGTGATTGAGACGAAGGTCCCGACTGGCTACAACGGCACCTTCGTTGGCAAGTTCACGATCACTACCGGTGCAACCGCAGATGCTGCTGCCACCTTCGCTGGTAAGGATGCCTGGAACCTGTCCAAGGACAACAAGGGCACCTTCCAGGTCACCAACGTCAAGAACATCACCCAGCTGCCGCTCACCGGTGCCGCCGGAACCATGCTGTTCTCCGTGATCGGTCTGCTGATCGCGGGTGCCGCGGTGACCGTGTTCGTCAAGTCCCGTTCCACCAAGCGCGCTCTCAACGCGTGAGCTTGACTGCTGCTTATAACTGAGCAGCTATAACAATGGCCGATCTGATTATTCAGATCGGCCATTTGTCATATTGGCGGCATCTCAGACGGATGACTTGTGGACCATCTCCGAATCTTATGGGCAATGTATGGCATTTTGATTTGAATGTAATGGGGCCGGGCATCGAAAATAACTTGTGTTTCACCACAACAAACGTTTCACGCAGGCTCGGTAACAATCGCCAAGCGAACACAATCGTAGGGAGGTGAAGGATGGGCCTGTATACCCCATTCGTGGGCCGATTATCGTTCAGTTGCCGTCCAGCCACTACTCAGGCTCCACTTAAACGGGGATAAAAACGACCCTACTAGGGGTTAGGCATGTCCGAATTATAAGTATTACTATCCCGAACTATGGCATTCACCCCATAATCAAGGGGGGTGTGCAATGAGCCTTCCAACGAGTGTAAGGGATGAGGATGACCAGTGGTGGAGGGACTTTTAGCCCCGAGGAGATCAAGTATCTGAAGTCGTTGTCGGCAGTGGCGGAAGCCACGGCGAAGCGCATCACCTATACCGATGATTTCAAGCGTTACTGTGTAGTCCACTACAACGAAGGTGCCTCACCCGTGCGCATGTTCCGTGAAGCCGGATTGGATCCGGCTCTAATCGGGTACAAGCGCATCGAACGTTGCCTTGCCCGCTGGCGTGAATCGCAAGACGAAATCCTGAACTCCGGCAATGCCAAAGCCGGCGTGGAAAATAAGCTGGGGGGGGGCTTCAGATTCGGAGCTTTTCCGCTCGGGAGCCGCGGGCGCACCAAACATTCCGGAGAGTGCGCGAGCAGCGAGAGCTTGGCGCGACTCGGCGGAATCGTCACTTCCGGCTGGTACCGGCAGCGAATCCGATTTCCACGTATCGCCCGAACGTCGCGCCATCATCTTCCCCGTCTCCCGCAAAGAGCAGAACAATGACCTACGCGACTTGCTGATTTCGCAGCAGGTACGTCGTATCGACGAACTGGAGCGTCAGGTCGACATGCTCGAGGCCCTGCTGCACGGCAGGCGGCGTAAGGAACAGGCTGCCAATACGTTGCCTGAGGAACAGACGGATACAGCGGCGGACAAGTCGCCGGATACAGACGGGCAACAGCAGTAGCCTGTCTGTATCCAATCAGTGCGCGAAACCACAGGAACATCAGGTACTTGCCCAACACGCACGCTAAGATAGGCATCGCAATAATCGGCATGGCAATACATGGCAATAAGCAGGTAATCGGCGAGGCGGTGCATGGAGCAGGAATCCAACGAGCAAGAACCTAACGAGGCGACGGAAATCGTAGGCGGCAAAGTAGAGACCGTCGAGGTTTCCAGGCACCCCGAGGCTTCCATACCCGAGACCGATTTGTCTTTGGCTGATATCGAGCGCCGTCGCTCCCATCCGTTGCGTTGGGCGTTGATTATTCTTGCCGTACTGTGCGCCATCATCGCGCCATACTGGTTCGGTCGCTCGCTGGCGGTGAATAATACTGACTCCATTGTGGCCGTGCTCGGGGGAGTGTCTCCGCAAGGTATCGCACTGGTCGGTTGGGTGGCCGTGGTGATCACGTACGTCGGATTGGCGATGGCGGTGGTCGTCTCGCCGTCCTGGCCATGGCTGATCGTGTTCGTGCTCGGGCTGGCCTGTGAGCAGTTCATCGCGGGACTCAGCATGCTCAATCTCAACTTCTGGTATTCCACGTACGTGGTCTACGGCAAGCAGGCCGGTCTGGCGAATGCCGCGAACCTCGGCATTATGGGGGCGGCGATCGGCATCGCCGTATACGCCTGGTGTTTGTTGGTCTGCTGGTGATTATCCGGAAGACCTCGCCGCTGAACGTACTGACCAAAAGCTGGGCGAGTTTCATTCTGTACTTCGTGATTGAAACCATCGCCCTGCTCGTGGTGTTGTTCGGCGGATTGCTCACCACTGTGTGAGCGCACGTGAGTCGCCGTACGTCGCTCAGTACTCACCGCTCACTGCTCACCGCCGCGCAAACCGTGTGCCCGATGTCTATTTAGAGGTGCAACACCCCCTGTTGGTCCTGCAATTATAGCAGTTCGTCGGCGAATGCCTCGGCGGCCCGGATTCAATTTGTAAGCGCAACGCTTGTGTTCGGGCTGGCTGCCTTCGATTGTAGCTTGGCGATCTCCTCGTCCCATACCTCGTTGGGCGTTTTGTAGCGAGGAGCTTCATCGGGGTGTCGTTGATCTCACCGACGATCGCGTCGAGGTCCTCCTGGGCCAAGTCCCCGAACCCGGTTCCTTTGGCAGATAGCGGCGGATCCTGCCGTTCCTGTTCTCGTTGCTGCCACGCTGCCAGGAACTGTACGGGTCGGCGAAGTACGTGAGCATGCCCAGCGCCTCGTCCACCAGCATGTGCAGGCTCGCCTCCGTGCCGTTGTCCCACGTGCGGTCGACGCGCGCGGCCGGCGGGATGTCCTTGAAGATCTCGTATTCGGCCCTGGCCGTGGCGGACGCGCTCTTGTCGTCGACGAGCCGGGCGAACAGCCTGCGGCTCCTGCGCTCCACCTGCGTGTTCATGCAGCGCCTCGACGGCGCGGCGCCGACCACCGTGTCCGACTCGAAATGGCCGAACCCCTTCCTGGATCCGACCGCCTCGGGCCGGTCCGCGATGGGCACGCGCATCGGGATGCGCGGCCCTTTCGCCTTCCTGCCCTTTTTCCTCGTCCGGCGTTTCCTGCCGCGCGCCAGGTACTGGCGCAGGTCCAGCGCCCGCTGCGGCTTGGCGTAGATCCACTGGCAGAGGCACTCGTGGCTGATCCGCATCGACGGGTCGCCGGCGTACCGGGCCTTCAACCGTCCCTCGATCAGTTCCGGGCTCCACCCCCTGCGCAGCGCGTCCAGCACCCAGGCGCGCAACGGGCCCGAGTCCATGCGACGCGGCTTGCGGGATCCGCGCCGGCGCAGGTCCGCCTTCCTCTGCGCGGCCAGCGCCGAATAGAACGGACCCGAGGTCCACGGCCCGGTCTTCAGCCGTTTCGGCCGGTAGGGACGGTACGACCCGTTCTCGTTGGACGCGAACCACAGGCCGCGCCTCTGTTTGTGTTCAATTAGTTGTTGCGGGTTGGGGGTGGTGACGTTTTGTTGGACTTCGTTGTCTGTATGGTCGTTGGTCAGTGTACCGGATGGTTTCAGGCGACGAGCCCGAGCTGGATGCGTTTGTCCATGATGCTCATGCCGTATTCGGTCT
>ENA-OQDE01000559-OQDE01000559.1-human-gut-metagenome-genome-assembly--contig:-NODE-559-length-20850-cov-8.399025_pt1 | contig 20850 bp, 17 predicted proteins | sample MGYA00242768_ERZ504595 | MGnify/ENA primary metagenome ERZ504595 (study PRJEB26092, sample SAMD00036307) | human gut metagenome | host: Homo sapiens | study: EMG produced TPA metagenomics assembly of... | reverse complement strand
CTTTGACGAATGCTACTCTTTATTTGGCTGGTACGCGCAAAGTCACGGAAGTTGGAATCAGCCTCTTGTCGGCAACCATGACGGTGGAGGAATGGGAAGACAATGTTGTGATAATTGATCATCGTTTTTGTTTTTAAAGGGTTGTTATTATCAGAAAAGTTGTCAGGAAGGAACAAGGCGCACACTGCTGCGGCGTCCGGTGAAACTTGGTACAAGATCCGCGGAATCTTGTACCAAGATTTTTGTAATCTTGTGCCGGGGTGCGGCTGGTTCCTTCTGACACTGCAAAGATAACTTCACGTCCGTGCGGCGTGACCCCTTCCGCCCCCTTTTGACCCCTTGGCGGATTGCGGGGGGAATCATGGCTCTCCAAGTGGAGGTAGACTAGTTGCAACTGGCGACGGGGACACGGGGACAGTAGGGACAGCCCCTTTTTTTCTCACACACACGTGCGCGCGTATAAAGCCGGGGTCAGCTCTTGTGATACGTTCCCCCTACCGTCCACACTCATCGGACCCCTTGCTTGGTGAACCGTTTGGGCCGCCTTTTCCTGGTGGTAGGTTTTCATCGCCTTTTTCACCTCGGTGCGTATACGAAGGTCTGCATGCAGGGGGCCTCCCAGGAGCAGTGTGTTGTGTTATTTGGTTTTTTTACTGTAAGAGATGATTTTCTCTAGCAGCTCCGGCCATATGTCATCCTGTGGAAAGGCAGGCAGGGGGAAATAAGGTTCGGAGCCTTCGGTGAGTTGTTCTTCCTCGTTGGTGTCATTGGGAAACTCATTTTCCACCTTATTGTATCGCGCGCACGTGTGTGAGAAAAAAAGGGGCTGTCCCTGCTGTCCCCACTGTCCCTGCCTTGTAAGAATCGGCGGAACTGAATAACGGAAAATATTTTTCAGGAGGACTTGTCTTTAAAATTCACTTGAAATGAATTTGTTTTCCCACTTTTATTGTTAATGCGAAGAGAAGTCGTTATCTTCGCATTAACAATCCATTTAAGAAAAAGAGAATGATGAAATATCCCATTGGCATACAGAGTTTTGATCAAATAATAGAAGGTAATTGGGTCTATGTGGATAAGACCGATTTGGTTTATCGTTTGGTAACGACGACCAAAACTTGTTTTCTTAGCCGTCCCCGTCGTTTTGGGAAGAGCTTGTTGGTAAGCACGTTGGATGCCTATTTCAAGGGGCGCAAGGAACTTTTTGACGGCTTGATGATAGCGAAGTTGGAGAAAGACTGGCATCAGTATCCTGTGTTCAAGATAGATTTCAACGGTGTTAACTTTACGGAAAAAGGAAACTTGGAAGCTACCATAGAATATTATCTTGCCAACTGGGAGAAAATCTACGGAGAAACTCCCCGTGAGGTTCCTATGGGGAAGCGGTTCGAACAAATACTTTCTCTAGCCTATCAGCAAACGGGGCGTCGTGCCGTGGTGCTGGTAGATGAATATGACAAGCCTATTCTCGATGCATTGGATACTCCTCTGGAAGATGCCAACCGCGAAATCTTGAAAGCTTTCTATTCCACCTTCAAAGGGCTGATGAATACTTGAGGTTTGTGTTGCTTACGGGAGTGACAAAATTTTCGCAAGTCAGTGTGTTCAGCGGGTTCAACCAGCCTAAAGATATAAGTATGGATAATCATTATGAAGCATTGTGTGGTGTGACTCAGGTGGAATTGGAACATTATTTTGCAGAACCTATTGCAAATTTGGCTGAAAAGTTCAATTATACAGTGGAGGAAATGAAAGACGTACTCAAAATGCAATACGATGGCTATCATTTTGGCAGCGGCTTGCTTGGTGTCTATAATCCTTTCAGCCTGCTCAATGCTTTTGATATGAACGATATCCGCGACTATTGGTTTGCATCAGGTACTCCTACTTATTTGATCAAACTTCTGCGGCATAACCACGAGCAGATGGATGAATTGACTGGGCGTTACTATGATCCTTCGATGTTTGTCGATTATAAGGCCGATGTGGAAAAACCGCTGCCTATGATTTATCAAAGCGGCTATCTGACGATCAAGGAATACGACTCCCGGAGAAACCGTTACCTGTTGGACTTTCCAAATAATGAGGTGAAAAAGGGATTTCTGACCATGGTGGCAGCCAATTATTTCAAACCCCAAGAGTTTGAAGTTTCCAACTGGATTGTAGATGCCGTCATTTTACTTGAGGAAGGGGAAACTACGGCTTTTTGTTCAGCTTTAACTTCTTTCCTTGCGGATATACCTTATGATTCTCATGGCTCGATAAAGACGGTTGAAGCGACAGAAAAACATTTTCAATATACTTTCTATCTGATTCTCCGTTTGCTTGGGGTATATTGCCAGTTGCATGTGGAGAAAACTCAGTCAAGAGGAAGAGTGGACTGTGTATTGGAGACAAAGGATTATGTATATATATTTGAGTTTAAACTGGATGGTACGGCTGCTGAAGCCTTGCAGCAGATAGAGGACAAAGGATATGCTACACCTTATCAGACAGACACGCGCAAAGTCACGGCTATTGGTGTCAGTTTTTCATCGGAAACCATGACGGTGGAGGAATGGGAGGAAAAAACGTTGTAGCCCAGTTGAGATTAAATAATAGTGCAAAAGTAATGCCTCAAGCCGGAATCGTCACGATCCCTCTTGAGGCAGTCTTCATTTATGGAATTGGGAATATAAACCGCTTACGCTTTAAAATTGCGTGCTATTTTTTTATATCCATATACGGCACGGTTACCCAATTCTTCTTCAATGCGGAGCAACTGGTTGTATTTTGCCATACGGTCGCTACGGCTCAGTGAACCGGTTTTAATCTGTCCGCTATTGGTGGCTACGGCGATATCTGCAATGGTAGCATCTTCCGTTTCACCGGAGCGGTGGCTGGTCACAGTGGTGTAGCCGTTACGTTGGGCCATTTCGATAGCATCCAGAGTTTCAGTCAGCGAACCGATCTGGTTTACTTTTACCAGGATAGAGTTTGCACAACCTTCACTGATTCCTTTTTCCAGGAACTTCACATTGGTAACGAACAAGTCATCACCTACCAGCTGGCAGCGGTTGCCCAGACGCTCGGTCAGCATGCGCCATCCTTCCCAGTCGTTTTCTGCCATACCATCCTCTATCGAATCAATGGGGTAGTCCCAACTCAATTTTTCCAGATAGGCAACCTGTTCGGCGGCACTGCGCTTTTCCCCTTTGGGGCCTTCAAACTTGGTATAGTCATAGATGCCGTCATGATAAAATTCGGAAGAAGCACAATCCAGACCGATGGTGATATGTTTGAACGGTTCATATCCGGCAGCTTCAATAGCGGCAAGGATACAATTCAAAGCATCTTCGGTGCCATCCAGTGCAGGGGCAAAACCGCCTTCATCTCCTACGGCTGTGCTTAGTCCGCGTTTTTTCAGCACCTCTTTCAAAGCATGGAATACTTCTGCGCCCATCCGTAAGGCCTCACGGAATGTCTTTGCGCCGACAGGACGAATCATGAATTCTTGAAAAGCGATAGGAGCGTCGCTATGCGAGCCTCCGTTAATGATGTTCATCATCGGGACGGGCATGACATAGGTATTTGTTCCGCCGATGTATCTGTAAAGAGGGATATCCAGATAGTTGGCGGCAGCTTTTGCCACAGCCAGGGATACGCCCAAAATAGCATTTGCGCCCAGTTTTGATTTAGTTGGGGTTCCATCCAGATCAAGCATGGCTTTGTCAATGCCACGTTGGTCCATAGAGTCCATTCCTTTCAATGCCGGAGCGATAAGGGTATTTATATTTTCTACAGCTTTTAATACGCCTTTGCCCCCGTAACGGGTCTTGTCACCGTCACGTAGCTCCAATGCCTCATGTTCACCGGTTGACGCACCCGATGGGACAGAGGCACGGCCCATAATCCCTGATTCCAATATCACATCCACTTCCACAGTGGGGTTACCACGTGAATCCAAAATCTCTCTTCCTTTAATCTCTGCTATTTTCATATAATTCTAATTTTATAAGATGGTTTTATTTTAATAACAATAGAGAAGCCGGATTTGTTGAGGTGCCAGGGAAAGTTTTTTCATGATATTTACTTTTTTATTTCTTTCCACAGAGTACATCCGTCTTCTTTTTTCGTCTCCCTTTAATAAAAGCTAGAGATCAATATGAAAATAAAATGGATAGTGGGGGGGCTGTTATGGGCAAGTTCTTACTTGCAGGCTGCCGCACAGGAATATAAACTGTGGTATGACGAACCCGCTCAGGTTTGGACTGAAGCGCTTCCGCTGGGTAACGGGCGGTTGGGAGCGATGGTATTCGGCAATCCCGGTGTGGAACATATCCAGTTGAACGAAGAAACTATTTGGGCAGGACGTCCCAATAATAATGCTAATCCCGATGCGTTGGAATATATTCCCAAGTGCGCCGGTTGGTGTTCGAGGGAAAATATCTTGAAGCACAAACGTTGGCTACCGAGAAAGTAATGGCGAAGACCAATAGCGGTATGCCCTATCAATCGTTTGGCGATCTGCATATTTCTTTTCCGGGGCATACACGTTATTCCGATTACTATAGGGAACTGAGCCTGGATTCAGCTCGTACCATCGTGCGTTATAAGGTGGACGGGGTGACTTATCAGCGTGAAACACTGACGTCGTTTGCCGATCAGGTAGTTATGGTGCGTCTTACTGCCAGCCAACCCGGAAAGATTACTTGTAACGCCAATCTTACTACTCCGCATCAGGATGTGATGGTTGCGACGGAAGGGGAGGAGGTTACCCTTTCGGGCGTATCTTCCTGGCATGAAGGACTCAAAGGGAAGGTTGAATTTCAGGGACGTATGACTGCACGTACTCAGGGAGGAACCCGGTCTTGTCGTGACGGAGTCTTGAGTATAGAAGGGGCGGACGAGGCTGTGATTTATATTTCCATTGCTACCAACTTTACTAATTACAAGGATATAACAGGTAACCAAGTGGAGCGTGCGAAGAACTATCTGCGCCGGGCTGTAAGTAAAGATTATATGACATCACGTAAGGCACACGTCGATTTTTTCAAGCAATATATGGACCGTGTCTCTTTGAATTTAGGCATAGACAAATATGCAGGGGTAACCACTGATATGCGTGTACAGAATTTCAAGGAAACGAAGGATGATTTTCTGGTGGCCACTTATTTCCGTTTCGGCCGCTATCTGTTGATTTGTTCTTCACAGCCGGGTGGGCAGCCTGCTAATTTGCAAGGCATTTGGAATGATAAATTATTTCCTTCCTGGGATAGTAAATACACGTGTAATATCAATGTTGAAATGAACTATTGGCCGGCCGAAGTGACGAATCTCAGCGAATTGCACGAGCCTTTGATACAACTGATCCGTGAAGTGAGTGAAACAGGGCGTGAGTCGGCCAAGATTATGTATGGGGCGGATGGCTGGGTATTGCATCACAATACGGATATATGGCGTGTTACCGGAGCTATAGACAAGGCTCCGTCGGGATTATGGCCTACGGGTGGAGCCTGGCTGTGCCGTCATTTGTGGGAACGTTATCTTTATACAGGCGATATGGAATTTCTCCGTTCGGCTTACCCTATCATGAAAGAAGCCGGTAAGTTTTTTGATGAAATCATGGTGAAGGAACCTTTGCATAACTGGTTGGTGGTATGTCCGAGCAATTCTCCGGAGAATACTCATGCAGGCAGTAACGGGAAAGCGACTACGGCTGCCGGGTGTACTTTGGATAACCAGCTGATATTCGATTTGTGGAATCAGATAATCACGACCGCCCGTCTGTTGGGTACGGATGCTGAATTTGCCACCCGTTTGGAACAGCGTTTAAAGGAAATGGCGCCCATGCAGATAGGACGTTGGGGGCAATTGCAGGAATGGATGATGGATTGGGACAATCCGCAGGATGTGCACCGTCATGTGTCACACCTTTATGGTTTGTTCCCCAGTAATCAGATTTCTCCTTACCGTACTCCCGAATTGTTTGATGCGGCACGTACTTCGCTGATTCATCGTGGCGATCCGTCTACCGGATGGAGTATGGGATGGAAGGTATGTTTGTGGGCCCGTCTGTTGGATGGTGACCATGCTTATAAACTGATAACCGATCAGTTGACTCTTGTACGTAACGAGAAGAAAAAAGGAGGAACTTATCCTAATTTGTTTGATGCCCATCCACCTTTTCAGATTGATGGTAATTTTGGTTGTACGGCGGGTATCGTAGAAATGCTGATGCAGAGCCACGATGGTTTTATTTATTTACTTCCCGCATTGCCGGCGCAATGGAAAGAGGGAAGCGTGAACGGGATTATAGCTCGTGGAGGTTTTGAATTGGATTTGAGTTGGAAGAATGGTAAAGTGAGCCGGTTGGTGGTGAAATCCGTAATGGGGGAAACTGTCGTTTGCGTTCTTTAAATCCGCTGGCAGGCAAAGGGCTGAGAAAGGCAAAAGGAGAGAATCCGAATAAATTGTATGCCATACCCGAAATCTTACAGCCGATTATAAATAAAGAAGCGAAATTGAATAAAGTTGAGTTGAAAAAAACTTATCTTTATGATCTGGAAACCAAAGCAGGTGAAGAGTATATATTCTTAGGTAAGTGATGATTCTTGCATTGATTGTAAGGATGAAAAATAGTAAAAAGAAGAAATATGAAAAGAACAGGATTAAACATTATTTGCTCATTGTTGCTGGCAGGTGGAATGTGTGCATGTACTGCCACTCCTAAACAGACCGAAGAAATCAAATGGAGCGAACGTATGGCTCAGTCGGAAATGCAACGTTTCCCTGAGCCTTGGATGATAGAAAAAGCGAAAAAGCCTCGTTGGGGCTATACACACGGACTGGTGGTGAAATCCATGTTGGAGGAATGGAAACACACCGGTGACACAGCCTATTATAATTATGCAAAAATATATGCAGACAGTCTGATAGACACTGACGGTAAGATAAAGACCATGAAATATCTTTCTTTTAATATTGATAATATCAATGCCGGAAAGATTTTATTCGATTTTTATGAAAAGACGGGAGACGGGCGTTATAAGGTGGCGATGGATACTCTTCGCAAACAACTGGCCGAACAGCCCCGTACCAGTGAAGGCGGTTTCTGGCACAAACTGGTATATCCGCACCAGATGTGGCTGGATGGTATATTCATGCTTCTCCTTATCTGGCTCAATATGGTAACGTATTCAAGGATACTATGGTCAATGCCGATATTGTGAATCAAATAAAGCTGATTGCCCGTAAAACGTATGATCCTAAAACCGGTTTGTTCTATCATGGCTGGGATGAGAGCAAGACACAAAATTGGGCAAATAAGGAAACCGGGTGCTCACCCAACTTCTGGAGCCGCAGTATAGGCTGGTATGCCGCTGCCGTGGTGGATGTATTGGACTATATGCCGGCGCAGTTCGAAGGACGCGACAGCATTATGACGATTATAAATACGTTAGCCGAAGGCATTGTAAAATACCAGGAGCCTGAAACAGGGGTATGGTGGCAGGTGACTGACCAGAATAACCGTAAAGGAAATTATCTGGAATCTTCCGCTTCATCGCTTTTTGTATATTTCTTGTGTAAAGCGGTGAATAAAGGATATATTCCTGTGGAGTATAAAGCGGCCGCAGAGCGTGGTTTTAATGGCCTGATCAAACAGTTCATTAAAGAAGAGCCTGATGGTTCATACACTATTACCAACTGTTGTGCTGTTGCAGGATTAGGCGGTAAAGGAAACCGGATGGAAGTTTTGCTTATTACATAGGTGAGCCGGTGATAGAGAACGATCCGAAATCAGTAGGTTCCTTTATTTTGGCAGCTATTGAATATGAGAAAATGAAGCAGTAGGAATAATCTGAAAAAGATGAGGACATTTGTCAAAAAGGTCTTCATCTTTTCCGTAAACATAAGGACCTTTTTTAAACACCTTGTTGTTTTGATAAAAGCTCTTGTTTGGAGATTGTCAATTAATTAATAAACGAATTTGAAAATACAATGATGAACAGACACGCATTACTTTCCTTATTGGCTTTATTGCTATGTTGCTCTACTTCGTTGCCGGCGCAGAAAGCGAAAACGTATATTCCCTGGAAGAACGGCAAACTGGTGGTGTCCGAGGAGGGACGCTACCTGAAGCATGAAAATGGAGTACCTTTCTTCTGGTTGGGTGAAACCGGATGGCTGATGCCGCAACGTTTGAATCGTGACGAGGTTTCTTACTATCTGAATAAGTGCAAGGATGCCGGATATAACATGGTGCAGGTGCAGGTATTGAACGGTGTGCCTTCCATGAATATTTACGGCCAGTATTCCATGACAGACGGTTTTAATTTCAAAGATATCAACGCAAAGGGATTTATGGATATTGGGATCACATGGACTATATTATTAAAAGTGCCGCTTCACGGGGCATCTATATAGGGATGGTATGTATTTGGGGAACTCCCGTGGAACAAGGGCTGATGAATGAAAAAGAAGCCGTGGCATACGGTAAGTTTCTTGCAGAACGTTACAAGGATGAGCCGAATATTATTTGGATGATAGGAGGGGATATCCGCGGTGATAATAAGACGGAGGTATGGGATGCTTGGCAAACAGTATCCGCAGCATAGACAAAGGTCATCTGATGACTTTCCATCCGCGTGGACGTACCACGTCGGCTACTTGGTTTAATGACCGCGAATGGCTGGATTTCAATATGTTCCAAAGCGGACACCGTCGTTACGGACAGCGTAACGGTGATGGTGACTATCCTATCGAAGAGAATACGGAAGAGGATAACTGGCGTTTTGTGGAAGCCAGTCAGGCAAAGACTCCGTTGAAACCGGTGATTGATGACGAACCTATTTATGAAGACATTCCACAGGGGCTGCATGATCCCAATGAAACCCGTTGGAATCAGCACGATGTGCGTCGTTATGCCTATTGGTCGGTATTTGCCGGATCATTCGGGCACTCATACGGTCATAATGATATCATGCAATTTATCCGTCCCGGATATGGAGCCTCTTTCGGTGCCGACGGACGTAAGAAAGCATGGTGGGATGCTTTGGAAGACCCCGGTTTCAATCAGATGAAATATCTGAAGAACTTGATGCTGACTTTTCCTTTCTTTGAACGTGTGCCTGATCAGAGTGTCATTGCAGGAACTAACGGCGAACGCTATGACCGTGCCATGCTACCCGTGGAAATGACTATTTGCTGGTTTACAATTACTCAGGACGTCCTATGCAGATCGATTTGAGCAAAATCAGCGGTGCGAAAAAGAATGCATGGTGGTATAGCGCGAAGGACGGTAAGTTGGAATATATCGGTGAGTTTGACAGTAAAGTCACTTCTTTCCAGCATGATAGCGGTTATCTGAGCGGTAATGACCAGGTTCTGATTGTTGTGGATTCTGCGAAGGATTATGTGCAGAAAGCTTGGACAGCCTTGCCGGATGCCATACAGAAATGGAATAAGTAAGAAATATGCATATCATGAAAAAACAAGTATTATTAATCATTCTTCTGGCACTTCCGTTGTGGTTGAAGGCAGCGGATGTTTCGGTTACCGGCCTGCGTACCGAGCAGATGGTAGATCCCATGGGGTTGGATACTGCTGCTCCCCGTATGAGCTGGCGGTTGGAATCTTCTCAAAGAAATGTGATGCAGACCGCCTACCGGATCTTGGTTGCGTCTTCTCCTGAACTTTTAGCACAGGATAAAGGAGATTTGTGGGATTCCGGAAAAGTGGAATCCGATGCGTCCGTATGGATTCCCTATCAAGGGAAGCGTTTGAAAAGCAATCAGCGTGTTTACTGGAAAGTGAGAAGCTATACCAATCGCGGTGAGACAGAATGGAGCGAGCCTGCCGATGGGGGATGGGACCTTTAGGTGAGATTCATTGGAAAGGACGATGGATAGGTTGGGACGCTGCGTTTGCATGGGATCGGGAAGATTCACACAGCCGTTTGAGCTCTCGTTATTTACGCACGGAATTTAAAACGCAAGCCAAGGAGATAAAGTATGCTACCCTTCATTTGTGCGGTTTGGGTATGTACGAACTGTTCATTAACGGCCAGCGGATAGGTGATCAGGTATTGGCGCCGGCTCCAAGTGATTATCGTCGTACTGTGCTTTACAATTCTTTTGATGTCACCAAACAGGTTGCCGGAGGAAATGCCGACAATGCCATCGGAGTGACCCTGGGCAACGGACGTTTCTACACTATGCGTCAAAATTACAAACCTTATAAGATTCCTACTTTTGGTTACCCCAAGTTGCGTCTGAATCTGATTATAGAATATACCGACGGCAGTATCCAGCGCATCAACAGTGATGAGAAATGGCGTTTGACGGCTCAAGGGCCTATACGTAGCAATAATGAATACGATGGTGAGATTTACGATGCCCGTATGGAATTGGGAAACTGGACACAGCCCGGTTATGATGATTCCAAATGGCTGAAGGCGCAACGTGCTTCATTGCCGTATGGTACACTCCGCGGCAATACCGCTCCCAACATGAAAGTGATGAAAACGCTGAAGCCGGCTGTCTTCAAGCAATATGGTGACCGTTATATGATTGATTTCGGTCAGAATATGGCAGGATGGGTGCGTATTAACATAGCGAAAGCCGCTGCGGGAGATACGATTTGCATACGTTATGCCGAACGGGTAAAGAACGACGGTACGGAACTGGATGTGGAAAATCTCCGCCATAGCCAGAGTACGGATTATTATATCTGCAACGGTAAAGAAAACAACACCTCCTGGAGTTCTCGTTTTTCTTATCATGGATTCCAATATGTAGAAGTGACAGGTTATAAAAATCTGAAAGCGGAAGATTTGGTTGCTGAAGTAGTATATGATGACTTGGAAGATAACGGTACTTTCGAGTGTTCCAATGATATCATGAACCGGGTTTATCGGAATGCCTGGTGGGGGATTTCCAGTAATTATAAAGGAGTGCCTTTGGATTGTCCGCAGCGTGACGAGCGCCAGCCCTGGCTTGGCGACCATGCTATGGGAACGTGGGGGAAAGTTTCATGTTCAACAATGGAAACACCTATGCCAAATGGGCGGATGATATCCGTGAAGCGCAGCGTGAAGACGGTTGTATTCCTGATATTTGTCCGGCTTATTACAATTATTATACATCGGAAATGACGTGGTCGTCCACATTCCCGGTAATCTGTGATATGGTTTATGAACAGTTCGGCAACATCGAACCTATTCGTAAGAATTATGCCGCTATCAAGAAATGGATGCACCATATACGCAGTGAGTTCACCACAGAGGATGGAGTGATTAACGCCGATAAATACGGTGACTGGTGTATGCCTCCCGAATCACCGGAATTGATTCACAGTCAGGACCCTGCCCGCAAGACGGATGGAGCACTGATTGCTACAGCCTACTATTACAAGGTATCGCAAATGCTGGCCAAGTTCGCCCGTTTGCAAGGTCTGGAAGATGAGGCGAAGGAATTCGAGAAGGATGCAGCAAAAATCAAAGACTGCTTCAACGCCCGTTTCCTTACGGTTAAGAAGGGAACTTCTCCGGTACAAACGCCGCATGTTCTTTATCCCGACAGCATATTCTATGGTAACAATACGGTGACGGCCAATATCCTGCCGCTGGCTTTCGATATGGTTCCTGAGGCCTATAGGGAAGAAGTGGAGAAAAATGTAATAACAGGCATTATCACCCGGAATAAAGGTCATATCAGCAGTGGGGTGATAGGTATGAACTGGATGATGCGTGAGCTTACCCGTATGGGGCGTGGCGATGTTGCTTTCCTGTTGGCAAGCAACAAGACTTATCCCAGTTATGGCTATATGATAGAAAAGGGAGCTACTGCCATTTGGGAATTGTGGAACGGTGATACCGCCAATCGTTGGATGAACAGTTGTAACCATGTGATGATATTGGGTGATCTATTGACTTGGTATTTCCGTGATTTAGCCGGATTTAATCCGGCACAGCCCGCTTACAAACAAATCATCCTTAAACCTGATTTTTCCATCCAGGAGTTGAGTCATGTCAAGCTTCGCACAACACTTTATATGGCAAGATGATTAGTAACTGGAAGAAGACCCTTACGCATTTGGAATGGGATATCACGGTTCCCTGCAATACCACTGCATTGGTTTATCTTCCAACGTTGGACGAGAAGGCGGTAAAAGACAAGGACGTTACCTTTGTACGTCGGGAAGGCAACTCTACCGTATGGAGTGTTCCTTCGGGGAACTATCATTTTTCGGTTAGCATGGACCTTCTTCAGGTAAAAACCGTGCAGGTATCGTGGAAGATCAGTTCCTATACGAACAAGCTTCTTTTCCCGAATGCCACGGCGCTACTATTGTGGAATTGAAGAACGGAGACCTGGTAGCCTCTTTCTTTGGAGGCACTAAAGAGCGTAATCCGGATTGTTGTATCTGGGTATGTCGCAAGCCGAAGGGCGCGACGGAATGGAGCGCACCTTATCTGGCTGCCGACGGGGTGTTTAGTCTGGATGATCCGCAGGCTGTCTTGGCAGGCATTACGGCAGAATCCACTCCGGCGGATGCCGGCCCCGTGGCTTCTACGTTTAAAGGGGACAAGTTCCGGGCACGCCGCAAGGCTTGTTGGAATCCTGTGCTTTTCCAGATCCCCGGCGGAGATCTGATCCTGTTCTATAAAATAGGATTGAAAGTAGCCGATTGGAGTGGTTGGCTGGTACGTTCTAAAGATGGTGGAAAAACTTGGAGCCAACGTGAACCGTTGCCAAAAGGTTTCTTAGGTCCTATTAAAAATAAGCCGGAGTATGTGGATGGCCGTATTATCTGTCCTTCCAGTACGGAAGGCGATGGAGGATGGCGTATCCATTTTGAAATTTCGGATGATAAAGGAAAGACTTGGAAGATGGTAGGTCCTGTAGAGGCGGAAATGAGTGTGCCTACAGCTTTGCGTAAGGAAAATGCAGCCAATGTAGACGATCAGGAAGCGGTGAAGCCATAAAAGGAGAAGGCGAGAAGCCTATTTATGCTATCCAGCCCAGCATTTTGCGTCATAAGGATGGGCGTTTGCAGGTACTTTGCCGTACACGTAACGCACAGATTGCCACTTCATGGAGCAGTGACAACGGTGAAACATGGAGCAAAGTCACTTTGCTTGATGTTCCCAATAATAATTCGGGCACGGATGCCGTAACCATGAAGGATGGCCGCCATGTATTGATTTATAATGATTTCAGCACATTGCCGGGTACTCCGAAAGGGCCGCGTACACCGTTGTGTGTGGCGGTTTCGATGATGGCATTCACTGGAAGAATGTAATGACATTGGAAGACAGTCCCATCAGCCAGTATTCTTATCCGTCCATCATTCAGGGCAAGGATGGCAAACTGCATGCCGTATATACCTGGCGCCGTCAGCGTGTGGCTTATAAAGAGTTGGATTTGAGCAAACTGAAATAATACAATTGTGGATAAAGGAATTCTTTGATAGAGAGTATTGGAGAATTTGAAAAAACGGGTGTCTGAAATGAAAATCAGATACCCGTTTTTTTGAAAACAGACTCCCATTATCCGCCAATGAAAGCTCTTTCTAAAGATACAGAATATGAAATAATTATAAATAGAGTACAAACGTTTCTTATTATCGTCCTCCCTTTATAAAGAAAAGAATAAGTGACAGATTATTATGAAAAGCATTAGACTACTACTTTTACTGGCTTCCGGAGTAACTACGGGAGCATTTGCCCAGTCGGGCGGGCTGACGGATATGAGCCAAAGTCGTTTTGCCAAGATGGCCAATACGGAATTAGGTGCCGTGCATTGGACAGATGGCTTTTGGGGCGACCGTTTCAATGTATATAGCCATACCTCCTTGCAAAGTATGTGGGATACATGGAACAATCCCGATGTTTCGCATGGCTTCCGTAACTTTGAAATAGCTGCCGGTGTTTGCGAGGGCGAACATTGGGGACCTCCCTTTCATGACGGTGATATGTATAAATGGATGGAAGGGGTGGCTTCCGTGTATGCCGTCACGAAAGATCCCGAATTGGATAACTGATGGATCACTTCATTGAACATGTGGTGAAAGCCCAGCGTGCGGACGGTTACATCCATACCCCTGTCATCATCGAGGAAAAGAATAAGGGGATTGACACTCATTCGGACAAACAGCAACAGACGGTAATTGGCACCAAAGTAGGAGGTGAGGACGAGAAAGGTGCATTTGCCAATCGTCTGAATTTTGAAACCTACAATTTGGGGCATCTGATGATGGCAGGTATCATTCATCGCCGTGCCACCGGAAAGACTACTTTATTCGATGCTGCCGTAAAAGCGACGGACTTCCTCTGTCATTTCTATGAAACCGCTTCTGCGGAACTGGCAAGAAATGCCATTTGTCCCTCCCATTATATGGGCGTGGTGGAAATGTACCGTGCTACAGGGAATCCCCGTTATCTGGAACTTTCCAAGAATCTGATTGATATCCGTGGAATGGTGGAAAACGGCACCGATGATAATCAGGACCGTATTCCGTTCCGTCAGCAATACAATGCGATGGGACATGCCGTGCGTTCCAATTACCTGTATGCCGGTGTGACCGATGTGTATGCCGAAACAGGAGAAGACCAACTGATGAAAAACCTGACCAGTATCTGGAAAGACATTGTGACCCGCAAGATGTATGTTACAGGAGCGTGCGGTGCGCTGTATGACGGCACTTCGCCGGATGGAACCTGCTATGAGCCGGACAGCATTCAGAAAGTACACCAAAGCTATGGCCGTCCTTATCAGTTGCCTAATAGTACGGCGCATAACGAGACCTGTGCCAATATCGGCAATATGCTTTTCAACTGGCGTATGCTGGAAGTGACGGGCGATGCCAAATATGCGGATATTGTGGAAACCGCCCTTTACAACAGTGTGTTGAGTGGTGTCAGTCTGGATGGAAAGAAATATTTCTATACCAACCCGTTGCGCATCAGTGCGGATTTGCCATACACACTTCGCTGGCCTAAAGAACGTACCGAGTATATCAGCTGCTTCTGTTGTCCGCCTAATACGCTGCGTACCGTTTGTCAAGCCCAGAACTATGCTTATACGGTGACTCCGAATGCGGTATATTGCAATTTGTATGGAGCGAATACACTGGCTACAACTTTGAAGGAAACGGGAAAGATCGGGCTGGTGCAAGAAACGGAGTATCCGTGGGAAGGCGCTGTGAAGCTGACTGTAACCGAAGCTCCGAAACCGTCAAAGAAGAAAGCGTTTTCTTTGTTCCTCCGTGTTCCTGACTGGTGCGAGAAGGCAACTTTGAAGGTAAATGGCGAACCGGTGCAAGGAACCTGGAAAGCGAATACATACGCCGAGGTAAACCGCATCTGGAAGAAAGGGGACTGTGTGGAATGGGTGATGGATATGCCTGTAAAATTGCTGGAAGCCAATCCGTTGGCCGAAGAAATCCGTAACCAGGTAGTGGTGAAACGTGGGCCGTTGGTCTACTGTCTGGAAAGTATGGATATAGAAGGCGGGCATAAGATAGACAATGTGCTGATACCTGCCGATATCCGGTTGACTCCGAAAAAAATAACCATCGAAGGCAGTCCGATTGTCGCATTGGATGGTACTGCCCGTCTGGTCGATGAAGTATCATGGAAAGATACCTTGTACCGCGAGGTAGGAAAGGCCGACAAACCGGTCCATATCCGTCTGATTCCTTATTATGCATGGGGAAACCGCGGAAAGGCTGAAATGACGGTATGGATGCCTTTGGCACGGACTAATCACTAACCACTTACCCCTAATTAGTTACAAATGAAAAAAATATTCATAACCACTGCCGCGCTGCTGATAGCTTGTACACTGTCAGCAGCCGATTTGTTCGTATCTCCGGAAGGCAATGACCGGAATCCGGGTACCAAAGACTTTCCGAAAGCCACCCTTACAGCCGCATTGCGTCAGGCAAGGGAACTTCGTCGTCTTAATGATGAAAGTGTAAAAGGTGGCATCACCATTCATTTGGAGGCAGGTGACTACCATCTGTACGAACCCGTCTTTATCCGTCCGGAGGACAGCGGGACGGAAGCTTCACCTACCGTCATCACTTCGGATGGAAATGCCGTTCTGAATGGTGGGGTGGAAATCAGGAACTGGAAGAAGCAAGGAAAGTTGTGGGTAGCCGATGTTCCTATGTTTAACGGGCGTCCGCTGGATTTCCGGCAACTGTGGATCAATGGGCAAAAGGCTGTTCGTGCAAGGGATGTGGCAGACTTTGAAAAGATGTACCGCATCATCAACAACGACCCCCAAAACGAAATACTGTGGGTACCTGCCGCTGCCGTAAAGAAAATACAGAAGCCCGATATGCCGAAATGGTCCTTCATGAAATGTGGTGTGTGGCAAATCTCCGTATCAAGTCGGTAGAAATACAGGGAGACAGTGCCGCCGTGCGTTTCCATCATCCTGAAAGCCGCATCCAGTTCGAACACCCGTGGCCGCGTCCTATGGTGACCAAGGATGGTCACAACTCGGCTTTCTATCTGACCAATGCCATGGAATTGCTGGATGAACCCGGCGAGTGGTATCACGACATTGAAAGCCGTAAAATATATTATTATCCTCGGAAAGGAGAGAAGATAAGCAAAGCCGTAGTTCCCGGCATCGAAACGTTGGTATGGGTGGAAGGAACGATAGACCGTCCGGTAAAGCACATCCGTTTTGACAATATTGCTTTCCAATATACCACCTGGATGCGTCCCTCTTTGCAAGGTCATGTTCCTCTTCAGGCAGGTATGTACATGACAGACGGATATAAAATCCGTCCTTCCATGATTCGTAAGAACAATCATAAGCTGGATAATCAAGGTTGGTTGGGCCGTCCGGCATCGGCAGTCGTAGTCAAGGCTGCCTGGGATATTGATTTCGAGAAGTGCCGTTTCCAGCATTTGGGCTCTACAGGCATTGATTATGAATGGGCCACCGATGGAGGACATATAAACGGCTGTCTGTTCCGTGATATTGCCGGGAACGGTATTGTAGCGGGCAGTTTCAGCCCTGCCGCTCACGAAACACATCTTCCATACGATCCTGCCGACCGTCGTGAGGTCTGTACCAGACTGACCATTTCCAACAACTACATCAACGATGTGACCAATGAAGACTGGGGCACTTTGGGCATTTGCGCCGGTTATGTAAGTGATATCAATATCGAGCATAATGAAATCAGTGATGTATCCTATTCGGGCATCAGTCTGGGATGGGGGTGGACACGTACAGTAAACTGTATGCGCAATAACCGCGTGCACGCCAACCTGATTCATCACTATGCCAAGCACATGTATGATGTAGCCGGTATTTATACATTAGGTTCGCAACCCCATAGCCGGATTACGGAAAATTGCGTTTCCGACATATTTTCACCCGGTTATGCACACGATCCCAATCATTGGTTCTATCTTTACACCGACGAAGGATCTTCATTTATCACCGTCAAGGACAACTGGACGGAAGGAGAGAAGTTCCTGAAGAACGCCAACGGTCCGGGCAATACATGGGAAAACAATGGTCCGATGGTGAACGACAGCATCAAGGCAAATGCCGGACTGCCCAAAGAATATAGCTTTTTGAAGGAAAAATAAAACGTGATACCATTATGAAAAACAAACTTGCCACTTTAGTCGGAGCACTTGCATTGAGTGCCGCCGCCTCCGCCCAGACCTGGATCTGGTATCCGGGTGATTATGAGATATGGCTGGGCAACCGGATGAACAACCGCCGTACGGAACGCGGTGCTTTTTTCCCTCCCTTCTGGAAAACGGACAGCCATTATGTGGTAGTGGAATTCAGCAAGAAATTGGATCTGGCGGAACCGGAAGAAATCTTCATTGCCGCCGAAGGAAAATACAATGTGAAATTGGACGGCAAACTGCAATTCGGTATGCCCTCCACCTTGAAACTCCCCGCAGGAAAACACAGTCTGAACATCAAAGTGTGGAATCAGTCCACTCCCCCCACTATTTATGTGAAAGGAAAACCGTAAATACGGACAAGACCTGGAAAGTAACCTACGAAGACAAGGAATGGATAGACGAAAGCGGAAAAGCCAGTGATACTTCTGCCACCGTTTATATGGATGCAGGGTGTTGGAACTTTGACGGAGCCACCCAACTGCCTTCCAAGTTTTCATTGGCCAGAAAACCGATGAAAGCAGTTTCCTCCACTCCCCGGAAAGAAGGGGTATTGTACGACTTCGGAAAAGAAACCTTTGGTTATATCACTCTGAAAGAGGTAAAGGGAAAAGGAACGATCCATATCTATTACGGTGAAAGTCCTGAAGAAGCCTTGGATACGGAATATTGCGAAACATTGGACAAATTGCTGGCAGAGCCGGGGCAGATAACCGATCTGGCCATCCGGAATACACGGAAACTATACGATGAATACACGTTGGACAACAGCAAGGCCTTCCGTTATGTCTATGTCACTTGCGATCCGGGAGTAACGATACAGGACGTTTCCATGCAATACGAATACCTGCCGAAGAGTACCGGGGCTCATTCAAATGCAATGACGAAGAGCTGAACCGCATCTGGGAAGTAGGAGCATACACCATGCACCTTACTACCCGTGAATTCTTTATCGACGGCATCAAGCGCGACCGTTGGGTATGGAGTGGCGATGCCATCCAGAGCTACCTGATGAACTACTATCTGTTCTTCGATAATGAAACCGTGAAGCGTACCATCTGGCTGCTTCGTGGAAAAGACCCTGTGACCAGCCACAGCAATACCATTATGGACTACACCTTCTATTGGTTCCTCAGTATTTACGATTACTATATGTACTCCGGTGACAAAGACTTTGTAACCCAACTCTATCCGCGTATGCAAAGCATGATGGACTATGTATTGGGACGCACCAATGCCAACGGTATGGTGGAAGGCATGACCGGTGACTGGGTATTCGTAGACTGGGCAGACGGTTATCTGGACAAGAAAGGAGAACTATCCTTTGAGCAAGTCTTGTTCTGCAAGAGTTTGGAAACCATGGCGCTTTGTGCCGGTCTGGCCGGCAATACGGCAGACAAAACCAAGTATGAGAAACTGGCTTCCGCTTTACGTTCCAAGCTGGAACCCGCTTTCTGGAATGAGCAGAAACAGGCGATGGTACACAACCGCGTTCAGGGCAAGCAGAGTGAGTCCGTTACCCGCTACGCCAATATGTTCTCTGTCTTCTTCAATTATCTGAATGCCGATAAACAGCAGACCATCAAACACACCGTATTGCAGAATGACAGTATATTGAAAATCACCACTCCTTATATGCGTTTCTATGAACTGGAAGCACTGTGCGCCTTGGGCGAACAAGAATCGGTGATGAAAGAAATGAAAGCCTATTGGGGCGGTATGTTGAAAGAAGGAGCTACCAGTTTCTGGGAGAAATACAATCCCGAAGAAACAGGTATCCGGCATCTGGCCATGTACGGACGTCCATACGGCAAAAGCCTCTGCCATGCATGGGGAGCCAGCCCCATCTATTTGCTGGGCAAATACTATCTGGGAGTAAAACCCACCAAACCCGGTTACGAGGAATACTCCGTCACCCCTTGTCTGGGCGGCTTGAAATGGATGGAAGGAACCGTGCCCACTCCATACGGCAATATCCATATCTATATGGATAAGAAAGAGATCCGTATCAAGTCCGACGGCGGAAAGGGAGTGCTGAACATTCCAACCCGGAAAGGAATGAAAGCCATGACCATAGAACCCGGAGAAGAACAAGTCTTCAAATACTGATGGAATAGATCAAAAAAAGGTGATACCTACCTTCCCAGGCGGGTATCACCAATACTGTTTCGTAAGTTCCCGTTATCCGCTGATAACAGTACTTACCTCTGATCTAACATTAGTTTCTTATGGGCTTCCGCTGTATCACTACATTAGGAAGCGGAGATTCTACATCTTGGAAAAAAGTATCTTCCAAAAGCTTCGCTTTTTAGTCTCTTCTTTATTACCTGAACTTTGATAAATATCTTCGTATCCCCATTTGTCATGGATCATTCTGTAAATCATCCCCATTCGGGCAGTCCTCCCAGATTACGGTCATCAATAAACAAATCCGCCTTCAGTTTTCTGGAGTAATGATTACTTTCCAGGGTTTCTTCCGCATAATTGCTGTTTACGGCATAAAACTCCAGTCCACGCTCCCGGCAGAAATCCACGGCCTCCTGTAATAATTTACCTTCCCGCACACTCCACAGAATAAGGCGATGCCGTTCCTGTTGTAGTTTTTTCAGCGTTTCTATGGCAAAGGGTAGTTCCCTGCTATTTCGGGATATTTATGCTCCACTATTGTGCCGTCAAAGTCAACTGCTATAATCATTCCTTATATTTTCGAAAATTCTTTAATACGCTGCTCCTCTGCCAGTCTGCATATCAGCAGGGTTCCCTCTTTCTCGGCTATGATATACCCGTCCAGTCCTTGTATTACCGCCTGTTTCAAATGCGGTGTGTGTACAATGCAGTTATTGCATTCATACATTCGGACATTCTCGCCTACAACGGCATTGTTCCGTTCATCTTTGGGCAGCAAGGAATGCAATGAGCCCCAGCTACCCAGATCAGACCATCCGAACTCTGCCGGCAATACATAAATCCGTTCCGCTTTTTCCATTACGGCATAATCTATGGATATACTGGCAGATTTTGTCTGCAATCGACATCCTAAATTTTTTATCTGGATTTGAGATATGATATAAGAAAAAAAAACTAACACTAAAAAAGACAGGAAGTGAAGAATAAATGGCAACAGCAATTATGAAACAAAAAGAAGTTCCGGAAATGGACGATGTTGAAGAGATCATTCAAAGATATCAGAAGACAGTCCT
>ENA-OQDE01000558-OQDE01000558.1-human-gut-metagenome-genome-assembly--contig:-NODE-558-length-20856-cov-2.348304_pt1 | contig 20856 bp, 33 predicted proteins | sample MGYA00242768_ERZ504595 | MGnify/ENA primary metagenome ERZ504595 (study PRJEB26092, sample SAMD00036307) | human gut metagenome | host: Homo sapiens | study: EMG produced TPA metagenomics assembly of... | reverse complement strand
CCGAAATCCACGACAAAGCCGGTCAGTCCATCCGTGAAAATGGTTGGCTTCCAAACCTATTCAGAAGTATCGTAGGCAAGGCAAAGGAATTTCTGCAAGCCATCATCCGTGAAAAGGATATGCCACCCAAGCCAGTCCTTGATATGGATATGGACGAGTTCCGCACAATGCAGACCCTTATGCTAAAGGTACAGAAGCAGGCGAAAGCAATCAAGAAGATACAGGAGATCACACTCCCGAATCTGCGACAGCAGCTTGCTGAAACAACGGGTATCTTCAAGGGCAAGGAACGCAAGGCTCTGGAAAAACAGATACAGCAGACCGAATCCGAGCTTAAAGAAAAACTAAATAAACTCCCCGATATTCTAAAAGATGACGGTTATCCTGATGTACAGGCATTTATGAAAACTTACCGCAAAGCAGAGGCTATTATCACACAGTATAACCAAGACCTTGCAGAATGGGAGCAGACAGTTAAGAACGGACAGAAACCTGCCGAGAAACAGCACAGACCGCCCGAAAGACAAAGTGTGCGTAACAGGCTCAGACAGCTTCAGGAAGAGAGTAAACAGAGTTCTCAGTCGAAGCAGAGAAAGAAATCCCAAGGCAGGGACAGATAATCACGACATAAGAAATCAACACCGCAGGGCAACCTGCCTTGCGGTCTTACATATATATCAGAGCATAAGAAAACACCCTGCAAGATTTTTTTCGTCTTGCAGGGTGTTTTCTTATGCAATCCAAACTCAACAGAAACCTGAAAGTTTTCTACGCATCGCTTTTCTATTTTGGGTGGAATTTGTTAACGAAAAATGAACGAAACGGGGAACTATTTCAGTCAATGTCATTAAGTTAAAGGGATAGAAAAAAGAAACCTTTCCACAATTTAAAAGGGGGCAGGTTTCTTTTTTGTATCATACTGTCAATTAGATAAATTGCAGCTTTTCAAAATCTTTTTGCGGCATATGTTCTTTTAGAATGGTTAAACATTCCTCCAAATCATTTTTTCTATATCCGATTATTGGGTCTGTTAAAAAAGCAAATCCAAAATCAGAATACAATTTTATTGCACGAAAGCTGGATGGTTGTGTATGAAGAAATACCGGATAGTCATTCTCTTTAATACTTCACATAACAATGGAAAGTAAAGCTCTACCAATGCCTGATCCTTCATAGTTTTTCCGGACTTTAAACCAATGTATTGTAGAAATTTTTTCATATGCCTTCCACGCAAAGCACGTCCCTATAGGAGTATCATTTTTATCACAAACAAATAAACACTTCTGAAAAAATAAATCTTCTTTACTTCCGTATACATCATTAAAGTATTCCGTCATAAACCATTATACTCTTTGGCAGATTTCATATCGTCAAACGGCATCTCTTTCCATATATCCAGTTCATCTCTTCTACATGTTCTAACATGATACTCATCTGACAACTCAGAAATGGCATTGGAATTTAATGCTTTGCACATCATAAAAAGATTTTTTCAGGAATCCCATTTTCTAAATTCAAACTAGCTCGTTCCATGATTTTCTGTATTATGGACGTTTTGGCGTCCGCATAGTGTTGAACATGCCTCCATTTATTCTTTGCCAAGTTTCGCTTAACTTGTGCATATTTGTCTCGATCAGCATCATTAGTCCGCAACCAATCTCGAAAACGTAACATTCTATCAATCTCTGATGTGCCCGAACTGAACACATGCAGATTGATATCGGTATCGGGTCCTTTGAACAGGCGGTGTTCGAACCACTCGGGTTCCCGAATCCGCAACGTATAGCCAGATGATTCCAATACCGGAACATAGGAGGGCTCGTCAGCAGAATTCGTAACAACCAGCAGCATATCAATGATTGGCTTGGCGCATAGCCCCGGTACCGAGGTTGAGCCAACGTGTTCAATCTGCAGCGCTTTCGTGCCGAGTACTGAACGAATCCGGTTAGCTTCCCGTTCAAATAAATCAGGCCAACTTGGATCATATTCGACAATAGTGATCGGTGCATTGTGCGGTTTCAGTTCACCCACCGTAAGCTTCTGAAGTTCTTCATCACTCCTAGGCGTGGATCTATTTTCAGCTAACATCTTATCTCACTCCTTTTATTATTGAGGGTAAAGATTAAGCTACTATTTTTTCTTTGCGATATAAAATACATAACTGTAATAATCCTTAAACCTATTATACAAATCAGCCTCAACCTTACCTGCTTCAACGAATTCTTTAACCTCATCAGCATAATTATATTTTTTCAAGAATTCTTCCGATTTTTCCAATATGGGTTGATAATAATTATCTTTCCAACATTTATCATCCAGGGCAAAATGAACGACAGAGGTATATCCACATTTCTCAATAACAGACAACTTATTATCGATTGTATCTATCTCTGGATAGGCATTAACCCAGTACTGCTGGATTTCCTCTGGTCTTGTATCGATTAACCATGAGATTTCAGAAACAGCAATATAACCGTTATCCTTCAAATAATTTCTCCACAGGGATAGTCCCTTTTCAAAACCGATGTTGTAGATTGCCCCTTCCGACCATATTACATCAAAAGAATTTTTATCAAAGGTTAAATTGTCCATTAACATTTCTTTCGCTGTTATACGATCTAAAAGGTTATTCTCCTTGGCTTTTTTCATAAGTGTTTCTAAAAACTGCGGCAACATATCGACCGCTGTGATTTGTGCAGCTGTGTTTTTTGCAAGGGTTATTGTCTGACCTCCAGTTCCACAGCCAATGTCCAATATTTTAGTTTTTTCATTCAATAAAGGAATGTAGCTTAGTGCTTTTAATGTCGCTTCATCACTTCCCGGTCCCTGCCGTTCGTTATCCTTATGAAATTCTATGATTAATTCTAATAAATCCATTTTAATTCTCCTTGTAAAATATTTGTTTCATCTATGATACACTTTACGAATTTGGTGCGGATGAGAGAGTTAAAATCTTCGCCTTGATTTACTCTTGGCTTTCAACATCTTTCGAGCACTCTTCATACCCCCGAATTCCTTGCAGATTTCATTTAGCTTTTCATTTTCGATTTGCCTGGAATTTAATCCATCATATCTAGCTTCTTTTTTGAGTTTTAAATAGCTTTCAAATCTTTCTCTGGACAGCAAACCGGTGCTTATGGCATCCTGCACTGCACATTTGGGCTCATTAGAATGAGTACAGTCGCTAAACTTACACTGAGCAGAAAGCTCATCAATATCAGAAAAGGTTTTTGATAAATCAGCATTGTCAATCCCTAGTTCTCTCATTCCTGGAGTATCAATAACAACACCACCATCAGGGATAATAAACATCTCTCTTCTAGTTGTTGTATGCCTGCCTTTATCATCATTTCTTAACCCATTGGTTTCAAGTATATTTTCACCAATAAGCCTATTAATCAAGGTGGACTTTCCAACACCTGAGGAGCCTATAAACGCAATAGTTTTTCCACTGCCAAGATAATTTTTAACCGGTAAATAACCATCCTCGCTCATACTTGAAGTAACTATAACATCTACTCCCATAGCAACGGTATTAATCTCAGCAAGCTTTTCAGAGAGATCCTTGCAAAGGTCAGATTTAGTAAGCACAATAACCGGATTTGCTCCACTATCCCAGGCGATTCCAAGGTAACGTTCTATTCTTCGAATATTAAAATCATTATTTAGAGACATACAGATAAAGACCGTATCAATATTTGAAGCTATAATTTGTTCCTCATTTGAGGTTCCCGCAGCCTTCCTGATAAAGGCACTTTTTCTTGTGAGAACGTTATGAATAATTGCATTTCCACTAGTATCTTCAGTTCGATCAAGCATAACGAAATCACCCACTGCAGGGAAATCAGAAACAGTTTTTACTTCAAAAAGAAACTTACCAGAAACCTCTGCTTTTAACTCACCATTTTCAGTTACAACCTTGTATAGATTTTTATATTGCGAAATTACTCTCCCAATATAAAGTCCTTTATATAAAGTAGCCTCAATTACAAATCTCTGGCTAAGCCCTAAGTTTTCCATATCTATATTATTCATTTTTACCCTCCTAATAATCTACTACTAATCTAAAATAAAGCGATTATAAGTATCCTTTTCCTGTGTTTGTTTTAAAGTTTTCATCTATACACTTTTTTATCTTTTCCTGTTCTTTTTCTTTATCCATAACCGTTAAATTTTCAAGCAAATCAGCTTCCCATTGTATTTGAAAATCAAGTCCATCAATTTTAGATGGAGTATGATGGTTGCCTATTATAAAGCATATTCTATCAATATTTTTGTTATAGCCTACCTTTTTTAATATTTCTTTCGCTACTTCTGGTCCTTCCTTTTCTTGATAGACACCATCAATAGAACCGTATTTTTTTTGTGCTTCAACCGCACCAATATCATGTAGTATAGCAATAATACTGATGAATTCTTTTTCTTCCTCTCCGATATTTTCTCCTTTCATTATATCTTCTGCATTTTTCAAAACTTTGAGAGTATGCTCTATGCCAAAAGGAATTTCTTTGAATACTTCTTTCATCTCTATAATAATTTTTTCTTTAAACATAAATTACCTCCATTTATACCTTATAGGTGTTTTAGTTCTATCTATCCACTTTTTTGTTCGCCGATACAATCAGCATCATGGGACGGCGCATTTCATCCTGCATCCCCGGAATATCCATCATGTTTTCCGGCGGCTGCGGCTCCACAATATGATTTATTATAAAACCATTTGAAAGCAGTGTATTTAGATATGTGGTCAGTGTTCTATGATATTTTGTAACCTTTTCTCCCAAAAACACAGCTGTCCGTTTGCCCTCATAATAATAATTATCCACCGGAAAATGCAGTATTTTTCCTTTTTCGTTATAATGCCAGTCTTGTGTTCCATAGGCAGTAAAAACAGGATGTTCAACCGTAAAAACTAGCTTACCACCAGACTTCAGTATTCTATATATCTTTTTTACTAAAATCCCATAATCTGCTACATAGTGAAACGCAAGTGAACTTAATATTACATCAAAACTCTCCTCTGGGAATTCCACATCTTCTATAGCACAGCATTTATATTCAACCTGTGGAAAATGTGTTTTTTCTTTGGCTACCTCGAGCATTTTATGAGAAATATCAACACCTACAACAGAAGACGCTCCGTGTTCCATCGCATAAATACAGTGCCATCCATAGCCGCATCCTAAATCAAGCACACGCTTATCTTTAAAATCCGGCAGCAGCTTTCTCAATGTTTCCCATTCTCCTGCACCGGCTAGTCCCTGCTGTGAGCGACTCATTTGACTGTATTTTTGAAAAAATATATTATCATCATATTTGTTTTCTTTCATCTGAATTCCCCCTCGTTTAAAAAGTTATTTATCTCCGTTGCAATTTTTTTCACTTCTTTATAAAGCTTCTCGGTCATATCGTAGCATTCAAAAAGTGAAAGACCGAGTACTTCAAAAATATGATTAACCCTTTCGGCATATTTTTCAGGTTTATATTCAAAAGTTTCAAGCAGTTTTATAGCTTTCTTTTCGTTAATGCAATAAGCATTATTGCATGCAAATAGTACTTGATTTAAGCATGAAATAATACGAAAAACATGGCCTGCAATATAATATTTATCCTCTGCTCCCGCATTTGCTTTTACAAACATTAAAGAGAACTCTGCTTCAAATAAAAAAAGTTTATCAAGCTCTTCTTTAGAGCACCAGGGTAAATTTCTGCCTGATTTTTTAATTCGCATAAGCGTTCATTCTTAGCATATTGTATCTTGCTGATCGCCAATTCTCCACGATACATAGCACTTATATAACCATGGGGATGCCCAGTCTGATAATTGGCAGTAACAATTCCTTGCTCCGTATCTTTGATTATTTGTTCCACCCGTTTTATATCACGTAAAATCAAGTCAACATGATACCCATTTATAACTAACCATCCGCCGCCATTAATCCAATCACCCCACGCTCCGGGAGGTACAACCAGGTTATTTCTATTCTCATCATCCAACTCTGTAGCAATTTGATTAATCGCTGTAATGTCAAATGATTCTGATTTGTAATAGATTCCGATATCTATATCAGAATCCTCTGTATGGGTGCCTCTTGCACGGGAACCCCCTAATACGATGCCTTCTATATAAGGCAAAGAGGATAATTTTTCTGTCACTGATTGAATAATATTATCTATCATACTGAATCACTCCTTTCAATATCAAAAGCTATATCCCATGCTGAGAAACGCCTTTTTTGCCATGTGTTCCTTATGCTTTACGTATATTTCTATGGAAAGGGGGCCTTCAAAATTCATCTTGAAGGCCTTATTTTGTTTGCCCAGCATGGGCAAACTCTAACGGGTGTAAGTCCCGAACACGCCCAGATAGTGGGAAGTGTATAGCTGAACAGCAAGGGTGTTTGTCGTGAGGCAAAATCTGAAAGAAGCTGTAAGCAAACCTCTGGTCTGACGGACAGAAATCACATATAAGGCTAGGTTCTGATAGATAAGCTTGCAAAATAAAGCAAAATCTAATAACTATCACTTTTGTAGGAACAGAGTAAATGTGGCAGATATATGGAGGGAAAGAGTTTGCACCTTAACTGGGGAGGTCTCACAGAGGTTTCATTAGCCTAGTAACAACGAACTGTGAGAAGTCAGCAGAGCCCATAGTAGTGAAGAAGTTTCTGTAATGGAAATGGAGCGAAGGGGCGAACAATCAATCAGTTTTAGTAGAGTCTCGATTGCAGAAAAGACAACATCTGCCGTAACCAATCGGGTAAAGGGTGGTCAAATCAAGCGAGACGGAAAGGAAAGAACGCATGGACACAAGTAGTCTAATGGAGCAGATATTAAGTAAAGATAATCTTAATACGGCATATCTGCAAGTCGTACGAAACAAAGGTGCAGAGGGAGTGGACGGAATGAAGTACACGGAACTCAAAGAACATCTTGCAAAGAACGGCGAAATTATCAAGGAACAGTTGAGGACAAGAAAATACAAACCTCAACCAGTACACAGAGTGGAGATATCAAAACCAGACGGTGGTGTCAGAAACCTAGGAGTACCAACAGTAACAGACCGATTTGTACAACAAGCCATAGCACAGGTACTAACACCAATCTATGAGAAACAATTCCATGACCATAGTTATGGATTTAGACCAAATAGATGTGCACAGCAGGCAATCATCACAGCGCTTGATATGATGAATGACGGCTACGATTGGATTGTAGACATTGACTTGGAAAAGTTCTTTGACACAGTAAACCATGATAAACTGATGACCTTAATTGGCAAAACAATCAAGGACGGGGATGTAATCTCAATCATCAGAAAGTTTCTTGTAAGTGGAATCATGGTAGACGATGAATACAGGGAATCTGTGATAGGAACACCACAAGGTGGAAATCTATCGCCACTCCTTGCGAATATCATACTGAACGAACTCGATAAGGAAATGGAACAAAGAGGGCTGAACTTTGTCAGATACGCAGACGACTGTATTATTATGGTTGGAAGTGAAATGTCTGCAAGGCGAGTGATGAGAAATCTCACGAAGTTCATTGAAGAGAAACTGGGGCTCAAAGTAAATATGACAAAGAGTAAGGTGGACAGACCAAGAGGGCTTAAATACCTTGGATTTGGATTTTATTTTGATAGCAGAACACACCAATACAAGGCAAAACCACATGCAAAATCGGTAGCAAGATTTAAGGCAAGAATGAAACAACTTACTTGCAGAAGTTGGGGAGTAAGCAACTCCTACAAGGTACAGAAACTCAACGAACTTATCAGAGGGTGGATTAACTACTTCAAGATAGGAAGTATGAAAACCCTTTGTGCGAAGTTGGACAGTAACATTCGCTATCGGTTGAGAATGTGCATCTGGAAACATTGGAAAACGCCACAAAATAGAGCAAAGAACTTGATGAAACTAGGAATCGAAAAGAACAGAGCCTTTCACGTCGCATACGCAGGATACAGAATAGCGTATGTATGCAATAAAGGAGCTGTAAATGTTGCGATAAGCAACAAGAGACTAACCCAATTTGGATTAGTCTCAATGTTAGATTACTACACCCAAAGGTGTGTTACTTGTTAAGTTGATTGAACCGCCGTATACGGAACCGTATGTACGGTGGTGTGAGAGGTCGAAATTTCTCGCCTAAGAGGAATTTCTCCTACTCGATTCTGATTAGAGGTCTAACCTACTTAACGTTTAGTTAAAATCAATAACCTCTTTCACGGCCTACTTACGATCTGTCAAATACGAAAAGTAAAATAATTATCGGACTAAGTTTAATTTCTTATCTTTAATTTCATAAATTACATCAGCCACATTTTCAAGTAACCGTTTGTCATGGGTGATAAACATGATCGTTCCTGCATATTCCTTCATTAGTATTTCCAAGGCCTCCAGGCTTGGTATGTCAAGGAAGTTGCTCGGTTCATCCATTAGTAGGATGTTATATCTACCCATAAGCATTTTAGCTAGCAATAATTTCATAATTTCGCCACCGCTTAAAATAGATAAGCTTTTTCCAATATCGTTCTGTTTAAACCCCATGGATGCAAGCACGGAACGAATTTCTGAAACATTGTAATCACAATCCTCCTTCATAAACTCCAGGACTTTCTGATTACTGTTGTACTTGTAACCATTTTGTGCAAAGTATCCTATTTTTGCCTTAGGTGAAATAGAAATTCCATCTTCATAGTTTAAGATCATTTGGATTAAAGTTGTTTTTCCTGTTCCATTCCCACCAGTTAGAGCCACTTTTGCTCCAAGCGGAATTTGAAAAGATGCATCTTCAAACAATACCTTATCTCCAAATATTTTAGTAATATCCGTACCGACAATAGGATATGGATTATGGAGCTCCAATGCTTTACTTTGCCTGAAACGAATTCTGCGAATGTCTTCCGGAGCTTCTACATTTCCTAAGGCCGCAATCCGATGCTCTAGAGATTTAGCGGCATTATGCATCTTTTTTTCCTTACTTCCCATTGATTTCTGATGAGCCAAACGCCCTCCACGTTCCGTACTTTTTTCTTTGAAGCACCTTTTGCCTTCTGTTCTATTTTACGAGCCTGTTTTCGCTTTTCCTCCGCAGCCCTTTCCAATCGGGCACGTTCGGTAACAAATTGCTCGTATTCTGCAACCTGGTTCTTGCGTTCTTCCTCTTTCTGACGAAGATAATCAGAATAGTTTCCCCAATACTCAGTGATTTTGCCATCTTTCAGTTCCCATATTTTATCTACTACCTCATCAAGAAAATAGCGGTCATGGCTAATAACTAACAGTGCACCTGTAAAATATTTTAGCTGTCCGACTAGAAAATCAATTCCTTCACGGTCTAAATGACTCGTAGGTTCATCCGCTAAAATACCATGAACCTGTGCCGATAAAGCTTGTGCTATTTTAAGCCTTGTTTCTTCACCGCCGCTCAAGGTTTGTATATCTAATTGCTTAACACCAAGCTTGCCTACAAGTGCAAAATCTTTTTCCTCCTGCAAGGTTACTTCGTCCAACTGAGGGATATAGCAAGTTCACCCAGACGATTCATTTTACATCCTAGAGGAGTTAATTCGCCTAAAAGCACCTTGAATAAAGTGCTTTTTCCTGCACCATTTGCTCCTACTAACCAATACGGTCATAATCATATACTTCTAAATTATCTATATCTAAAACATCGCGTCCTTTAAATTCCACACGAATGTCTTTTGCTTTTAATATCAATTCCATAACATTTTCCTCCTGTCTATAATCGCATGTTTTCATTTGCTTGTACGCAGGGAAAACCCTGCGATTTAAGCAGGAAGAATTACATGAAAATAAGATACATAAATATCCCTCCAATATTGTTTATTTTAAATCAAATTTTCTAATCTCAGTTATCATTGGGCAAACTATTGCAATGCAAATAATTAAAATACCTGATAGTAAAAACCAATGATTTACACCGATTCTATCAGCAAAGAATCCAGAAAGAATTAACCCAATTGGCATAGCAAGAGACATGATACTTCCAGTTAAAGAAAATACACGTCCTAAATATTCAGGCTTTATTTTCTCCTGAAAAAGAGCTGTTTGTACACCGCTGTAAAACGGAACCGAAAGCCCCATTATTGCACAGCAGACTACAAATATGAAAAATCCACTTTGGGGAAGTAATCCTGAAATGGTTAAGCTTATCCCCATCATAAAAATGGATGCCGTTATTAATAAGATTCGCTTTTGGTAATTCCCAAATAACCCTAATAATAGACCCCCTATCAACATACCAGAGGCATAAGCAATCTCCGTAATAGAAATATACATCGGTGTACCATTAAAATATTCCATAGTGATTAAAGGATATAAAGCATTTATGGGCATATAAACAAACATATATAATGTTCCAACGAGTAATAAAGCAAATAATCCTTTATTTTGCCGTAGTACAGCCATTCCTTCTTTCATTTCTCGTATGAAATTTGGTTTCAAACTTTGCACTTGATCACCCAGCTTAGGAATACGTACAATTGCTACCGTAATAGATGCAATCACAGCACCCAATACATCGATGGCAATAATAGCATTTAGTTCCCAAACGGAGTATAAGAGTGCTGCAACCGCCGGACTAACAATATAGCTTATAGACTGCAAAGACTGACTATAGCCTGCACATTTCGTAAGCTGTTCTTCTGGTACTAAAAGTGGCGTAACCGCATTGAGAGCCGGGGTGTGAAAAGCCGTTCCAATGCTACGGATAAACAATACTACCATAACCATCCAGATAGGTAGCTCCATATACAATGCAACAATAGCAAGCACTGCCCCAGCTGCTGCGATAATTAAATCAGCACCAATCATTATCTTCTTCCTATCATGACGATCCACTAATACACCAATAGCTGGTCCAAAGACCGCATAGGGTAAAAAACCTACTAGTGAAGCCATAGACAAGACCATCGCAGATCCTGTTTTCTCTGTAAGGTAAAAAATGATCGCCATTTGCAGGATGGCACTAGTGATTAATGATACTGCCTGCCCTGCCCATATTGTATAAAACTTAAGTTTCCAATTGTTGTATTTTTCCATTTATATTATCTCCTGCATATTATTTTGCTTGAATTTCTATTTTGAACAGCATTCTAGGCAATAAAAAATGCAGGCCAAATCCACAATGTGGCTTTTGGTCTGCATACATACAATTTGGAAACATTCATATTAAAGACATAGTTAAATAAAGGTATAGTTAAATAACTTATATCTCACCGTAACTAATGAATGCTCAATATCGTATAAATAAGCACAACAAAAAGCTATCATCGGGATAGATTCTGCTTTTTTATTGCCAGCTTATCTTAAACGCATTGAGGCTGTCATAGTTTCGGTTCCTCCTAAACTCTTATTTGTATCAGCATATATTTTAACACAATAAGTTGTTTTAAGCAACGTTTAAAATTGAAAAAAGCCACGGACAGCGATAGCAAAATACGCAATACCTCAATGGTCTCGATGAACAGTGCAAGCACTGCCATTGACGGTATTTCTTTATTTTGCTTATGAGCAGACAAGGGCAGTAAGCCAAAAGCTGGCTTACCGCCCCAATCACTCATTCTGTTATGCGTAGATAATCTCGCTGTAAATGATTTCTCTAACTCTGGACTGAATTTCATTCATTTTCTGTACCCACAGCATAGCATTATCTGCTTTCAGTTTCTCGGTCACATTTTCCTGCTCTGCAATTTGCTTTGTCAGCAGGAGCAAACGCTCCTGTGCCTGTCTGTCAATATCTGCAAGGTAGGAGTTTAGTGTACCCTCAATCAGCATTGTGGTATAGAGGAACTGCTTATGCTCCTTTAGATACTGCTTGTGGCGCTGTCCCCACAAACCGATAGGCTGTGTTTCTTCTTCGGAAAGTATCAGACAAGGGATATAATAATCTCCCTGCAATTCATACCATAAACCGTTGCTTTCATCAAAAATGTACTTGTCCATATAATAAATCCTCCAGTATAATATATTCGCACATACGTCACAGTTCTCCGATTGCCACATTCTCTTATATCTTGTTATCAGATTTTCTTGCCCTTGTGTTTGCCCTTATCAGCTTCCAAGGGAAGAATAAACGTAAGTGAAATCGTATAATAAGTTAAGGTGAGCATTTTGCGATAAACCCTTTATTTTCAAGGCTTTCGGAGGATTTTATTAAAACCCTGTGAGGGTTAATAACCACTTATAAAAATGTGGTTTTCAAATTGCAGTTTGTATAACTGGCAACCCAATCACAATTAAATCTTCACAGCTTTGCTAAGCAGGAAATCTGAAATGATATGCTCCCTTTATGAGAGACAGTAAAATAATAAACTGTCATCACGAAGAGAGCATATCTAAAGATTTCCTGCTTTTTTTATTTTATTAAAAAAATTATAATTCTGCAGAAAGTTCATGCATCCAGAAGGACGCAGCATCATATTCTCTTGGTTCAGATAATACTGGAACGGTGAGGACATCGATTGGTACGTAAAGTATTTTAGCCATTTTAGCAAGGATTTCATCACGAGGCTTTCTTGCATCTGCTTCATATTGTGCAATTCTGACATCAGCAGAATCTTCCGGAAAGCCAAGTGCAATACCTAGTTCTTTTTGTGTGAGATGATTTTTCTGTCTCAAATGTTTTAATTTTCTTCCAAACGTAATCATAATAGAAAATCCTTTCTGTAAGTTATTTTGATTGTGCGAGGTGTCAAATGATATATCATTCGGCACCTCTGGTTTTATGATCTTTATTCCCCGGTACTTCCGAAAGCACCAATATCTCTTGCTTCTCCGAGATCCAGAACAAAGTCGGCAATTAGAACGGGAGTGATAACCAGTTGCCCTACACGGGTATCTTTGCTGAGTATTTGGGATTCTGAACTAACATTGCTGATAATGGCATGAATTTCGCCACGATATCCGGAATCAATAGGCGGAAGTTCGCAGACCAATCCTTTTGCAGCCATGCTGCTTCTTGGAAAGACATAACCGGCATATCCATCCGGAATCATGAGCCCAAATCCTAAGGGAATTCTTGCAATCTCTCCTGGCTTTAATGTGCAGTCATAAGGCATATACACATCGGCGCCGGCATCGTTTTCATGAGGTCGGAAGGGATAATGATCTTTCTCTAACCCAAAGTCGATCAATTTAATTTTCATAAACAGCTTCCCTCCCTTCTACGAGCAGAGGATAATCTGCTTTCATTATTTCTAATGGAGACCAGTCTTTTGGGATGGGGATTCCACAGGACATAGCACCTTCTTCACAACATCCCCTTTGGCAGAAAGGACCGGTCAGCTTCGGTGAAAATAACACCGGATCGAATTCATATAGTTTCTGCCAGATGTCCAACATTACAATTCTTGTTTCGTCGGTATTTCTTCTGCAGATACGCTGACTGATCATATGTTTCCACTCATAAGGTGTAGCACAGATGATCAGAATATTTCTTAAAGCATGGGGGAGGGCATAGCCGGCAGAATCATGATGAAATCCCACAGAACACAATTCCTGATAACATCTGAGATCCGATAAGCAGCTTTGCAGATAGAGATCAATGTATCTCTGTTCGGAAAAAAGGATTTCATATGGGATCACAAATGCAGCTTTTTCTGAATAGTTGCTATATTGCAGAGATGCACTCATGAATTTTACTTCATTCTGATGACGAGTGATCTGTGCAAGAAAACGTCTGCTTGCTCCTACAATCGCAACGGTGATCACAGTAAATTTCTGTACGGTTGGATGGGGAAGACTGGCAATCCGGTCTACAGTTTTATCCGTAAAAGATTTCTGATAAAGAGCCATAAGATCATCCATGTTTTGAATGGAATGCCCCTGTTGGGTAAGCCTTGCTGCGAATACCATGTTTTGAGCTGCTTCCTGAATGGTATAACTATTTAAAATCTTTGTCTCAATGTGATCCATAGGCTTGTTCCTCCTTTATCAAGCTTTCAGCAGAATGAGATAGTTGATGCAGTCTGTGATCTTCTCATCCCATTGTTCTAACTCAAATTGGAGCAGAGAAGAGTAACACATATCATACAGAGATACGACATGCTTCGACATCATTCCGGCCAGAGCAGCCTTAGGTGTGCATCCCTGTAACGAGGCAGCGATTTTAAATGCACTCAGGCGATCAATGCGGTCTCCGGTGTATTCTTTTTTCTTGTGTGCCAGTACATCGGCACATTTTCGATATTGTTGTTCAAGGACAACATTAAATTCATTTTGTGTCATATTGTAATTCCTCCTTCGTAAAATGATTTATAATTCGGGTTCCCGTGTCTTTTGTTTTTTTGGAACCTGGTTGTGGAGAATTGCTTCCACATTTTTGTCTACGGTTCTTAAATCTTGTGTCAGATCCTTTAGAGATCGGATGGATGATTTTTGCTGGTCGATCTGTTCCTGCAAGCTGGCTTTTTGTTCCTTCAATGTTTTGATAGGAAGCATCTTTCCATCTGGATAAAAAGATTTCAGCCAGTCACGGGCTTCTTCATATGCTTGAATTTCAGCGGTGTGTTCCTTTCGGAATCTGCCTTTGTTTTTCGCTTTTAAAAATTCGGTATAGATTGCTTTCTGTGCAAAATATTGTCCGGTGTAATGGATCTGCCGGTTGATGCTTTTCAAATCTGCATTCATTTCCATAAGCTGATTTGTTGCCTGATCTAACTGTTTTTGAGATTCGGAAAAGGCATTTTTTAATTCGGTTTGGGTATTGTATCCATGTTCTTGCACATAGATAATGGTATTTGCCATTTCCTGAAGATTGGATATTTTTACCCGATGAGCATATCCGGGACTTTGCATTGCTTTCACATTTTTCTGAAGATCTACTACCAACCGTAAATGAGATCTGACATAAAGAATGGTTATCGGATTTTTTCGTAAGAAGAGCTGTTCCAAATGTTCTTTGCCGTATTGAGTTCCCAAAGCTTTCTCTGTAATCCGTTTGCCCCGATCCGGATGGAGATAACGATATCTTCCTCTTTCTTCAATGACGGAAATCTGATATTTTTCAAAAAGCAGAGATTGGAATTCCCGAAAGCTTTTAGAATGCGGGCTGCATTCTTTGATGGCATTCCTAAGTTCTTGCTTCTGTGTCTGAAATGTGGTGGCAGTTGGTTTCAATCCATCTGCAATGATTTTTTGTTTGTCTCTTCTAATTTTTTCTGCCCGGATTTTTGCGCCATATATTCAGCCTGTGTGATTTTTGTTTCAGCCGGAGAGAGAAGATTAATCTGATGAAGTCCCTCCTGGATGCACATATCCATAATTTCTTTCTTGAAATAATTCAGAAATTTATTTGTGGATCGGTGTTTGTATCCGGCAATTTCTTCATGGGGCTTATCCATGTAACTCTGTCTTCTGACAGCTTCTTTACGGACACTGTTGATCACAATGTGCGTATGGATATTGCCGGAACCATTGTGACCATCGGTATGTGTCACGATAAGAGCCTGATATCCCGGAAAGATTTTCTTTGCAAGTTCTAAAGATAGAGCCTGTGCTTTTTCTCCGGTCAGCCCACATTCTGATTTGTCATCTGGATCAAAACTGATGATATAGTGATGACTTTTGATTTCAGATCTGCTTCGGTTCTTTTTAAAATGTTCATTACATTCATAGCATTCAACATCAAAAGTATCGGGATTACAGTTGAGACCATCCACATATAATTCATCTCTTCGCAGTGGCCGATTAAATTCATCGAGAATCATTTTTCCGGTTGATTCATCATGTTGAAAGATGAGATAATCCAGAGCATCTGAATAGTTTGCATTTCGACTTTTAATATGTTTCACTATTGCCACGATAATCACCTATCATTTTAGCAGTTCCTTTTTAACCTATAGAGGTCGTAAAGACATTGCTGGATTTCGTTTGTTACAGATTTAGAGTACGCTCCTCCTGTATTGAAATATTTTGCGATCTGATTAAGATTAGAGCCGATTTTTCCATACTCTGCTAAGAGCATTTTTATTGTTTGGCTATCAATGACAACTTCATAGTGTATAGCCATTTTGTGATCTAAAATCAGGTTTCTCAGATAATCAGAACGGGATAATTTCGCCTGAGAAGCGGCATGATTGACTAACTCTAATTCAATGTCACTTAATCTTAAACAAATGATATTAGAGTGTTTCATTTCATTTCTTTTTTTCTTTGGTGCCATGTTCCTCCTCCCTTAATTGAGTGCTTCCAACTTCAGGGCACTCCACTAGAAATATCAGCTGTCCCTTCTGATACTTCTGGTGTTGCGTACACATTTTATGTGGAAGCCAATCTGACATTTTGTGAATGTCAGTAACGAGGGTATGGGGAGCGTAATCCACATCAAGATAAAACTCAGAGTAATCGGAAAGCCAAAACGGCGATACCGTATTACTGGGTGGATCTTGCTCTTGAAAGATTAACCCTCTCATATAACGAAAGGCTCAGAGGGCAAAATACAGGGCGAGATAGAAAAAAAAGTAAAAAAACTGCTATACTACCATTCAGGAACAATAAAAAAAAGCGACTTTTAGAATAGTAGGGGTATGAAGAAAATGGTAAAACAAATCATGAAAGATATATTTTTCCTGGGACAAAAATCTGAGCTGGCAACAAAAGCGGATCTTCAAATAGGAAGGGATTTAATGGACACGTTAGCTGCGAACCGTGAGGGATGTGTTGGAATGGCAGCGAATATGATCGGTGTGAAAAAACGTGTTATTATTGTAAATATGGGATTTGTAGATGTGGTAATGTTTAATCCTGTATTGGTAAAAAAAGAATTGCCTTATGAAACCGAAGAAGGATGCTTATCTCTTCCGGGAGTGCGTAAGACAACGAGATATCAGACGATAGAAGTTGAATATTTGGATATGAATTGGAAGAAACAGAATTTGAAACTTGACGGTTGGACCGCACAGATTTGTCAGCATGAGCTGGATCATTTGGAAGGCATACTGATTTAAGCAGAGAGAAATTTACAGGAGTGATACTTTATGGGATCGGAAAGAACAGATGAATTATATAAGGTTTTACTCGGCAAAGGATATCCGAAAGAACTCTGTGCAGAAATAGCCTATAAGAATCTGAATACAGATTATACAGCTACCAGAATGTTGGGATACTTGTATCGTTACACAGAGCCTAGACTGGAAGATGTGATAGATGAAATGATTGCAATCCTAAGTGACCGGGAAGAAATCATAAAGAAAAAAGAAATGGAACAGGCGCAGGCTGTTATAAATGAGATTTATAGGAATGGATTATAAATTTTTTATTAGTCACCCTGTAAAAATCCTCTTTTTCCTTTCGTTATATAGAAGGATCTTTTTCCTTCCTATATGAAAGAAGAAAGAGGGTTTTTTATATGTCAGAAAAAAGATGTTATACCGTAAAAGAGATTCAGGAAATTTTAGATGTAAGCCGCCCGACGGTCTATGCATTATTAAAGAAAAAAGAATTCCGATGGATCCAGTTGGATGGAGGAAAGTACAGAATTTCAAAAAAGAGTTTTGATGACTGGCTTGATAATCAGCCGGAGTAAAAAATCTGGGATGTTGATTGAGAGAAAAAGTCGCAATCGACATCCTAATTTTTTATTTGAAAATGATGTATGATGCAGAAAAGAAAGGAGAGTCAATCAGATGAATCAAGTTGTTATAGAAGAAACTTCGTTTGAAGAAGTGCTTTCTGAAATAGAGGAGAACAGTAAATACAAGCGGCTTCCTCCAAAGGAAAAAAATTGGATGACAGTTCCGGAGATGGGAAATCTTTTGGGACTAAAGAAGACAGGTAGATACTGGCTGGTTCAGAAAAATTATTTTGAATGCAGAGAAATCGCAGGACAGATGCGAGTGAATATTGCGAGCTTTGAGAAATGGTATGCAAACCAGGTGAAGTATCATAAAGTGAACGGGGAAGAACCGGGGAAAAACCTAAAAAAATGGTCTTATTCCATATCAGAAGTTGCCAAGATGTTGGGGATTAGTGAAACTACGGTTTATGATCTGATTAGACGTGACGGTATAAAACAGTTACTGTTGATTACTGGATCAGGATTCCGAAAAAATCTTTTCAGGAATGGTATGAGAAGCAATCGAAATATCGCACACAGAAAGACAGGGAAAAGGACAAGGAGCTGGAAGGAGCAACAATTACCATGCCGGAAATGGCAAGGCTTCTGGGAATTCCAAGACGTCAGGTATATGAGATTTTGAAGAATTCTAAATACAGCCATTTTTTGAAACGATTGAAATTGCAGAGAAGAAAAGAATTACAAAAGAGAGCTTTCAGAAATTTTAGATGGACAAGATCATTATAAATTGGATCCGGCCAACGATTATGAAGAGTTGTCAATGGAACAAAATTTTAGTCTGGCAAATTACAGACGAAAGAAATTAGCCAAAACCGGAGACCGTAGCAAAAATGGAAATCTTGGTTATCTAACATTTGACGAGGCAGCATTTCTTGCAAAGGTCAGTAGAGGGATGATTTACAAATGGATAGATGATGGGAAATTTTCGGCAGTGAAGATTGGAAACATAGCCAGAGTAAAAAGAGATGAATTTAAAGCTTGGTTGGAAGAAAGGAAAGGGAATTAACATGGCATCGATCAGAGAAAGAAACGGAAAATTTAATGTGATTTATAACTATAAGGATGACTCCGGCAAACGGAGACAGAAGTGGGAAACATATGATACAAAAGCAGAAGCAAAGAAGCGGAAAAGAGAAATCGAATATAAACAGGAAATGGGTTCGCTTGTTGTGAGAAAGTGCAATACATTGTCAGATCTGCTCACGGAATACGTTTCCCTGTATGGAAAAGAAAAATGGGCATTATCCACTTATGAAGGGAATGTAGGTCTGATCAGAAACTATATTGAGCCTATGATTGGATTGGTGAAACTTCGGAGATCAATACTCGTTTTATGGAAAGATATTATCAGGGATTGCTACAGACAAAAGCAGTTGGAAATCCGGCGAAGGGGAATAAGAAAAATGAATATGTTTCTGCAAGTACCGTCAGAGAAATCCACAAATTACTTCGCAATTGTTTTGAGCAGGCAATCAAATGGGAGATGATAGAAAAAAATCCGTGTACCTATGCAACGGTGCCGAAACATAAATCACAGAAACGAGAAATCTGGACAGCAGAAACCTTGATGTATGCAATGGATGTGTGTGAAGATGAACGGTTGAAGCTGGCAATCAATCTGTCATTTTCCTGTTCCCTACGATTAGGGGAATTACTTGGTTTGACCTGGGACTGTGTAGATATTTCTCCGGAAGCAATCGAAGAAAATCGTGCATACGTTTATATCAATAAAGAAACACAACGGGTAACAAAGGAAACTCTGAAAAATCTGGAAGGAAAAGATGTGTTGCTGGTTTTCCCTTCACAGCATAAATCTAATACAACGGTTCAGATTTTGAAAACACCAAAGACAGAGAGCAGTATCCGTAAAGTATTTCTTCCAAAGAGTGTTGCAAATATGCTGGTTGAATGGAAATCGGAGCAGGACGAAGTAAAGAAGTCTTAGGAGAGGAATATATAGATTATAATCTGGTGATGGCAACAACCTTTGGAAATCCTATTGGCACCGGAGCAATCAGGGGTCAATTAAATAAACTGATCGAAGAACATAACCTTCCGCCGGTTGTCTTTCACAGTTTGAGGCATAGCAGTGTGACATATAAATTAAAACTGAATGGCGGAGACATCAAAGCGGTTCAAGGGGATTCCGGTCATTCACAAGTGGATATGGTAACAGATGTATATTCCCATATTATTGATGAGGATAGAAGACGAAACGCAGAATTATTCGAGGAAGCCTTCTATGAAAAGAAAAATCTGGATCCAAAGATGCGGAAGGAAACAGCATCCCAGACAGTAGATGTACCGGATGATGTAGATGCAGAGCTGCTTGCAAAAGTATTGGCAAATCCGGAAATGAAAGCATTGCTGGCTTCGTTGGCAAAGGCGATGAGATAAAAGAAACAAAATTTAGTTGTTATAAATTTTGTTTCAGCTATATATAGAATAGAAGTAATAGATAATGTGATATAGGGAAAGATAAAGGAAATAGAATAAAATTAATTAAGTTACATATAATTTGGTGAAAAGGTGTTTGGTGTTATTATTACTACTGGACAAAATGTCGGTTTTAATATAAAATATAATTGCTTGACAAATTTGATTTTGTGTGGTAATAGACATTTTGTCTACTTTGGAGGTTATTATGGAGATGAAAGGAACGACCCGAATTATAAGAACAGAGATACAACATTTTAAAAATGTTGACTATGGCGAAATAAAATATATGAATTATAGAAGCGTTGAAAAAAATGCTTGTCTTGATGGAAATGATCTTGTGGGAATTTATGGTCAAAATGGTTCCGGAAAGACCGCCATGATAGAAGCCTTTGATATCCTTAAAACAATTCTTTCAGGTGAAGAAATTAGTTATACTGAGTTTGAAGGAATTGATTGGCGAAGGGAATAAAACCAACATGATTAACTACATTTTTTATCGAGAATGGTAATCAAAAATATAAAGTTGAATACAGTTTTAAATTAAATAAATGTACAAAAGATCAAAAAATACAGATTGTAAAGGAAACGTTAGTGTATTGGCGAAGAGGTGCATCCTGGAAAACTAAGAGAAGCTTATCATTTGAAAATCCTTTTTATGATTCAGAATTTATTTTAGAAGATACGGCTTCGGGCTTTGAGTCTGATTATATGAAATATTATAAAAACATTTCATTTTTGAATCATTCTCAAAAATTAGCTGTTTTGTGTGCTCAAAAGAATATTTCAATTTTATTTAATGATATAGCAATTAAA
>ENA-OQDE01000557-OQDE01000557.1-human-gut-metagenome-genome-assembly--contig:-NODE-557-length-20868-cov-2.432429_pt1 | contig 20868 bp, 20 predicted proteins | sample MGYA00242768_ERZ504595 | MGnify/ENA primary metagenome ERZ504595 (study PRJEB26092, sample SAMD00036307) | human gut metagenome | host: Homo sapiens | study: EMG produced TPA metagenomics assembly of... | reverse complement strand
GGCGAAATACCAAAGAGTCGCGGACTTCGCAAAAATGTTTGCGTGTAAGCGGAAGCATAATGACCTAGAAGAAGTAGGACACGATACGTACCACCACACCATGTTTGAAATGCTTGGTAACTGGTCGTTCGGCGATTACTTCAAGAAAGAAGCGATCAGCTGGGCGTGGGAATATCTGGTAGAAGTCTTGAAACTGAATCCGGAACATCTCTATGCAACCGTATTTGAAGGAAGTCCCGAAGAAGGATTGAGCCGTGACGACGAAGCTGCTTCTTATTGGGAACAGTTCTTGCCAAAGGATCACATCATCAACGGTAACAAACACGACAACTTCTGGGAAATGGGTGATACAGGACCTTGCGGACCTTGTTCCGAAATCCATATCGACCTCCGTCCTGCTGAAGAACGCGCCAAGATCTCCGGTCGCGACCTCGTGAACCACGATCATCCGCAGGTAATTGAAATCTGGAATCTCGTATTCATGCAATACAACCGCAAAGCAGATGGCAGCCTTGAGCCGCTTCCTGCAAAGGTTATTGACACCGGTATGGGATTCGAACGCCTTTGTATGGCTTTACAAGGAAAAACATCCAACTACGATACAGACGTATTCCAGCCAATGCTGAAAGCTATTGCAGCTATGTCGGGTACAGAATACGGAAAAGATAAGCAGCAGGACATCGCCATGCGTGTAATTGCCGACCATATCCGTACTATTGCATTCTCTATCACAGACGGTCAGTTGCCTTCTAACGCGAAAGCTGGTTATGTGATCCGCCGTATCCTTCGCCGTGCTGTTCGTTACGGATATACTTTCCTCGGACAGAAACAGGCATTTATGTATAAGTTGCTTCCTGTATTGATTGATAACATGGGAGAAGCTTATCCTGAGCTGGTTGCACAAAAGACACTGATTGAAAAAGTAATCAAGGAAGAAGAAGAATCATTCCTCCGCACTTTGGAAACTGGTATCCGTCTATTGGATAAGACAATGGAAGATACCAAAGCCAATGGAAAAACTGAAATCAGCGGTAAAGATGCCTTTACTTTATATGATACATTCGGTTTCCCGCTCGACTTGACAGAGCTGATTCTCCGTGAAAACGGAATGACTGTCAACATTGAAGAGTTCAATGAAGAAATGCAGCAACAGAAACAGCGTGCACGTAATGCCGCCGCCATCGAAACAGGTGACTGGATTGTACTGAAAGAAGGGACTACTGAATTCGTTGGTTACGATTACACTGAATACGAGGCTTCTATCCTTCGTTACCGTCAGATCAAACAAAAGAACCAGACATTGTATCAGATTGTACTCGACTATACTCCGTTCTATGCAGAAAGTGGTGGTCAGGTCGGTGATACCGGTGTATTGGTAAGCGAGTTCGAAACGATTGAAGTGGTCGATACAAAGAAAGAGAATAATCTTCCGATACATATTACCAAAAAGTTACCCGAACATCCGGAAGCTCCATGATGGCTTGTGTAGATACCGACAAACGTGCTGCCTGCGCAGCTAATCACTCGGCGACCCACTTGCTGGATGCTGCTTTACGTGAAGTATTGGGTGAACACATCGAACAGAAAGGTTCATTGGTTACACCGGATTCATTACGTTTCGACTTCTCTCACTTCCAGAAAGTGACCGATGAAGAAATCCGTAAAGTTGAACATATCGTCAATGCAAGAATCCGCGCTAATATCCCATTGAAAGAATATCGCAATATTCCTATCGAGGAAGCTAAGGAGTTGGGGGCTATCGCTCTCTTTGGTGAAAAGTATGGCGACAGAGTTCGTGTGATCCAGTTCGGCACTTCTATCGAGTTCTGCGGTGGTACACACGTAGCTGCAACCGGAAATATCGGTATGGTAAAAATCATCTCCGAAAGTTCTGTTGCTGCCGGCGTTCGCCGTATTGAAGCTTATACCGGAGCACGCGTGGAAGAAATGCTGGATACAATACAAGATACACTTAGCGACTTGAAGGCTCTCTTCAACAATGCTCCTGATTTGGGTATTGCAATCCGCAAATATCTGGATGAAAATGCAGGATTGAAGAAGCAGGTGGAAGACTTCATGAAAGAAAAAGAAGCAGCGCTGAAGGAAAGACTGTTGAAGAATATACAAGAAATTCACGGCATCAAAGTGGTTAAGTTCTGTGCTCCGCTACCGGCAGAAGTAGTGAAGAATATCGCTTTCCAACTTCGTGGTGAGATTACAGAAAACTTGTTCTTCGTTGCCGGAAATATAGATAACGGAAAACCGATGCTGACAGTCATGCTTAGCGACAATCTGGTTGCGAGTGGTCTGAAAGCTGGCAATTTAGTGAAAGAAGCTGCCAAACTAATTCAAGGCGGTGGCGGTGGTCAGCCTCACTTTGCAACCGCAGGAGGTAAAAACACTGACGGACTACCGGCAGCTGTTGAAAAAGTACTGGAGCTAGCAGGAATCTAAAAGTAAATGAAAAGGAGTCTAATAAAAAGATAATAGGCTCGTTTTACATAAAGATTTAAAATTAGGCGCAGATTACGCGAATTACACGGATTTTTTATTCTTAAAACCGTGTAATCTACGAAATCCGCGCCTAAATATTACACTAATCGAGGCACCGATAAGCACTGTCCGGCACCGAGGAATATCGACCGGATGTAGAAGTCTATTTGTCTCTCTTAAAAAATATTAAGCCTATAATTTAGGCTTGTCACAGTTTTTTTCTACCTTTGTGACCAGATTAATTATTTTTCTTATCCTTCAAATAAATAAAATAAGTAATCACTAATACCTAAAGAATGATGAGAACACCTGCTTATCTATGCCTGCTGTTAACCTGCATGCTCATTTCTTGTACCCCTACGCAAGAAAAACACGAAATAGATTACACATCTTATGTAAATCCATTTATCGGAACAGACTTCACTGGAAACACTTATCCTGGAGCCCAAGCTCCTTTCGGCATGGTGCAACTTAGCCGGACAACGGACTCCCCGGATGGACCGTATCTCCGGTTATTTCTATCCGGACAGTACGATTGCCGGTTTCAGCCACACACATCTTTCCGGCACTGGAGCGGGAGATTTGTATGACATCTCTTTCATGCCTGTCACTCTTCCCTACAAAGAAGCGGAAGCACCACTTGGCATCCATTCTAAATTCTCCCACAAGGATGAAAGTGCTCATGCCGGTTATTATCAAGTACGCCTGACTGATTATAACATCAACGTCGAACTGACTGCCACCGAGCGTTGTGGTATCCAACGTTATACGTTTCCGGAAGCCCAATCTGCTATCTTCTTAAATCTGAAGAAAGCCATGAACTGGGATTTTACCAACGATTCTCATATCGAAGTCGTAGACTCCGTCACCATTCAAGGTTACCGTTTCTCCAACGGCTGGGCACGCGATCAACACATCTATTTCCGCACCCGATTCTCCAGGCCTTTTGAGAAAATGGAACTGGACACAACTGCCATCATCAAAGACAATAAACGTATCGGCACAGCTGTTATCGCCCGCTTCGATTTCAACACCCAAAAGGATGAACAGATATTGGTAAACACTGCCATTTCCGGTGTCAGTATGGAAGGAGCAACCAAAAACCTGCAAACTGAAGTCCCCGAAAATGACTTCGACAAATACTTGGCGGAAACAAAAGCAAACTGGAATCGCCAGCTCGGAAAGATTGAAATAAAAGGTGATAATGAGAACGATAAAGTGAACTTCTACACCGCTCTCTATCACTCAATGATTGCTCCAACTATTTACAGTGATGTAGACGGAGCTTACTACGGCCCCGATAAGAAAGTACACCAGCCAACGGCTGGGTTAATTATAGCACTTTCTCCCTATGGGATACATACCGTGCCGCCCACCCGCTCTTTACTTATACCGAACCCGAGCGTGTAAACGACATGGTGAAATCCTTCATCGCCTTCTACGAACAGAATGGCCGCCTACCGGTGTGGAACTTCTACGGAAGTGAAACAGACATGATGATCGGTTATCATGCTGTTCCTGTTATTGTAGACGCCTATCTGAAAGGAATCGGCGACTTCGACGCAAAGAAAGCCTTGGATGCTTGCATAGCAACGGCTAATCTGGATAATTACCGCGGCATCGGACTCTACAGAGAATTAGGATACATACCTTACAACGTAACAAACCACTACAACGCAGAAAACTGGTCGTTATCCAAAACACTGGAATACGCTTTCGATGACTATTGCATTGCCGAAATGGCGAAGAAGATGGGCAAACAAGACATTGCGGACGAATTTTACAAACGTTCTCAAAACTACAAGAATGTTTATAACCCCGCTACTTCTTTCATGCAGCCACGTGACGACAAAGGCATCTTTATCAAGGACTTCAAGGCCGATGACTATACACCACACATTTGCGAAAGCAACGGATGGCAATACTTTTGGTCTGTTCAGCATGACATTAACGGACTGATCGACCTTGTAGGAGGTAAAAACCGATTTGCCGAAAAACTGGACAGTATGTTCACCTATCATCCGGCAGCAGATGACGAACTTCCGATCTTCAGCACGGGCATGATAGGACAATATGCGCATGGCAATGAGCCAAGCCATCACGTTATTTATCTGTTCAATGCTATAGGACACGAAAATCGCACACAAGAATATGTGGCCAAAGTGATGAACGAGCTCTACAAGAACGAACCAGCCGGTCTTTGTGGCAACGAAGATTGCGGACAGATGTCAGCATGGTATGTATTCAGTGCGATGGGATTCTACCCCGTCAATCCCGTCAGTGGAAAATATGAGATAGGTACTCCCCTATTCCCGGAAATGCAATTACATCTGGCAAATGGAAAGACTTTCACCGTATTGGCCCCCAAAGTAAACAAAGAAAATATCTATATCCAATCCATCAAAATAGATGGAAAACCGTATGACAAAACATATCTTACTCACGAGCAAATCATGAGTGGAGCGACTGTCGAATTCGAAATGAGTAACACCCCTAAAGCAATTGGAGTCATATTCAAAGATAAAAACCCATAAATGAAACATGAACTTAGTCCATCGAGAGAATGAATGAAAACTTTGATGTAACCTATAAAGCACTATTTCGACGGTACTATCCCAGCCTGATTTTCTATGCAACCCGTTTGGTGGGAGAAGAAGAAGAAGCAGAGGATGTAGTGCAGGACGTATTTGTAGAATTATGGAAGCGGAAAGACCACATAGAGATAGGCGACCAAATCCAGGCCTTTCTCTATCGTGCCGTTTACACCCGTGCCCTTAATGTCTTGAAACACCGCAGTGTGGAAGACGGTTATTGTGTTGCCATGGAAGAAATCAACCAAAGACGCGCAGAATTCTATCAACCGGACAACAACGAAGTGATTCGGAGGATCGAAGACAAGGAACTCCGCAAGGAAATTCATGATGCAATTAATGAGCTCCCTGACAAATGCAAAGAGGTTTTCAAACTTAGCTATCTGCATGATATGAAAAACAAGGAAATAGCCGATATTCTCGGAGTTTCACTCCGCACGGTGGAAGCCCATATGTATAAGGCTTTAAAATACTTGCGTGGCCGACTCGATCCTCTTTGGGCGATTCTTTTCTTATTTTTATGGCGATTATAATAAGTGTTTTTGCGTTTTGAATTGTATTACTAATATGAAGGAAAAGAAAATGAGTAATCTGAGTGAAGAAATAATAAACAGATATCTGACAGGACAGTGTTCTGAAGAAGAGCTTATCGAGGTCAATGCCTGGATGAAGGAATCGGAAGAAAACGCCCGCCAGCTCTTTCGTATGGAAGAAATTTATCATTTGGGTAAATTCGACCAGTACACTGATGAACAACGGATACTTCGTGCGGAAAAACAACTCTATAAAAAGCTGGACGAAGAGAAAGGTAAACAGAGCAAAATACTAAGCATGCATCGCTGGATGAAATATGCCGCAGTGATTGCTGCAATGTTGGTCATGGGTGGTGGAATCGGATATTGGTTCTATCAAAGCGGAAACAATCAACAAATGATGGTCGCAGTAGCCAGCGAAGGCATTGTTAAGGAGGTAGTCTTGCCGGATGGTAGCAAGGTTTGGCTGAACAATGCAGCAACCTTGAAATATCCACGTGAGTTCTCCGAAAAGGAACGCAATGTCTACCTGGAAGGAGAAGCTTATTTTGAGGTCACCAAAAACCGCCATAAGCCATTCACCGTTCAAAGTGATGCAATACGCGTACGCGTACTGGGAACTACGTTCAATTTAAAATCCGATAAGCGTTGCCGGATAGCGGAGGCGACACTTATTGAAGGTGAGATTGAAGTAAAAGGCAATAAGGAAGAGGGGCAGATTATCCTCACTCCAGGGCAACGTGCGAACTGAACAAAAATAATGGACGATTGACCGTGAAACAAGTGGATGCCAAGTTGGATGCTGTTTGGCACGATAATCTGATTCCATTCCAAAAAGCAGATATCTTCACCATCACCAAAGCGCTGGAGCGTTTCTATGATGTGAAAATCATTCTATCTCCTGACATTCAGACGGGTAAAACTTACTCCGGTGTACTGAAAAGGAAATCGAATATCGAGTCAGTGTTAAAATCATTGCAAAACTCTATACCTATTGATTATAAAATTGTCGGAAACAATATCTTCATTTCTCCCAAATAAGAAGTAAAAGATGAACCGGCTAAAACTTAAAAGCTATTAATACCATGAAATTAAAAACATTCCTAATAGTAGGATGTTTAGGAGGTTTATTCACACTTAGCTCCTGTACAGCCCCCACTAATGTAAAAGACTATAGTGCTTACGTCAACCCTTTCATCGGTACCGTGGACATGGTCATACCTTCCCCGGAGCGGTAGTTCCCCACGGATGATTCAGCCCAGCCCGGACACCCGGATCGATGGTTGGGATGCTTGTTCCGGTTATTATTATGCCGACTCTACCATCAATGGTTTCTCTCACACACACGTCAGTGGTACAGGTTGTTGCGACTATGGAGATGTCTTGCTCATGCCAACCGTAGGTAAACAACAATATCGAACAACCGATCCCCAAAGCCAGCGACTGGCATACGCTTCCTCTTTCTCGCACAAGAATGAAATTGCAGAACCAGGATATTATTCTGTCTTTCTCGATACTTATCAGGTGAAAGCTGAAATTTCATCCACCAAACGAGGAGCAATCCATCGCTATACTTTTCCCGAAAACACCGAATCCGGATTTATCATCGACCTGGATTACAGCCTACAACGACAGACTAACTCCGAGATGGAAATAGAAGTAATAAGCGATACGGAAATCTGTGGACATAAGAAAACAACTTATTGGGCTTTCGACCAATATATCAACTTCTACGCTAAATTTTCCAAACCATTCTCTTATACGCTCGTTACGGACTCTATCACCATGGACAATGGTAAACGACTTCCTGTCTGCAAAGCATTATTGCATTTCAACACCAGTAAAGACGAGCAGGTTCTTGTTAAAGTAGGTGTGTCCGCTGTCGATATTGCCGGTGCACGGAAGAACGTTGAATCAGAAATTCCCGGATGGGATTTCGAAAAAGTACGTAAAGACGCACGTACGGCATGGAATGAATATCTTTCCAAAATTGATATTACAACTTCCGATAAAGAAGATAAAGCCATCTTCTACACAGCCCTCTATCACACGGGAATCAGTCCAAATCTGTTCACTGATGCAGACGGACGTTATTTAGGAATGGATCTTGAAGTGCATCAAGGAGACACCCTTAATCCGATATACACTGTCTTTTCTTTATGGGATACTTTCCGTGCGCTACATCCGCTAATGACTATCATTGATCCCGATTTGAATAATCACTTTATCAATTCGTTAATTAAGAAACATCAGGAAGGTGGGATATACCCCATGTGGGACTTGGCTTCCAATTACACCGGCACTATGATTGGTTATCATGCTGTTCCGGTCATCGTGGATGCTACATGAAAGGGTATCGCAATTTTGATGCCAAAGAGGCTTATAAAGCCTGCCTGCGTGCCGCCGAATATGACACTATCGGCATCAAATGTCCGGATTTGGTATTGCCTCATCTCATGCCTAAAGCAAAATATTATAAGAATGCCATCGGATATATCCCTTGTGACCGCGAAAACGAATCAGTGGCCAAAGCTCTGGAATATGCGTATGATGACTGGTGTATCTCTATCTTTGCAGAAGCGATGAGTGATTTTGAATCCAAAGCAAAGTATGAACGCTTCGCCAAGGCGTACGAATTTTATTTCGACAAGTCAATCCGCTTCATGCGTGGATTAGATTCAAAAGGTGAATGGCGTACTCCATTCAATCCGCGCGCATCTACTCACCGTAGCGATGATTATTGTGAAGGAACAGCTTGGCAATGGACTTGGTTTGTGCCGCATGATGTAGAAGGATTAGTCAATCTGATGGGTGGAGAAGATGCTTTTGTACAGAAACTTGATTCCTTATTCTCGGCCGATTCATACTTGAAGGTGAGACAACCTCATCAGATATCAGCGGACTGATCGGGCAATATGCACATGGAAACGAACCCAGTCATCATGTAATCCATTTGTATAACTACGTTAACCGCCCTTGGAGAACTCAAGAGTTGGTAGATAGTGTTTACCGGAGCCAGTATGCCAACAGTATAGATGGTCTTTCGGGTAATGAGGACTGCGGTCAGATGTCTGCCTGGTATATACTCAACTCTATGGGATTCTATCAAGTATGTCCCGGCAAGCCGGTATATTCCATCGGCGTCCTGCTTTCGACAAAGCGGTTATCAATCTGCCGGAAGGAAAGACTTTCAGTATTGTAGTAAAGAATAATGGGAAAAAGAATAAATACATTGAAAGTGTATTGCTGAACGGTAAGGCTCTAAACATTCCATTCTTTAACCATCAGGATATTGCGAATGGAGGAACGATGGAAATCAAGATGACCGATCATCCTACGAAATGGGGAGTCCTCTCTCCGGCTCTCTCCTCCAAAGAAGAGGAATGAGTTGGTACTGGGTTCAAAATTGAATAAAAAAACAAAACCTTGAAAAATAAATTGGCTCAATTGATTTCTGATTCGATTGAGCATAAATAATAAATAAGACCATGAAAAAGTATCTCCTATTAGTATGTGCATTAAGTTGTATCGTCTTTGCAAAAGCCAAAGACTGGACGCAGTATGTCAATCCGCTTATGGGTTCTCAATCTAGTTTCGAGTTATCAACTGGTAATACTTATCCGGCCATTGCCCGTCCATGGGGGATGAATTTCTGGACTCCACAGACAGGAAAGATGGGAGACGGATGGCAATACACTTATACGGCTAATAAGATTCGTGGATTTAAACAAACACATCAACCCAGTCCGTGGATTAATGATTACGGACAATTCTCTATTATGCCCGTAGTAGGCAAACCGGAATTCAATGAAGAGAAGCGTGCCAGTTGGTTTGCCCACAAAGGAGAAACCGCCACTCCTTATTATTATAAAGTATATCTTGCAGAGCATGATGTAGTGACAGAAATGGCTCCAACCGAGCGTGCCGTTCTTTTCCGTTTCACTTTTCCGGAAAACGATCATTCGTATGTTGTAGTGGATGCCTTTGATAAGGGATCGTATATTAAGGTTATTCCGGAAGAAAACAAGATTATCGGTTACACGACTCGCAACAGCGGTGGAGTTCCCGAAAACTTTAAAAATTACTTTATTATTGAATTCGACAAGCCTTTCACTTATAAAGCTACGGTAGCCAATGACAATCTGCAGGAAAATGTTACCGAACAGACAACGGATCATGCCGGAGCCATTATTGGTTTCCAAACACATAAAGGCGAACAAGTACATGCAAGGATTGCTTCTTCTTTCATCAGTTTTGAACAGGCAGCTTTGAATATGAAAGAGTTGGGCAAAGATAATATCGAACAGCTAGCCAAAAAAGGAAAAGAAGCGTGGAACCAAGTGTTAGGCAAGATAGAAGTAGAAGGAGGCAATCTCGATCAATATCGCACATTCTATTCTTGTTTATATCGTTCATTGCTCTTCCCACGCAAATTCTACGAACTGGATGCTGCCGGCCAACCTGTTCATTACAGTCCTTATAATGGGCAAGTATTACCGGGGTATATGTATACCGACACAGGCTTTTGGGATACTTTCCGTTGCCTATTCCCGTTATTGAACCTAATGTACCCGTCAGTCAACAAGGAAATGCAGGAAGGTCTGATCAATACATATAAAGAGAGCGGTTTCTTCCCGGAATGGGCAAGTCCGGGGCACAGAGGCTGTATGGTTGGTAACAACTCTGCTTCTGTCTTAGTGGATGCTTACATGAAAGGAGTGAAAGTGGACGATATAAAAACATTGTATGAAGGGCTGATTCACGGAACGGAGAATGTACATCCACAAGTATCATCAACAGGACGTCTGGGATATGAATATTACAATAAACTGGGTTACGTGCCTTATGATGTAAAAATCAATGAGAACGCCGCACGCACGTTGGAATATGCATACAATGACTGGTGTATCTACCAACTGGCAAAGGAACTTAAACGTCCGAAAAAAGAGATTAATCTTTTCGCAAAACGTGCCATGAACTACAAGAATCTTTTCGATAAGGAATTTAAGTTAATGCGTGGACGCAACGAAGATGGTACATTCCAATCTCCTTTCTCTCCGCTGAAATGGGGGGACGCCTTTACGGAAGGAAATAGCTGGCACTATACTTGGTCTGTATTCCACGATCCTCAAGGATTGATTGACTTGATGGGTGGAAAAGAGATGTTTATCACCATGATGGATTCTGTTTTTGCCGTACCTCCTATTTTTGATGATAGCTACTACGGCCAAGTGATTCATGAAATCCGTGAAATGACTGTGATGAATATGGGTAACTATGCACATGGCAATCAACCGATTCAGCACATGATTTATTTATATGACTATGCAGGACAACCTTGGAAAGCCCAATACTGGTTGCGCCAAGTAATGGATCGTATGTACTCTCCTACTCCGGACGGCTATTGTGGCGATGAAGACAACGGACAAACTTCTGCCTGGTATGTATTCTCGGCATTAGGTTTCTATCCTGTTTGTCCGGGAACGGATGAATATATTATAGGTGCTCCGTTATTCAAGAAAGCTACACTCCATTTTGAGAATGGCAATAGTTTGGTTATTGATGCTCCGAATAACAGTAAGAAGAATTTTTATGTCAATTCGATGAATGTCAATGGTGCTGATTACACTAAAAATTATCTCCGACACGAAAATTTGCTCAAGGGAGGTACAATCAGTGTTGAAATGAGCAATCAACCTAATCAGAATAGAGGAACTAAAGAAGAAGATATGCCCTATTCTTTCTCTAAAGAGCAATAGTCTCCACCCTATATTTTAAGTTTTTATCCCTGTTTCAGCTACCAGCTATCTTCGGAAGAGGGTTGTCCATCAAGGGAACAGTTAAAAACAATAGCCTGAAAGCAAAGAAGTCTGCTTTCAGGCTATTGTTTTTAATAGTTTTCACTACTTTTGCATAACAAACTACATATAAATCATGAAAGAAAAGATTGACTTTGCAAAAGTGCCTTATCAATATGCAATGTGCCTAAACCGACAATGTCCTCAAGCAAATACTTGTCTAAGACAACTCACAGAACAAAGTGTACCAGAAAATATCGAGCATTGGGTTATTATCAGTCCAAAACTTTTGGCCAACATAAAAGGAGATTGCCCTCATTATCGTTCCAATACAAAAGTGCGATATGCCAAAGGTTTTATAGGAATCTTAGACTGTATCCCTCATAAACAGATGCAGACTGTTGTTGCCCACTTGATGGGTTATCTAAGCCGTAGAACCTATTACCGCACCCGTAAAGGAGAACGTTTACTCTCCCCCGCCGAACAACAACATATCTTGAACATTCTTAAAAACTGCGGAGTAACCTATCCGGAAAGTTTGATGCATATATTGAAGACTATGATTGGTGACATTGTTTTCTAAATGTCACAATTAGAACATCGGCTTGGTACGACTAGTATAACAAATCGACACCACTTTTATAGCTAAATGACATGATTGTCACATCTTGTTGGCACAGCTGTGCCACCGTATTGGCACAACAGTGACATCAACGTGGCACAGTCTGCCAATACGATGGCACAAACTAATATTAACTTAAGTTCAAGAAGCAACACAATACTATAATACGTCGAGTCCATACTCTACAATCTAAAATATAGAATCTAAAACATATCATAAACCGCTTACTCAAACATATATACAAGATAATTAATTAAGATTTTAGAATATTTCTTCAAAAAAAGAAGATTTAGACTAAGTGTTTATTTAATTAGCATTGTTTTATTATCAAAGACGGAAAATCAACAACTGTCTTTGTGTATTAATAAATTCTACAACCATTAAATTAAAAGTATGAAAAGCAATCATTTGATTCGAAAAACGAAATTTGTTCGAACTTTATTGATTCTTTTGTTTATGGCAGTTCCGATGCAATGGGCGGTGGCGCAATTGACCTTATCGACTCCACGCACTACTCTAGGAATAGTCATCAAACAAATTCAGTCACAATCCAAGTATCAATTCTTCTATAGTGACAAACTATCATCCGTCACTGTAGATGCATTGCAAGTAAAAGACGCCTCTTTAACAAATGTATTGAATAGGCTACTGAAAGGAAAGAACATCTCTTACAAGGTGGAAGAAAACATCGTTTACCTTTCTGATAAAGAAGAATCCCAAGTTCCTCAACAACAAGTTGGTAAAGAACGTACCGTTAGTGGAAACGTAGTAGACTCCAAAGGAGAACCCCTTATTGGTGTCAGTGTTCTGATAAAAGGAACAACAAGTGGTAGTATCACCGACTTTGATGGTAACTATAAAGTTTCTACCAATGAAACCAATCCAATTATTGTATTCTCTTATATCGGTTATAAGTCACAGGAGATTCCTTTGAACGGACAAACCAGCATCAATGTCATTTTACAAGATGACACACAAGTCATCGAAGAAGTTGTTGTTACCGCATTGGGTATCAAACGGGCAACAAAAGCATTGAGCTATAATGTACAAGAAGTTAAAAGCGAAGAACTATTAACTAATAAAGACGCCAATTTTATCAACGCATTATCAGGAAAAGTAGCAGGTGTCACAATTAATAGTAGTTCGTCTGGTGTAGGAGGTGCCAGTAAAGTGGTAATGCGCGGAACAAAAGGTATCGACCAATCCAGTAATGCCCTTTATGTCATTGACGGTGTACCAATGTTCAATTTAGGGAGTGAAGGAGGACAAGGTTACGATTCAAAAGGTAGTACGGAAGCCATTGCTGACATCAATCCTGAAGATATTGAATCTATGTCTGTTCTAACCGGTGCAGCAGCTGCGGCATTGTATGGTAGTAACGCCGCAAATGGCGCAATCGTTATTACGACTAAAAAAGGGAAAGAAGGACGTTTACAACTTACAGTCAGCCAGAACACAGAGTTTATGCGCCCATTCAGAACCCCAGAATTCCAAAACCGCTACGGAACAGGAGATAATTCACTGAACTCCGGTTCTGTAGAAAAAAGCTGGGGAAACAGATTAAACAGTTCCAATTATATGGGTTATAATCCTATTAGTGATTTCCTACAAACAGGTGTTGTTACGACAGAAAGTGTAACTCTTTCCACTGGAACAGAGCGTAATCAAACCTATTTCTCTGCAAGTGCGGTTAACTCAAAAGGAATGATTCCTAATAATAATTATAATCGTTATAATTTCACTTTCCGCAATACAACTTCTTTCTTGCAAGATAAAATGACATTAGATGTCAGTTCAAGTTATATCAAACAAAATGACCGTAATATGGTCAATCAAGGCACATATTCCAATCCTCTTGTCACTGCTTATTTATTTCCACGAGGTAATGATTGGAATGATATCAAAATGTACGAACGTTACGACGTAACCCGTAAAATCAACACGCAGTATTGGCCTGAAAGTATGTTTTCTGGTATGACCGGACAAAATCCATACTGGATCGCTTATCGCAACTTACGTGAAAATGATAAAGACCGTTATATGTTGAGCGCAAGTCTGAATTATAAAATTTTGGATTGGTTAAGTGTAAGTGGTCGTGTACGTATGGATAATTCGACAACTGACTACACTAAAAAGCTATATGCTACCAGTAACAAAACATTAACAGAAGAGTCCAATAATGGTCTGTATGGTATATTCAAGACAACAGATAAACAAACCTATGCCGACATAATGGTTAATGTCAATAAGAACTTCGGAGAAACTTCAGTTTAAGTGCTAATATCGGTGCTTCATACTCCGATATGAAACAAGATGTATTTCAAAACGAAGGTCCAATTAGTAACAGTGGAATTCCAAATGTATTCAACGTATTCCAATTAGATGATGTAAAGACACGACGTTACCAATATGGTTATCACGATCAGACACAATCTATATTCGCTAGTGCAGAATTAGGTTATAAAAGCACTTATTACCTGACTCTAACCGGACGCACCGATTGGCCATCACAATTGGCTGGTCCCAATTCAGTAAAAAGTGCATTCTTCTATCCGTCTATTGGAGGTTCTGTTATTTTATCTGAAATCATTCCAATGCCAGAACAGATTTCTTTCTTAAAATTAAGGGCTTCATTTGCATCAGTAGGTTTACCTTTTGCCCACTTTTTAGCTAACCCAACTTATGAATGGGACCAGACAAACAAAGTTTGGACAACTAAAACCAACTACCCAATGTATGATTTGAAACCTGAAAAAACAGATTCTTGGGAACTGGGTATCACTGCCAAATTCTTAAAGAACTTTAGTTTAGACCTAGGACTATATACTACCAAGACTTATAATCAGACATTTGACCCGGGCATATCACCGTCTTCCGGCTATTCAACCATGTACGTGCAAACAGGTAGTGTACGTAATAAAGGTATTGAATTATCACTCGGTTATCATAACACTTGGAATAACAATTTCAGTTGGAGTTCTAACTTTACATTCAGTGCCAATAAAAATGAAATACTCGAATTAATGGAGAATTATGAAAATCCAATTACTCATGAGAAAATAACTTTGGAACGCTTGGATGTTGGTGGACTAGGCTATGCACGTTTCGTGCTGAAAAAAGGAGGTAGTTTGGGAGATCTCTACTCAACAGCCAAACTTCAACAAGATAACAATGGAAATATATTTGTAAATGCTAATGGAGAAGTTATAAGCAACACTAAAGCTGAAGATATCAAATTGGGCAGTGTATTCCCTAAATGTAACATGTCTTGGCGTAATGACTTTACTTATAAGAATTTTAACTTTGGCTTCATGTTATCCGCACGTATCGGCGGAATTGTTTACTCTGCAACCCAAGCATACTTGGACTATTATGGTGTATCAGAGACAACAGCTAAAGCACGTGAGTTTGGAGGTGTACTTGTAAACAACAGTGATATGCTAGATGCACAAAAATGGTATTCTGTAGTTGGAGGTCAAAGCAACTTACCACAATACTATACATATAGCGCAACAAATTTGCGCTTACAAGAAGCGTCCATCGGATACACTATTCCTAAAAGTAAACTTTGGGGAATTGCAGATGTAACAGTATCTCTAGTAGGACGTAACTTATGGATGATCTACTGTAAAGCCCCATTCGATCCTGAATCAGTAGCTTCTACAGGTAATTATTATCAAGGAATTGATAACTTTATGGTACCAAGTGCACGCAGTATGGGATTTAATGTGAGATTTAAATTTTAATTAAGAATATGGTTAATATGAACAATTCTATTATAAAACATATTTTATTAGGAGGAATTATAACAACGTTACTAACCTCCTGTACAGGAAACTACCTAGATTATAACACCAATCCATATGAAGTAACAAAAGATGAGATGGGACGTGACGGCTACAACCTAAGTGCAGCTTTAATCGGAATGGAAAGTTATGTAGTACCTGTAGAAGAACACTTGAATCAATTTACAGAATGTCTTCTCGGTGGTCCTTGGGGTGGTTATTTTGCAGATTCCCAAGTATGGGGTAACTCATTTTCATACTACAATCCTTCACAAGAATGGTTAGGTAAACTATACTTGGATGTTATGCCAATATTTACGCAAATATGCAAGATGTAAAATCGGCAACAGAAGATGTAATACCTATTTCTATTGCTCAAATCATCAAAGTTGCAGCATTGTCTCGTGTAACTGACACATATGGTCCTATCCCCTATTCACAAGTAGGACTAGACGGTAAATTAGTAGCACCATTCGATACTGAAAAGGAAGTCTATTACAAAATGTTTGATGAACTGACTGATGCCATCAACACATTGACCATCAACCGAACCCAGAATCTGACTGCCAACGCTGATAAAGTTTACTCCGGAAATGTTGAAAAATGGATTAAATTTGCTAATTCACTGAAATTACGTATGGCCATGCGTATATGCTATGTCGATAAAGGAAAATCCGAAATAATGGTAAAAGAAGCCATTGATACCTCAAATGGCAAATTAGGAGTAATGACCGAAAATAGTGATAATGCTTTCATGCCGGCAACAATTAATCCATTTTATATGGTGTGCTATAGCTATAATGGAGGCGAAACTAAGATTTCAGCAGACTTATCTTCCTATATGAATGGCTATCAAGACCCTCGTCGCGAAATCTATGGCGTTACATCAACATTTGACGAATCTGAAAATATAACAAACGGATTCCACGGCTTACGCGTAGGTAATGAATACCCTATCAAAACAGGCCAATGTTACTCAAACGTAAAAGTAGAAGTAAGCAGTCCTATCATGTGGATGAATGCTGCAGAAGTCATGTTTTTGAGAGCAGAAGCCGCATTAAGAGGATGGGATACAGAAAAAACACCAAAAGCATATTATGAAGCAGGCATACGTCTGTCTTTCGAACAACTTGGAGCAAAGAATGTAGAAGATTACCTAGTAAGCACTAACACACCAGAATCATATAAAGACCCATTAGGAACATATTCTTTTAGTGGTACTCCAAGTACAATTAGTGTCCAATGGAAAGATGGCAACTTCGAAGAAAGTCTTGAACGCATCATCACTCAAAAATGGATTGCAAACTTCCCATTAGGGTTAGAAGCTTGGGCAGAGTTCCGTAGAACTGGTTATCCCAAATTAATGGGTACAGCATCAAATAAAAGTGGTGGAGACATAGAAGAAGGAAAATTTCCGCGCCGTCTGACTTATCCACAAGATGAATATAAGACTAATAGTGAGAATATTAGAAAAGCAGTAACAAGTCTAGGTGGGGATTATATGCATTCTCGTATTTGGTGGGATTGTAATCCAAGAATAGAACAATAAAAGCAGACTGAAATGATGAAAAACAATATAAAAAATATCGCAACTGTATGCATAGCAAGTATCACATTGACTGCTTGCAATGACTGGTCAGACGTTGAAAATATCAAGGTCAATCAACCTGACGTTAAAGAAATTAATTCTGAACTATATGCACAATATCTACAGAAATTACGTACATATAAAGATTCAGAACATAAATTCGTATATGCTTCTTTTGATAATAGTATAAAACGCCGTTTAGTCGTGGACACCATCTTAACGATATACCTGATAGTATTGATGTTGTCAGCCTGATATATCCCGATGGACTCGTAGAATTCGAACAAAAAGAAATAGAAAATATCCGTACGAATAAAGCTACCCAAATAGTATATACAATTAGTTATGATACTATTGAGGAAGAATACAATCAAATGGTTAAAACCAACCAAGAAGCAGACAAAGATTATGTAATTCCTGATTTTATCCCCTATTTGGAAAATGCAGTAAAAGAAGCCTTGAAACCGGCAAGCGTATATAATTATGACGGACTCATAATAGGATATGTTGGCAAAAGCCTTCACATATGATGGAAGAAGAAAAAAACGAACTTCTTTCTATACAAAATACCTTCTTTAATCCTATCAAAACTTGGATGGAACAACATAAGGATAAAACATTTACATTGGAAGGAAAGCCACAAAATCTAGTAGATAAAACGATACTAGAGTCATTCAAACACATCATCCTGAACACATCAAATGTAACAACCGTAACCGAACTTTCCTATAATGCAGAAATGGCAATCATGGAAGAAGGAGTACCTGGAAGCTTCATTGTGTCTGTTAGCACAACTGACCCTAATAATAAAACTACTGGATTATATGACAATGGGGCAAAACGTGCACTCACAGAAGCAGCTTACTGGGTATCAGGTGATGCTATCAACTATGAGAAAGCAGGTTTGTCTATTTATAATATCGAACGAGACTATTATAACGTAAACAATGCTTATCAATATGTGAGAGAAGCTATACAAATTATTAACCCTGCAGCAAAAAAATAGAAAAAGATGAAACGAGTAAATTTATATCTGATTTCAGCGGCATTGCTCACAGGTTTTCTGACAAGCTGTAATGACATGGAAAACTTTGACAACAATGTATTTGTAGATAATACAATCAAAGTTAACAGCATATTCCTAAAAGGTTCTAATGACAGTGAACAGCGTAGTTTTAAGGTAGCAATTGCTAAACAAGAATCGGAAGATGTTACAATCCACATAGCAGCAGATCCGTCATTAGTAAGTACTTACAATGAAGGCTATTATGATCAGACAATTGCATTGCCAACAAACTGTTATAAAATACCGGAACCGGAGGTTGTCATTCCTGCAGGTTCTGTCCAATCCAGTGAAATTACAATTGTTTTTGAGAATTTACTATCGTTAGATCGTGACCAAAAATATGTATTACCTGTAACAGTGGATAATGCCAACATTGGAATTCTCCAAAGTGCACGAACAATATATTATGTATTCAAAGGTGCCGCACTAATCAATACGGTAGCTAATATGACTAAAAATTGTGTCTATTTTAAATGGAAAAATCCAGAGCCTCTCAACAATTTACGCAAAGTATCAATGGAAGCTCTTATACGACCGCATGAATTCCGTGCATTAAATACTGTAATGGGAATAGAAGGTTCTTTCTTACTAAGAATTGGTGATGTAGGTATTGAGCCAAACCGATTACAAGCACCAGGCATAGATGGTAAAAGCGTGAAAGGACCACTTATCGAAGCAGATGTATGGACACACCTTGCAGTGACCTACGACGCAGATGCTAAAACTTGCATCGTTTACGTCAATGGTGAAGAATTTGTAAGAAATGAAAATACACAAGCAGGAATAGAAGGAGATGGAGGAACCGTTCATATAGGTGCTCCATTTGCAGATACTCCAGAACAAAGTCCATATAGTTTCCGAATTGGTTACTCTTATAATGACGACCGATACTTATGTGGTGAAATTAGTGAATGCCGTATATGGAATAAAGTATTGACTCCTGAACAAATCAATGAGAAAGACCACTTCTATGCAGTTGACCCATCATCGGAAGGTTTAATAGCTTATTGGAAATTTGATGAAGGAGTAGGAGGTGCCATCAAGGATTATACCCAAAACGGAAATGATGGAACAGCTCTAACAGATCTGGAATGGGTAGAAGTAGAATTAGGCAAATAAAAGATGTCAAATCTAAAAAAGAAAACAATGAATAATTTTAAATATATAAAATTAGGAGTATTAATCACAACATTATCATTGGCAGGAAGTCTTTTTAATGCCTGCAATGATGACATTGAATTACCTGTACCTAATACAGATAAATACGAAGATTATGGCGTTTATGGCTACGTTAAAAATGCAGGAGGAGCAAGGGAACTATCAACAATTGAAGTTTTCAGTGACAAAGCTGCTAAGACTCAAGTCTATTTTCAGTTGACAGAAGCTGCAACACAAAATACAGAAGTACAGTTTAAGATAGATTCCAAAATACTTGATACATATAATTCGGTAAATGGAACTTCCTACGAAATGTATCCACAGGAAAATGTAACTTTCACTAATAATGGAAAGACCACAATTGAAGCAGGCGAACGTACTTCTGAAAAAGTTGAAGTAGAATTAGTAGCAGGAAGTACCTCTAGTAAAATTACTTACGCTCTCCCTATTAGTGTAGAGCTAAAAAACGGAAATACAGTATTAGAACAGAAATATCAAAATTATATCTATTTGATTAGGCCCAAAGGACAAATACCTGATATAAGCAAAGGACTGGTTAAGAATTTCTGCTATATAGAAGTAAAAAGTGACAATATACTAAATGCAGGAGAGTATACAATGAAAGAAAGCGGAAAACCGTTCTTCGATGTGGTACATATATTGCAGCAAAACTTAATTTTCAACCATCTGGTTCGGAAGCCGGGCGTGTATTTTTGGAATGTGGAGATGATATCAAATATATATTTCAAAACGCAGACAAATTAATCCGCCCATTACAAGAAAAAGGTATTAAAGTCTGCTTAAGTATGTTTGGAAGTAATGGAGTAGGTCTTGCAAACCTTTCCAAAGAAACAGCAATCAGTGTTGCTAAAGAAATCAAATATTATGTAGAGACTTATGGATTAGATGGTGTAGATTTTGATGACGAATGGGCAGATTATAAAAAACATAATCTACAAAACACCTATAAAGGATTTGACGCTCCATCTGGAGATAATTATGCAAGACTAATTTATGAATGTCGGCGACTAATGCCTGACAAACTCATTACAGTGTATGAATTTGGAACACCTCCTCTTAATGGCACAACAAGAGTTACGGTGATATAGTAGTAGAAAACCAAAAGGTAGTAGATATGATAGATTATACGTATTATGGTTCATATGGAAGTTATGCTACCAATCGTGAGAATACTGTAAAAGTCCCAAGAGAGATGTATGGTCCTTGCCCTGTA
>ENA-OQDE01000555-OQDE01000555.1-human-gut-metagenome-genome-assembly--contig:-NODE-555-length-20899-cov-5.552763_pt1 | contig 20899 bp, 25 predicted proteins | sample MGYA00242768_ERZ504595 | MGnify/ENA primary metagenome ERZ504595 (study PRJEB26092, sample SAMD00036307) | human gut metagenome | host: Homo sapiens | study: EMG produced TPA metagenomics assembly of... | reverse complement strand
CACTATTCCGCGAGGTGTTTTGGCATGAATATGCCAAAATCCCGAGACATACAAGCCAAAATTCCATTGCCGCAGGCAATCTGGAATGAATTTTGGCTACGTTACTGTGAACGGAGTGAACAGTAACATATAATTCCAATAACCTTTATTTTCTCTGTCTTATCTTTCTGGCAGATATGGAAAATGTATGCTAAAATAGAAATAGCAAATTTGTATGTAAAATAATAAGGAAAGGTAAGAGGGGGAAATGGAGAAAGAGGAAAAGCGTGCAGATCAGGAGAATGACACGGAAGAACAAAGTACGGAAGCGAAAAGCTACTGAAAAAAAAGCTTCAATATTATAGTAGTGAGATTCAGCGTGATGTGGGAAATCTTGTAAAATGGCTGATGATCGCGGTACTTGTAGGATGTATTACAGGAGCGGCGAGTACACTGTTTTCTTTTGTGCTGAAGAGTGTGACAAATTGCAGGAAAGAAAATGAATGGATGTTCTATCTGCTTCCGGTGATGGGCTTAATTATTGTATACCTGTATGAGAAATTTGGTAAGGATGATGGAGGTACGAATCAGGTGCTTTCTACTGTGAGATCACAGGACGATGTGCCGATTTTATCTGCACCTCTGATTTTCATTTCTACAGCACTTACGCATCTGGCAGGTGGCTCTGCAGGACGTGAAGGTGCGGCAATACAGCTTGGTGGAAGTATTGCCAATCAGCTTGGACGTTGGATTCATCTGGATGAGGAAGACCGACATGTAATTGTTATGTGTGGTATGAGTGCAGCATTCTCTGCATTGTTTGGAACACCGATGGCTGCGGCTGTTTTTGCACTGGAGGTAGTCAGTGTAGGAGTGATGTATTATACAGCTTTGATGCCTTGTATGATTGCTTCCCTGGTTGCATCCGGATTTGCGGCAGGAATGGGAGTTACACCGGAGACTTTTCATGTAGTGGATATTCCGAAGCTGACTATTGAAACGGGTTTGAAAATGGGTGCTATCGCTGTTGGATGTGCAGTGATTAGTATTGTATTCTGTATAGTGCTAAATGGAGTTGCCGGAGCATATGGAAGGTGGTTTAAGAATCCATATGTGCGTGTAGTTGTGGGATCCTGTCTGGTGATTGGAATTACATTACTTCTGGGAACTTCAGATTATATGGGCGCAGGTGCAGAGCTGATTGAGAAGGCAGTGGAGGAAGGACAGGCAAGACCTCTGGACTTCTTCTGGAAATTAGTTCTGACAGCATTGACGATGCGTGCAGGGTTCCGTGGCGGGGAGATCGTGCCATCGTTCTGTATTGGGGCGACGTTTGGTTGTGTGATGGGAAACTGGCTGGGACTTTCTCCGTCTATCTGTGCGGCGTGCGGAATGACAGCAGTATTCTGTGGAGTAACGAACTGTCCGATCACATCGATTCTGATCGCATTTGAGATGTTTGGATTTAAGGGTGTTTCTTTTTATCTGATCGCAGTTTCTATCAGTTATGCAGCGTCAGGATATTATGGGCTGTATAAGGATCAGACGATTGTGTATTCTAAGTATAAGGCGAAGTATGTGAATAAACATACAAGATTTTAACCGAATCAAGTAAGTTGCGAATCGGATAAGTTTATCCGATTGATCGGCCTGACAGAAAAAGCATGTAAACTTTTGGGAGGAATCCGGAAAAAGTTTGCATGCTTTTTACGTTGCAGGGAAAGAGAATAAATGTTAAAGTAAATGATACGGTATAGTGGGGCAGGGAGATAATAGAAGTTATCCTGAAAAGTGTTTTATCATAAAATAGCAGTGATAGAAATTATATCGAATATGTAGAGAGAGGATGGAATTCACTTGGGAAAAAGTAACCAAAGTACGCAGGAGATAAATTCGCAGGCACAGAATCCGCTTGGTATAGCGCCGGTAGGCGGTCTGATCGCGAAGTTTGCGATTCCTGCGATCATCAGTATGCTGGTCAGTGCGATGTACAATATCGTGGATCAGATTTTTATTGGACAGGGTGTGGGGATGCTGGGAAATGCAGCTACAAATGTGGCGTTTCCTGTTACAACGGTCGCAACTGCGCTGGCATTGCTTTTGGGAATTGGTGGTGCATCAAATTATAATCTGGAAATGGGGGCAGGACAGGAGAAGAAAGCCAGTGGGATTGCAGGTACTGCGTTGTCGTCACTGGCAATCAGTGGTCTGATACTTGCTGTGATTGTACTGATGTTCCTGAAACCACTTCTGACATTGTTCGGGGCAACTGCAGATGTTATGCCTTATGCTGTTGATTATACAGGTATTACTGCATTTGGACTTCCATTTTATATTTTGTCTGTCGGTGGGAATCATGTGGTCAGAGCAGACAGAAGTCCGACTTATTCTATGGTCTGCATTATGATAGGTGCGATTATTAATACTATTCTGGATCCGCTGTTTATTTTTGGATTTGGATGGGGGATTAAAGGTGCTGCATGGGCAACAGTGATCGGACAGGTTGCTTCCGGAGTTCTGGTAATTGTGTATTTTTGTAAGTTCCGAAAAATGTATCTGTCCGGTGAGATGCTGAAACCGAAACTGTCATATCTGGGGGCAATTATTTCTCTGGGACTTGCTTCCTGTATTAATCAGATTGCAATGGCAATCGTGCAGATCGTATTGAATAATATTCTGCGTTATTACGGAGCAAATTCTGTATATGGAAGTGATATTCCAATTGCCTGTGTTGGGGTTATTTCCAAAGTTAATCAGGTATTTATGGCAATCTGTATCGGAATTTCTCAGGCAGTCAGCCAATCTGGGGATTTAATTACGGAGCAAAGAAATATGACAGAGTACGACAGGCATACCGTTATTCTGTAACTGCCTGTACAGTAATTGCAACGATATTCTTTTTCTGTTTTCAGATATTTCCACACCAGATCGTGGGTGTCTTCGGAACAGGAAGTGATCTGTATTTCCAGTTTGCAGAACGCTATCTGAAAATATTTATGTTTATGACTTTTGCAAATGGGATTCAGCCGGTGTCTTCCGGTTTCTTTACCTCTATCGGTATGGCGAAGCTGGGTATTGTAATGTCTCTGACACGACAGGTGATTTTTCTTCTGCCATTGATCATTATCTTTCCGTTGTTTATGGGAATTGATGGAGTGATGTATGCAGGACCAATCGCAGATGCGGCGGCATTTGTGCTGGCAATTGTGTTTGCGAGACGAGAACTGGGAAAGATGCGCAGTGCGGAAATAGTATAAAAAGTTCCCGCAGATGATATGGAAGAAATTTGTCCATATTGTCTGACGGGAACTTTTTTATAAAAGATTGTAAAACTGATCGAACAGCTCTGTCTGGAAGCTTCCGGGCCCAGAGCTGTTTTTTTCTGCTCTTTCTCCTGCTGTGCCAAATTCTCTGGCTGCTGAGAGGGCTGCTGTAAATGGGTCTGTAACTGCCAGATAGGTGGCACAGATCATTCCAAGCATACATCCGGTTCCTGTGATCTGTGACATGGCAGGAGTACCGTTTGTAATAAATTCACACTTACTGGCAGAGACGATCATATCTTCCTTGCCTGTGATAAGAAGTGTGGTATTCCACTGGGAAGCCTTTTCCTGGAACAGTTCTTTCAGATGGGAACGATTGGCATCTGTAAGCACATCCTGTACGCCTGCGTCAATTCCGATTGCATGTGCGGTCTGTCCGGACATGGCAAGAAGTTCAGACATATTTCCTTTAAGGAGTTCAGGCATGTGGATGTTCATAAGCTTCTGCGCAAATTCATAGCGCAGATTGCTGCAGGCGGTTCCTACCAGATCAAGCATAACAGGGATATGGAGACTGGCAGCGATTTTCAGAGATTCAGGCATGGATTTCATACGTGCATCAGTGATATTTCCAAGATTCAGTGCCAGTGCATGAGAGTTTCTGGTGATCTCAGCTACTTCTGCCGGATGTTCTGCCATAATCGGGCGGCCTCCGGCCGCCAGAATAATATTCGCACAGTCATGAATAGAAATCGGATTAGTGATGCAATGAATCAGTGGCTGTGCTGCTCTGGTTAATTGTCTGGAATTTGTCTGATTTACGATCATATACTTTTGCTCCAAGGCTTTGTTGAAATTTGGCAAGCATTCCTGCGTGACTTAAGGCCTTCAGGAAGAAGTAGGCAATGGTGCCGCCCATGCAGGTTGCTGCCAGAAACATTGGTGTATAGAAAAATGCGTTCAGTCCGCTTCTGCCCATAAGAAATGCCATTACAGGATAGGAAACCAGAGAGCCGATGATACCGGTTCCGAAGATTTCACCGATCACTGCGCAGATAATCTTTCCATGAGAAGCGCGGTAGAAAACGCCTGATAAAAATGCGCCGAATACGGCACCTGTCAGTGCAAGTGGCGGGATACCCATAAACATCATTCGGATGATTCCGATGAGAGTGGCACAAAGCAATGAATACCACGGTCCCAGAAGTACGGAACAGACGATGTTTATCAGGTGTGCAGTAGGGCACATACCCTCGATTCTCAGAATAGGTGAGATGACAACGCCGATGGCAACCATCATGGCGAGCATGACCATTCTGAGTGTTTTTGATCTGTCTGTGTTCATAATAATGAACCTCCTTGAAATGAAGATTTGGCCTGCCGAAGCAGACATTATCGGTTGTGCAGGAAACAGATAAAATCCTGCAAAAAATCTGCCGGAATAACACACTGGCAGATTTTAATATACAAATACAGTCCCTACGCTGGCATTATCCATATCAGGTGCGGTCGAAGATCTATCTTCCTCTCAGCCTGTCTCACAGGCTCCCGTTGTTATCATCTATATGCAGATTTTTCTTGTGTTAGAGTAACACAAGCATCTGGAAAAGTCAATGGGATGTAAAATCAGGTCAGCAACCCCTTTTAGAGTGTTGCTGGAATAAAAAATCTATTTGTACTAAAACGATTGTCCGTGCTATGATTAACAGGTAGATGACAGACAGCATATGATAAAAAGAAGCTGGCTGCATGGACAGAAAGGCAGGTTAAATCTGATGAAACAGGAAAATTACATAAAGGGTATGATAATGATCATCCTGTCGGCGTTTTTCTTTGCTTGTATGAATGTGAGTGTGCGTCTGGCAGGTGATCTGCCGTCTGTGGAGAAGAGTTTCTTCCGGAATCTGGTGGCGGCGGTGTTTGCAGCGGTGATTCTCTGTAAAAATCGTACAGTGCCGAAGGTGGATAAGAAATACTGGGGACCGCTGATCCTGCGTTGTGTGTGCGGGACACTGGGGATTCTGTGTAACTTTTATGCCATTGATCATCTGTTGGTGGCAGATGCATCGATCCTGAATAAATTGTCTCCGTTTTTCGCGATTATTTTTTCATTCCTTTTGTTAAAGGAAAAGATCAGACCGGCACAGGCTGCGTGTGTTGCGCTGGCATTTATCGGATGTTTATTTGTAGTGAAACCGGGATTTCAGAATGCGGCACTTGTTCCGGCACTGATCGGAGTCTGCGGTGGACTGGGAGCAGGAATTGCCTATACGATGGTGCGTATACTGGGAACTCACGGAGTGAAGGGACCGGTTATCGTGTTTTATTTTTCATTTTTCTCCTGCTTGTCGGTTGTACCTGGATGTTGTTCCATTTCACACCCATGAGTATGAAGCAGCTTGTGACATTGCTGATGGCAGGATTATTCGCAGCGGGCGGACAGTTTACGATTACGGCTGCATACACCTATGCACCTGCAGGGAAGATTTCCATCTTTGATTACTCGCAGATTATTTTTGCTACGATGCTGGGATTTATCCTGTTTGGAGAGATTCCAGATAAGTACAGCTTTACAGGATATGTGCTGATTATTCTGGCATCATTGGGTACCTTTCTTTATAATATGAGGGTAGCTAAGGCTGGTAAATGAAGAAAAAGTAAAAAAGGATTTTTCTGATTTTATCCAGTAAGTCTGATGAAATCAGATCAGTATATAGAATTATCGGATTGTAAACTATAAAGTAAAAAAAGTTGTCAATAAAAACGCTTTGTGTTAAAGTATCCAATATGTTAAAAAATTAAGGAGAAAGGTGCACAAAGATGTCTTTTATAAAAAATATTCCACTACGCCCTCACCATGGAATGTGCCTTGCATATTTCAAGGGTGAGGGATACAGTAATGGGTTTTCCGCACATATGCAGGAAATGCTGGATATTTTCCAGAAGGGAGCAAAGATACAGCTTCATGCAGATACAGACGAGATCTGTTCTGCCTGTCCGAATAATGAAAAAGGATGCTGTTCTTCCTTTTCACTTGTAGAAGCATATGACAATGCAGTGCTGGAACTATGCGGTCTGGAGAATGGACAGATCATGGAATTTGATGATTTTACAGATGTTGTTCAAAAGAAAATCCTGGCATCAGGAAAGAGGAAAGAAATCTGTGGGAATTGTCAGTGGAACTCCATCTGTGAAAGTCAGAAGAGCAGATGGGAGAAATGCTAAGAAAAATAGAGTAACAGAATGAATAGCGTTCCGGTACAGAACAGAAGCTATGAATAAAAAAGTCAAATGCGCAGATAGTGCAGTAGAAAGGACATAACGATAAAAATGGAAAATACAGAATCACGTTTATATTTCGCCAGTGACTACATGGAGGGTGCACATCCTGCGATCATGAAGAAGCTGATGGAGACAAACCTGGAGAAAACAGTGGCTATGGTCAGGATCCATATACAGAAGATGCGAAAGAAAAGATCAGAAAAGCCTGCAATGCGCCGGAGGCAGAAGTATTCCTGCTGGTTGGCGGAACACAGACCAATGCCACAGTAATCGATGCACTTTTGAAATCCTATCAGGGAGTTGTGGCTGCGGATATAGGTCATATTGCAACCCATGAATCTGGCGCTATTGAATTTGGTGGACATAAGGTTCTGACATTACCGCAGAAAGATGGAAAAATCTCTGCACAGCAGATTGAGAAGCTGGTGAAGGATTTCTATGATGATGCCAATTATGAGCATATGGTAATGCCCGGGATGGTATATATTTCCCAGCCAACAGAATATGGTACCCTGTATTCCAGAGAAGAATTAGCAGCTCTCAGCAAAGTCTGCCGGGAAAATCATCTTCCCCTTTATGTGGATGGCGCCCGCCTTGCCTATGCACTGGCAAGCCCGGAGAATGATGTGACTCTCACTGATCTGGCAGAACTTAGCGATGTATTTTACATTGGAGGAACCAAATGTGGAGCATTGTTTGGAGAAGCAGTGGTTATACCGCAGAAAGGACGGATTCCTCATTTCTTTACGATCATTAAGCAGCATGGAGCATTGCTTGCCAAGGGACGGATTGCAGGAATCCAGTTTGGTGAGCTGTTTACGGACGGGCTGTACCTGCGGATCGGCAAACCTGCAATGGAAGCTGCAGAGCAGATCAAGAATGCACTGAAGAAGTATGGATATCAGCTTTCTCTGGATACTCCCACCAATCAGATCTTCTGTATTGTGTCTAATGATGTAATGAAAAAAATAGCCCAGAATGTGGAGTTCGGATTCTGGGAGAAGTATGATGAGACACACTCTGTGATCCGCTTTGCCACAAGCTGGGCTACTACTATGGAAGATACACAGAAACTGATTCAGATTCTGGAAAAAAATAAATAAGAGAAAAAATCAATAGTCAGTTGATTTAGGCAGTATCAGGCAATGGTACTGCCTTTTTCGCTGCTCTGGGTTACTTTTACCTGACCGTTGTGCTGTCTGGCAATCTCGCTTACAAGAGCAAGCCCCAGACCTGCACCGCCCATGGCGCGGCTGCGGGATTTGTCCACACGGTAGAAGGGATCAAAGATTTTTTCCTGATTTTCAGGGGAGATACCGATGCCTGTGTCAGTTACCTCCAGGACTGCAGATTCTGCAGAATGAATGTTTACAGTAACGGAACCGGAAGGTCGGTTATATTTAATCGCATTTTCAACCAGATTATAGACTGCCCGGTACAGAAGGATATAGCTGCCTGTAACAGTACAGTCACCTTCTGTCTGAATAAGCCGGATCTGATGCTTGTCTGCAACCGGATCCAGATCGCAGAAAACCTCTTCTGTGAGTGCTGCAAGGGAAATTGTGTCAGAACGCTCTACAGTCTGAAGACCTGTCATGTCCAGCAGGATTTCTGCAAGATGGGAAAGCCGTCCGGTCTGTTCCTGAAGCATGGTGAAAAGCCTGTCGTATTCCTGGGGGCATGTTCCGGCTTTTTATAAAAAACTTCCAGATTTGTCTGCATTACAGCTAAGGGTGTGCGAAGCTCATGTGCTGCACTTGCCACAAACTGCTTCTGTGCAGAGAAGGCATTATCCAGGCGGGCAAGCATGTCATTAAAGGATCTGGTCAGACGCGAGATCTCATCCTCTGAGAGTGGGACTTCCAGCGGTTCAGACAGATTCTGTGCCTGTACCTGGCTGATCTTGTCGCTGAATCTGCGCAGAGGGGTCAGGGCTCTTCTGGTGACAAACCAGGTACAGATACTGCTGAGAAGAATAATGATACCTGTGGCGATCATGCTCTGGAACAGAAAGTTGTTTTTGGTATTCTGGATCTGGTTTTCCAGATCAGGGATGAGGATTTTTGGATCTACATTGATGGAGATCGGGTTTGAATTGTCAGGGGTGACCAGAACTACATAGTCGGAAATCCCTTCCAGACCGGTCACAGCAGAACGGCTGATGAAGAAATACATCAGTGCACAGGCTGTGATAACCAGCCCGGAGATCAGCAATGTGAGCCGCCATTGGAGTGAGAGCCTGCGGGGGGAAAGTTTTTCTGAATAAAATTTCATAGATTTAGTCCTCCATAATATAACCTTGTCCGATCTTATTCTGTATAGGATCATATCCAAGGGCAGTTCTCAGTTTTTTTCTTAAGGAAGAAATGTGCACCCGGATAGAGTTACTGAAGCTGTTCACGCTGCCGTCCCAGAGATGCTCGATCATTTCCTCAGGGCTGATGATCCGGTTGCGGTGAAGCAGAAAGTATTCCAGAAGTGCGCTTTCTTTCCTGGTGAGAGCCAGGGGTGTGCCATCTACACTGGCTTCTCTTGTGCGTGTGTCAAAGGTAATGCGGCTGCATCTCAGGCAGACATCCTCCTGGATAAATTTACGGCGGGTAAGGCTGCGGATACGGGCTTCCAGCTCCTCGAAATGAAATGGTTTGGTAAGGTAATCGTTGGCTCCCAGATCCAGACCTTCCACCTTATCCTGAATCTGTACTCTTGCGGAGAGTATGAGAACAGGAGTACTGGTATTGAAGGTACGGAACTGACGCAGGATTTCCAGACCGTCAATTCCCGGCAGGTTCAGATCCAGAAGGATCAGGTCGTAATTCTCTGTCATACATAATTCCAGTCCCTCTTCCCCGTCAAAGCAGGTATCTGTTTCGTATCCGTCCATGCGGAGCCCCTCTGCCATGGAACGGCAGAGCTGTTCTTCGTCTTCTATAATTAAAATGTGCATAATAGTCTCCTTTTTGAATTTCCGGTTTCATAGTTTTATAATATCAAAGTCAAAAGGCCAGAAGATATTTTGCGTTTGTACGAGTCAAGCGGATATTCGCAACCCCCGCAGGGGACTTACTTGATTCGGCTAAAATTTTGACTCTGATATATTATCAATTTTATCATAGCACACGAAGTATAAAATTCGTGTAAAAAAAAGAAAATGTTTCATATTATAGCAATCCTTTAAAATATCCGATTATAAAGTCCTTTTAACAAGTTTCAGATTCGTCTGTGATTGGCCATGAAATAAAATTCGAAAAAAGTTATTTTCTTAACACAGATTTTATTTCTCAGATGCTATAATGTGTGCATATCAATAAAACGATGCCTGTTATGCGGGGACAAAATCCAGATCTGCAGACAGACATAAGGAATTGACCAATTAAACTGTGAAGCAGTTATTTGGTTAGGAGCAGATAGAGAAGTGTATGTTTTTATCGGCTTGGCTTAAAAGTAATATAAAAATCATAACAGTAAAAAATGAAGGGAGCTTACTTACAATGAAAAACAGAAGAATGAGATTAATGGCGATTTTTGCAGCAGGTGTATTAAGTGTGACATCTATGGGAGGTATTGTAACTGTACATGCAGGGGAGGCTCTTGCAGTGCCTGCAGATGAAGCTGGTGTAGTCCAGATGAAAGGAGAGGATGCTCAGGCAGCAGAAGATGGCAGTGTGGCAGCTTCCGATGGCCTGATCGCAGAATCTTTCAAACCGTCAGAGATTGCTCAGCCGGCACAGGATACTTATGAATATCCATTCCTTGGAATGAAATTAGGGATTTCCAAAGATCTGAAAGAGCAGATGGAGAAGAAGAACATTTCCATGTTTACAGATGAGAGATGGAATGACAATGCAGATGCAGTGACATATGCCACAGCAAGCTGGTGCACCCTGACAGATGAGCAGAAGGATGCAGAGGTGGACAAGATGGGCACCGGATATGACGACTGGCTGAAAAGTCTCAGCAGAGTAGGTGTGATCGGAATGTATGATGAGGAATCCCAGAAAGATCTGGATACGATTACCGGATGCACAGAGCATAAAGAACTGGGCACCAGCAGTGACGGTAAATATAAATATTATCTCAGCACAAACAAGGATGCGGATGCAGACCTGTTAAAGGACGTGGAGGGGATTGAAGTAACACTTACAGAAATGACCCCATTCCAGATGCTTTCTGCATTTGATCAGCCGCAGGATACTTCTGACAGTACAGATGGAGCTGAAGGAACAAATGTGGGCAAATTTGAAACAACAGGAGTTGACGGAAAAACCTATACACAGGATATTTTCAGCAAATATGATCTGACTATGGTAAATGTTTTTACTACCTGGTGTTCTCCATGTATCAATGAGATTCCTGAACTGGAGAAGCTTTATCAGGAGATGAAGGATAAAGGCGTGGGAGTAGTGGGTGTGACACGGGATACAATAGGCAGTGGCGGAAAACAGGATGAGGAAGCAGTGAAAAAAGCCAGGTAATTCAGGAGAAGACAAAGGCATCCTATCCATTCCTGATCCCGGATTCCGGAATGATGAACGGACGTCTCAATGGAATCTCCGCTTTCCCGGAAACCTTCTTTGTTGATAAGAATGGAAATATTGTAGGGGAGACTTACTCCGGAAGCCACAGTCTGGACGAGTGGAAAGAAATTGTGGAAAAAGAGCTGAAGAATGTAACAGAGGAAAAATAAATGAGTAAATCAAAAACCAGCAAAATATGGAACAGTAAATGGCCGGCTGTGATCCTTATGCTTGTGGGAGCCTGCTTTATGGGATATGGGATTTCCCGCGGAGAGCTGGCAGTGGTGTTTACAAAAGCTATTAACATCTGTATGGAATGTGTAGGAATAGGATGATTTAACCGAATCAGGCACGCTCTAGCAGAGGTTGCAAATATCCGGCGGACTGAAACATTGTCATAAGATAAGTCTGTGGATAAGATATGAATAGAAAGAAAATAGATTATCATGAGTAATAATAAGAACAGCGATAACAAAAGTAATAAGAAACAAAATACAAAAAATATGAAGATCAATGAGTGGCCCCGCCACGGAATCCAAGCACTGTGGGCGTTCATTACAAACAGTCATGTTACCGGTTTTGTCACAGGCAAAATTTACACAGGCAAATTGAAAAATGCCTGTGTTCCGGGCCTGAACTGTTATTCCTGTCCCGGTGCTGTTGGCGCCTGTCCTATTGGTTCCCTTCAGGCGGTGATAGGAAGCTGGAATTTCAAAATGGCTTATTATGTGGTGGGATTTCTTATCTTCATCGGGGCTATGGTGGGAAGGCTGATCTGCGGTTTTCTCTGCCCCTTTGGACTGATCCAGGATTTGTTAAATAAGATCCCATTTCCTAAGAAAATCCGCACATTCAAGGGAGATAAACTGCTTCGTAAGCTGAAATATGTGATTTTTGCAGTGTTTGTGATCCTGCTTCCATTGTTCCTTGTGGATATTATGGGACAGGGGGCACCCTATTTTTGCAAACTGATCTGCCCGGCAGGAACACTGGAGGCGGACTGCCACTGGTACTTCTGAATAAATCCATGCGCAGTGCACTGGGCTGGCTGTACATATGGAAGAATGTGATCCTTGTCATAACGATCATTCTCTCCATTATGATCTACCGTCCGTTCTGCAAATATATCTGTCCCCTGGGAGCACTTTATTCTGTCTTTAATCCTGTCTCTCTGTATAAATACAGAGTGGATAAAGATAAGTGTATAAAATGCGGAAAATGTGCAAAAGCATGCCAGATGATCGTAGACCCTGTGGAAAACTCCAACAGCCCGGAATGTATTCGCTGTGGAAGATGCCGCAAAGTCTGTCCGACAGATGCAATTCAGTGTGGAATCAGGAGAAAACCACAATCATGAAGAAGATAAAATGATATCAGAGACAGGTATAGAACTGTCATCAGTCAAAATTATTCGGGTTCAGCCATGAGACTATGAATAAAAAGATTGATAATAACAGATATGGAAAAGGGACACCTGACAGATTATAAAAGTAGTCTGCCAGGTGTTTTTGTATATTTTTGTTGGAAAATGTATAAAAATATCGAAAAATATATAAAAAACTGGTAAAATCATATTGTGAAAATGCAGAACAGAAAATGAGGTGACTGTATGGCAAAGAAGAGAAGAAAACCGAAGATGGAATTCCGCTATTACCAGATGCCTGCCGGAAGTCCGATCCTGGCTCTTCTGGGGCAGAAGTGGGTTCAGAATTATGGAAATGATGTGGATTATCTTCATTTTCACAATTATCTGGAGATTGGTTTCTGCTATGAAGGGGATGGATTTATGGCGTTTGGTGAGGCTGAAATGCGGTTTTCGGGAAGAGAATTTACGGTGATTCCACCCAATTATGCTCATACGACTAACAGTGATCTGGGTACGGTTAGTAAATGGGAGTATCTTTTCATAGATGTGGAAGGTTTTATGAAAAAATTTCTGAACAATCCGGTAAAGGCTGAAAAAATGATCCAGAGAATATATTCTAAGGCTTTATTTCTGAAAGAGAATGAGTCTCCTTCCATAGCTGCAAAAATTCTTAAGATCATGAATATCATGCGTGAAGGAGAAGAATTTTATATTGAAGAATCCAGTGGAGTTCTTGCGGCACTACTTGTAGAAATTGCCAGACTGAACCGGGCATCACCGGAAGACAGGGTGGAAGAGGAAACAGGAAAACTTACAAATATGATCACCCGCGTACTGGATTTTGTTTCTTATCACTATATGGAAGACATTCGGATTGAGGATCTGGCGAAAATCTGTCACATCAGTGAAACTCATTTCAGAAGAGTATTTACATCGCATATGAAGGTAAGTCCTCTGGAGTATATTAATTCTGTGCGGATTCATACTGCCTGTGAATTTTTGCAGACAACAGATATACCGGTAGCAGATATTGCGCACAAATGTGGTTTCACGACCAATTCAACGTTTAACCGGAACTTCAGACAGATAATGGGAGTGACTCCGGTTGAATGGAGAAAGCGGCCGGAGAATTACGAACAGCAGCTTTTGGATTTCGATATTCATTCAGAGGAAGGATGGTAAAAAGTTATGAACTATAAGATTGTGGAGCAGGTATCAAGAAAGAAAAAGAGCATGTCCGGAGTCCTGCGTGTGGTAATGATTGTTTTTGCAGTGCTTTTTGTGGTTATGGGAATCACGATTTCCCAGGCATTTATGCTTCCGGGATTTCTGCTTGCAGGGCTGTATTTTGTCTTTGATATATTCAGTCAGAAGGATTATGAATACACGATGGAAAACGGTCAGTTGGAAATAGATGTGATCTATGGCAAGAAGTATCGCAAAACAGCTCATATATTGGAGTTGAGCAGCCTGGAGACAGTGGCACCGCACTGGCATGAAAGTGTTGCAAGGTACAAAAGGAATGGCGGAACGGAGAAACTGAAAAAGTACGATTATACCTCTTATGATGATGATACTCCTTATTATACAATGATTATCCGGGAAGACGGGCACAAGATAAAACTGCTTCTTGATCTTAATGAGGAACTGCTTCATGCGATGAAATCACAATATCCTGAAAAAGTCTATTTTGCATAAAATGAATTGAAAATTGTAAAATGTGTACAAAAATTGAATGAAAAATTTATGAAATAAGAACAAAAGCCATTTTCAAAGACAAAAAAATATATTTTTTTGTCCATGAAAGTGGATTTTATCATTAAAATCACATGGAAAAAGCGGTGCAAATGAGAAAGTGAACAAAAAACAGATTTTTTGGCATTTCAAATAGTGCAAAATACATAAAATGATTGAAATTGCACATTATGTGTACGGTTATGCAAACTATACCTGAAAATCGGATGTTATAATCAGCTTACAAGCGATTCGGAAGAAAGAATAAGCTTAATAAAGGAGGACATAAATATGAGAAAAAAATTACTCGCAGTATTAATGACCGGTGCTATGGTAGCATCCTTTGCAGGATCAGCTACAGTTGTTTCAGCGAAATCTGATGATGACAACAAGTTAACCGTATGGGCATGGGATCAGAACTTCAACATCAAATCCATGCAGATCGCAGCGGATCAGTATGCAAAAGACCATGAGGGATTTTCTGTAGATATTATAGAAACATCTTCTGATGACTGCCAGACTAAACTGACAACAGCAGCAAATGCAGGCGATTACAGCACACTTCCTGATATCGTTCTTATGCAGGACAACAGCTATCAGAAATATCTGAAGAGCTATCCGGATGCATTCACAGATCTGAAAGATATCAACATTAACTGGGATGATTTTGGTAAACTGAAACAGTCCTATTCCATGGTAGATGATACACATTATGGTGTTCCGTTTGATAACGGTGCTGTTATTGCATGCTATCGTACAGATATCCTTGATGAAGCAGGATATACCATTGATGATCTGACAGATATCACATGGTCCAAATTCATGGAAATCGGTAAAGATGTTCATGAAAAAACAGGCAAATATCTTCTTACAAGTGAAGCTACAGGCGGCGATACTCTGATGATGATGATGCAGTCCTGCGGAGCTAACTTCGTAAACGAAGATGGCGAAGCTTACATCGTAGGCAATGAAGTGGCAGAGAAATGTATCAATCTTTATGTAGATCTGGTTAAGAATGACGTTGTTAAACTTGTAAATAACTGGGATGAATATATCGCTACTATTACAGGCGGTGAGGCAGCAGGTATCGTAAATGGTAACTGGATCACAGCTACTCTGATGTCTACAGAAGACCAGAAGGGTCTGTGGCAGATCACAACAATGCCTAAAGTAGATGATGTTGATACAGCTACAAATTATGCAAACAATGGTGGATCTTCCTGGTATATTACATCCAACTGCCAGAATGTAGAACTTGCAGAAGATTTCCTTGCAAGCACATTTGGTTCCAGCACAGAGTTCTATGATGCAATCCTTCCGGAAGCAGGTGCAATCTCCTGTTATCTGCCGGCAGGTGAATCTGAGGTTTACAACGAGCCAAACGAATTCTTCGGTGGACAGTCAATCTTCTCAACAATTGTAGAATACTCTTCTCATATTCCGGAGTTCACAAAAACACCGTATCACTATGAAGCAAGAGAATGTGTCAACACAGCAGTTGTAAATATTGTAAACGGTACATCTGTAGAAGATGCTCTTCAGGAAGCTCAGGATACTCTGGCATTCAAGATGACTGAATAAATTCTGATCGAAGGATCAGATGATGTCAGGATTGCGGGAACAGTGAAACTGTGAAGCAATCTGTAGACAGTAATTAAGTGAATGAAAACAGGTAAGTGCGGGGGACTGCCAGCAGTCCCCCATTTTACTGCAAAGAGTTGGTAATTGTCCGGCAAAATGCTGAACAGTTACAGAGTTTTTTGAAAGGAGGAGTTCACGTGAATTCCAAGAAAAAAGGTATGTCTCTGCTTGGCAAGCAGAGAGCAGCAGGATGGATGTTTCTGGCCCCTGCAACTATCATGATTGCGATTATGAGCTTTTATCCAATGATACGTGCATTTATCATTTCTCTGCAGACCGGAGCCGGAGCAAATATGAGATTTGCAGATCCTATCTTCAGCAACTATAAACGTATTCTGGCAGACAAGGTATTTCAGCAGTCTATTGCAAATACATTCCTGTATCTGATCATTCAGGTGCCGATCATGCTGATACTGGCAATTCTTCTGGCACAGCTTCTGAATAACAAAGATTTGAAATTTAAGGGATTTTTCCGTACCTGTGTATTTCTTCCATGTGCGACATCCCTGGTATCCTATTCATTGATTTTCCGTTCCATGTTTGCTACAGATGGTCTGATCAACAGCATTCTGATCAAACTTGGAATCTTATCTACCGGCTATAACTTCCTGGGAAATTCCGCCAGTGCCAAGATTGTAATTATCCTTGCGCTGATCTGGAGATGGACCGGATATAATATGGTGTTCTATCTGGCAGGGCTTCAGAATATCGAATATTCTGTATATGAAGCAGCCAAGATTGACGGTGCCAATGGCTGGAAGACTTTCTGGAAGATTACAGTTCCGCTTCTGAAACCGACAATTATCATGACATTCATCATGTCAATTAATGGTACACTGCAGTTGTTCGATGAGTCTGTCAACCTGACAAAGGGTGGACCGGCAAACTCAACAATCACAATGTCCCACTATATTTACAATACATGTTTTATTAACGTACCAAACTTTGGATATGCAGCAGCAATGTCATTTATCATATTCATTATGGTAGCTGTACTTGCATTTATTAATTTGAAAGTAGGTGATACACGTGACTAAGAAAAACAAATCAGCCATTCAGAGAAGATTGATCCCAACCTATATTTTTCTGATCATCGTGTCATTTATTTCAGTATTCCCGTTATACTGGATGATCTCAGCTGCAACTAATACATCCACAGATGTGTCACGTGGACGAATCATTCCGGGAAGCTATTTTATGGAAAACTTCCGTAATCTTACATCCCAGCAGCCACTGTGGAGAGCACTTGGAAACTCTTTCTTTTATGCAATCCTTACTACAGTGATCTGTCTTCTGGTATGCTCTATCGCAGGTTACGGATTTGAAGTTTACCATGATAAGTGGAAAGACAGAGTATTTTCAATCCTGCTTCTGGCTATGATGGTTCCGCAGGTTGCAACTATGGTTCCGTTATTCAAAATGTTTTCCAAGGCAGGACTTCTGAATACAGCAGTAGGTTTTATCCTTCCGATTATTTCCACACCGTTTATGATCATGATGTTCCGCCAGAATGCCAGATCATTCCCGGTTGATATTATTGAAGCTGCACGTATTGACGGACTCAGCGAAGTAAGGATTTTCTTCCAGATGTTCATTCCTACAATGAAATCCACATATGCGGCAGCTGCTGTTATTACCTTTATGAATGCATGGAACTCTTATCTGTGGCCAAAGGTAATCATGACAGACAACAAGGCAATGACCATGCCAATGCTGATCGCCAACCTGATCACAGGTTATGTGACAGATTATGGTATGCTGATGTGCGGTGTATTGTTCTGTTCCATTCCTACAATGGTCGTATTCTTTGTATTACAAAAACAGTTTGCAGAAGGTATTACCGGAGCGGTCAAATAAAAAACCTGAGAAAGAGAACACCCGCAGATTACGAAAAGTAATCTTGCCGGGTGTTTTTTCCTGTTTATAAATAAATACATTCAAATTTGAGTAGGCATAATGAAAAAAGTACGGTAAAATAGATAGAGTACAGAAAGTACTTTTCCAGAATAAAACAAGAAGGGGGAGGGCCATGTCCGAAGTAAAGAATAAGAAATCCAGTATTATTCAGGTCAGTATTGGTGTTCTGGCAGTTATTCTGGCTATCCTTATTATCATAATGATGGGAATTGTCTCAGATATTCAGGGAACGGCCCGTATTGTAAATTATACCGGTTTAGTCAGGGGAGAGACACAGAGACTCATAAAACTGGAGCTTTCCACGCAGCAGGAAAATGAGATGATCCATGAGATAAGAACTTTTATTGACGGTTTGCGAAATGGAATGATGAATTAAATCTTGTGCGTCTTGATGATATTGATTTTCAGAATAAAATGCAGGAACTGGATGATAAATTCTCTGACCTGTATAAGAAAATTTATCTTGTGAGGTTTAAAGGGGCCAGAAACACAGATATTATTCCGGAAAGTGAGGAGTTTTTTGTGATCTGCGATGAAGCAACAGGTCTGGCTGAAAAATATTCACAGAAAAAAGCCACATCTCTATCATTGCTTGAAAAATATATCACGGCAGATATTGTTGTGCTGATGCTGCTGATTGGATATGAATTTATAAAAGCAATACAATATGCGGCAATGAACCGTTTGTTGCAGCGAAAGGTATATCTGGATGATGCGACGGGACTTCCGAACAAAAATAAATGTGAAGAATTGCTGAATGAGGAAGAACCGGGTGCAGATATCGGTGTCTGTAGTTTTGATCTTAATAATCTCCGGCGTATTAATGACAGCAGAGGACATGAAGCCGGTGATGCCTATATCCGTAGATTTGCTATCTGCCTGCGGGATTCCATGCCGGCTGAGCAGTTTGTGGGAAGAGCAGGTGGAGATGAATTTCTTGCAGTTACCCATGGACTGGACAGGGAACAGATGACACAGTGTCTTGAAAAGGTGCGCAGGGATATGACAGAGGAATCCAGAGTGTATCCGGATACTCCCTTAAGCTATGCGGTGGGATTTGCACTGGCCGGCGATTTTCCCGGAAGTACAATGAGAGAACTGTTTAACTGCGCAGACAAAAACATGTATATCAATAAGAATCATGTAAAAAGGGAAGAGGCCGCAGCAGAAAAGCATCAGGGATATCAGCTGTTAAAGCTGCTTAATCAGCACGGCAGTAATTTCTCAGACTGTCTGTATTGTGATGCAGGATGGATACCTATCGGGCGATTCGTTCCAGTGAAAATTTTTCCTGGCTTCTGATGGTGCATATTCCGGTGCTGTGGAACAGATCATAGAGGAACAGATTGAAAAGTCCTGTCAGGCAGATATCCGTGAAGGGCTGGAGATTTCGGAGCTTCAAAAGAAGATGCATACGAAGGAAGATGTGCTGGAATATGAGTATAATATCGGAAAACAGGGGGCATATAACCGCCTGACACTGATTCCGGTGGACTGGGATGAGGATAAAAAGCTGCATCATTTTCTCCTGGCATTTGAAACCATCCGAAAGACTTCTGAAGGTCAGACAGGGGCAAAGGAGCAGCTGCAGCTCTATTATGAACAACTGAAACAGTCAATCCTGGAAAATGACAGCTATGTGGACGCGCTTCTGGAATTGTCAGATGTGATTTATACAGTAAATCTGACAAAGGATGTTCTGGAAAGAAGGATCGTACTGAATGGAAAAGAACAGAAGAGCCGGGAACTTTTTATGGACTACCCGCTTCCATGTTCTTATCAGGATTACTGCTGGGAATATGAGAAAAAAATCACCCAGGAAACAATTGCAGGTTATTGTATGACCGATAATTGTGAAAAGCTTCGTAAGAGGTTTGAGAACGGAGAAACAAATATGTCTGTGGAGTATTGTGCCCGCGAAGACGATGGAAGTATCCGCTGGTACAGAAAACAGTTCTTATGACCAGAGTGGTAGTGTTTGATACAGAAATCCTTGCTGAGGTACCCATGATCTATGCAATCATTCTGTTGCAGGATACTACACAGAGACATGAACGGGATGAGCAGGAACAGGCGCGCCTTCAGGCCGCATTCAATGAGATGCGTGCCGAGAGCAGGGCAAAAACGAATTTCCTCAGCCGTATGAGCATGATATCAGGACACCTTTGAATGGTATTATTGGTCTGTTAAAGATTGATGAGACTCATTTTGAGGATAAGGCACTGATACAGGAAAATCATAAAAAGATGAAGATAGCAGCGGATTACCTGCTCTCCCTTATCAATGATGTTCTGCAGATGAGTAAAATAGAGGAAGGTCATATTGTTCTGACCCATGAATATATCTGTCTCAAAGACCTGATCTATGAGATTGAGAGCATTATCACTCACAGGGCAGCAGATGGGGATATTCAGTGGATTTACGAGAAAAATAAGGAGGATATTCCTTATCCGTATGTCTATGGAAGCTCACTGCATCTTCGTCAGATTTTTCTGAATATCTATGGAAACTGTATTAAGTATAACCGGCCGGGAGGAAAGATTAATACGGTAATGGAGGCAGCAGATGTACATGATGGAATCTGTACATACAGATGGACGATTTCTGATACAGGTATAGGGATGAGTCCGGAGTTCCTGAGCCGCATTTTTGATCCGTTTTCACAGGAAAAAACAGATGCCCGGAGTGTTTATCAGGGAACCGGTCTGGGAATGGCGATCGCCAGGGGATTGATTGAGCAGATGAATGGAAGTATTGAAGTGACAAGTCAGGTGGGAGTTGGGTCTGTGTTTGTCATTACTATTCCTTTTGAGATTGCGCGGGAACAGAAAAAGGATAAGGAAATTGCTGAGAAATATGATATTCGTGGATTGCATCTGCTGGCAGCCGAGGATAATGAGCTTAATGCAGAAATCGTAGAAATGCTGCTGACAGATGACGGTGCCAAGGTTACAGTTGCAAAAAACGGCAGACAGGCGGTGGAGCACTTTGAAAGTAATCCTCCGGGAACCTTTGATGCCATATTGATGGATGTCATGATGCCTGTTATGGATGGTATTGCAGCAACAAAGCCATACGTGCCATGGACAGCAGATGCAAAAACAATTCCGATCATTGCAATGACTGCAAATGCATTTGAGGAAGATGCAAAAAGATGTCTTGCAGCCGGAATGAATGCACATCTGGCAAAACCATTCCAG